>ERZ857882.3726-NODE-3726-length-14063-cov-6.853441_pt1 | contig 14063 bp, 12 predicted proteins | sample MGYA00519697_ERZ857882 | MGnify/ENA primary metagenome ERZ857882 (study PRJEB31778, sample SAMEA3449373) | human gut metagenome | biome: human gut; feature: human-associated habitat; material: faeces | place: United Kingdom | collected 2010/2012 ...
ACAGGCTCCGGGCCAGCAGCACCTTTTTCTTCTGTCCGGCGGAGTAGTCGCCCATATCCTTCTCGAACTGCACCCGCTCGAAGCCAAGCTTCCGCAGGATCGCAAGGAACAGGCTCTCATCGAGACCGTACCCGGCGGCGTAGTCCCGCAGCCCGCCCCGCAGACCGGAGGCGTCCTGCGGCACGTAGGAGATGACCAGCCGGCTGGCTGTCTCCAAAGTGCCGGAATAGGGGATATCCTGCCCGCACAGCAGCTTGAGGATGCTGGACTTGCCGCAGCCGTTTGCCCCGCACAGCGCCACGCGGTCGCCCTGCGTCACGGTGAAGGATACGCCGCTGCACACGGCCCCACCGCCGTAATCGATGGACACCTCCCGCAGCGCTGCCAGCCGCTGGGCGTGGTGGGTCAGTGGATGCAGCTTCAAAGCATCGCTGCGTTCGATGTCCTTCAGCAGCGCGGACTTCTCCTCGATGGCGTTTTGCTGCCGCCGTTCCAGATTTTTCCGCCGCTGCTGCATCCGCCGGGACTGCTCGGCAACGAAGTCGCGGCCGCCCATAGCGTCGGCGAGTCCCTTGACCTTGGCGGAGTTTTTCCCGATCTTCGTGTTCTCCACCCGGTCGGCCCAGTCGCTGGACTGCCGCGCCGCCTCCTTCAGCCGCCCGATCTCCTTTTTGAGCCGCTGGTTCTGCGACAGCTCAAAGGCATCCTGCCGCCGCTTGTTCTCGTACCACGAGGAAAAATTCCCCTTTTGTACCTCGATGCTGCTGCGGTTGATGGACAGGATGTGATCCACGCAGCCGTCCAGAAAGGCGCGGTCGTGGGACACCAGCAGGAAGCCCTTTTTGCCGCGGAGATAGCGGCTCACCAACGCCCGCCCCACCTGATCCAGATGGTTGGTAGGCTCGTCGATGAGAAGAAAGCGGTTTTCCCGGGAAAAGAGCATGGCCAGCAGGAGCTTGGACTGCTCGCCGCCGGACAGCGTGGAAAAGGGACGGTACAGTGCGTCCTCCGACACCTCCAGCGGCGTCAGCTCCCGCAGGAACCGCCACGAAGCCACGTCGGGGCAGACGCGCTCCAGCAGCTCCATGGGGCACAGCGATGGGTCCTCCACGGCGTAGGGGAAGTAGTCGAAGCCCACGCTGGCGTGTATCGTGCCTTGATAGGGATACCTTCCCTCTAAGAGCCGCAGCAGCGTGGTTTTGCCTCGCCCGTTGCGGCCCGTCAGCCCCAGCCGCCAGTCGGTGTCCAGCTGAAAACTGACGTTTTCAAAAATGTTGTCGTAGCTGCCATCATAGCAGAACGTAAGATCGGATACTTTAATAATGGACATGGTCATGCCTCCTATACGAAAAAATGGCTGCGGGAAACAGCTCCCACAGCCAAAAACGCACACCACACCCGCCGATAGGCAGGCTATGACCACGCACAGAGCTGAGAGATACACCAATTTCCCGCGAAAGGCACAACGAACAGGACGGTCAGCGCCGCCCGATACAATGTCGTGCCGTAGTTCAGCAGGAAATCAGGTTCATCCTCTCAACTCCTCTCTTATTTTTTCTTATCCTACCACACGCGCCGCAAAAAAGCAACCCCGTCCTCTCCCCGCGGCCCTATCAGCTTTCTGGCGGACAGCGAAGAAGAACAGCACAATTGCCAAAATGCGGGAGAAGGCGCAATTACCTTCTCCCGCAATGTTTGCGGTTTAAAAAGAACCTGATACAAGGCTTTCCGTGAGCCTCTTTTTCGGCTGCTGCGGCAGACGGACTTTTTGTGTTTGCAGCGTGAATTTCCAAAAACCGGTTGAAAAGTTGATAAGAATATGCCATACTAAAAATAATGTACTTGCGGGGGAAGGAGTTTTGTACCGTTTGTGCCGCAAAATAATTGCAGAAGGAGGACTTGATAACGGCGATGGACAAGCGGATGTTCATGTAAAAGTTAGACGCTTGCCAAATTATGATTTTCGATTTATCGGACGCTTGCAATTACAACGGAACACAAAACAAGGAATAGAAAGGGGAATGTTTTATGCGAAAATTGTTGTTAAGTGTCTTACTCTGCTCTGCGTTGGTGATGGGGTTACTGCCTGCTGCCGCTTTTGCGATGGAGTTGGGTAATACCCCATATGGAGAACAGAAAAATGCGACGAAGGCAGCGAATCCGGCAGCACAGAATGATGCTGCGGAGATCTATGTCAGCAGCACCGGTAACGACGAACAGAATACCGGCACAAAAGATCTCCCTTTCGCCACACTGGCTAAGGCGGTCGATGCTGCGGCTGACGGTGCAGCGATCTATGTCATGAGCGATCTGACCATGGATGAGTGTGCTCGTTTTTACGATAAGAGTCTTAAAATCACCAGTGGAGGAGGCGGCCTTTACACCATTACACGCAGCGCTGCTTTTATGCAGCAAAGTGACACAGCCCGCAGCTGGTATAATCCCGCCATGATCGAGGTTCAGTCTTCATCAGCGAGTTCTGTCGGTCTGACTATTTCCAACATCGTTCTGGACGATGCAGGGATGCACAAGGGTACTGTATTCGCACAGGCTGTCAGCGGTGGCGGCAACGCGGATAATACGGTTTATGTGCAGGACGCTATCATTGCCTCCAACGCCACTGTGCCCTGAACCGTGACACTGGGTAGTGGTGCTGTGCTGCGCAACTTTGGCGGTATGTCCGCTGTGCGCGCCACCGACCAGGCAAAAATCGTCATGGAAAGCGGCAGTGTGATAGAGGATAACCTGCCTGGTTATACGAGAACAAAAGGCTCTGCGACAAGCTCAGTCGGTCCGGCAGGTGCGATCTGGCTTCAGGGCGGTACACTCGTGATGGAGGAAGGCTCGAAGATCCAGAACATGGACAGTCGCGGAGTTTATGCAGACGGCGGTAAGGTCGAGATCGGCGGCACCATCAGCAACATTGCTGCAAACAAGAATGCAATGTGGCAGGCGAATAGCGGCATCGCAATTCATCTGCGCAACAACGCAGAGGGAACGCTGACCTCCACCGCGCTGATCGCGCTGATTGAGAAAATCTCCAGCGGCAGCATAATCTACTGTTCGGATGGTGCCAAATCCTTCAAAATGGAAAACGGCTCCAAAATCACGAATTGCCCCAAGCTGAACGGCAATGTCATTTATGCAGAAAACAGCACCGTCGTGATTGACGGTGAAATCAGCAATGTGCATGCCACAGGCAACCATATCCTGCAAACCGGTGGCGGTGGTACAGCGGTGACAATTGGAGAAAACGGAAGGATTCTCAACAATCACGCACACTATGGCGCGGTTTATATCAACGGAACGGATGATCGCTTAGATATTTACGGAAAAATCAACGGTAATATTTGTACGAATCTTGGCGGCGGTGTGGTGCTGGCCAATAATGGCGGAAACCACAACGCAGCCATGTATGAGGGTGCTGAGATCTGCAACAACAAAGCCGAGAAAACAGGCGGCGGAACCATGATCTCCAAAGGCATCTTCACAATGTACGGCGGTACAATCTCCGGCAACATTTCCGGTACAGACAGCGCAAAAGACGAAGCTGACCGGAGCGGCGGCGGCGTATTTGTCCGCAGAGGCGGCCAATTCATTATGAATGGCGGCGCAATCGAGAACAACGCCACAACAGCCTTTGGCGGCGGTGTCTGCTTTGATGCCAGTGATTATACAGGCACGGTGCCGAAGATTGAGCTGAATGCCGGTACCATCAGCAACAATCTCATGCAGGTCACCGTCGGTGACGAATATCAGATCACAGGCGGCAGATCAAATGATTTGGCTGTCACCGGTAAAGACTATGGAAAGCGCGATCGTTACCTCTATATCTCCCGTGAGGCAGCTGTTGGAGATAAGGCAGTTTATTTCCAGACTGGCAGTAAGACCGTAACCCCGGATGACAGCAGCCTTGACATCAGGCTGGGGAACACCAGTGCTGCAAATGTAACCGCTTTGACCAAAGCTTCAAAGAGCATGGGCTGGAATGATCCGTTGACAACCCTCTGGGTTCAGCGCGACGGCGCAGCTAAGCTAACGGTGGGCGGCCTGACACTGAACGCCCTGCCGGTCTATGTGTTAACCTTGCCGGTGGATGAAACCGGAAATATTCCCGATGCTTCGAAGGTGCAGGTTTATGAAGCTCAGAAGACGAACACAGGAGGTGTAGACATCACGCTTCCGGATGTGTCTGGAAACGGCTATGCCGTAGCCATCGTTCAGCCCTCGCAGAACCACGGCACACTGATCATAAATGGACCTGAAACCATCGAGAGAAATAAAACCGGTGCACACTATCCCGTGACATATACCGTAACATATGATATGTCTGAAAGCATGGAAAACATTATTGAACAATCGGGCGGTGAAGCTGAATATGTCCTTGCTATTGATCAGGATGTCCGCCTTACAGGAAATCCCGGCAGTTTCAATGGGGAAAGCATCCAGGTAACATATAGTCTGCCCCACTCCGAGTTCAGAGTAGGTGATGTGCTGCTTGCCTCTGCAAAGCTGAGGATCACTGTTGGACGGCACGACTATATCATTCCCTCTAATGTGACGAAAACGCAGAAGATTGAGACGACCTATAGCCTGACAACACAGGTGAATGGCGGGCATGGAACAATTTCTGCAAGCAAAGCAGGGCTGGCGGCCGGATCGCATGAAACAATTGTTTTTACTCCCAATAGCGGCTATGAAATTGACACTGTTACGGTGAATGGTGTTAAAGCAGAGGTTCTCTCCAATATGCTGGAAGTTATCATGGACGCCGACAAGACCGTTATTGTAACATACAAGAGTATTCCGCATACCCATAACCATGGAACAGCCTGGAAGTCAGACGCAGGCAACCATTGGCATGAATGCCCCTGCGGTGACAGGAAGGACATAGCGGCGCATAGCTTCAAGTGGGTGATCGATAAGGAACCCACCGCAACCAGGAAAGGCTCCAAGCACGAGGAATGCACCGTCTGTGGCTATAAGAAGGCCGCTGTTGCAATTCCCGCAAAGGGTTCTACGGTGAAGCCGAGCGACCAGCCCGACAAGTCCGGAAAAACTGCCTCGTCAAATACCGGTGACAGCAGCAATCCCGTTTTGTGGAGCGCACTTCTGTTCATCAGCGGCGGTGCTGTTATCGGCACAACGGTTGTAAGCCAAAAGAAAAAGTACAACAGATCATAAAGCAATACAGTACCATCGATTGGCAAGGGCGTGTTTTTTCTGCCGCGGCGGCCCGGAAAGGAAAACCGTTCTCCACTTGTACCGCACCGCAGCATGTTTTGTCCATAATGATAACTAAGCGGTAAACACAGAAAAAGACCGCCCACGGGCGGTCTTTTTTGCGTGGATGCGGGTGGGATGTTTATGTGTTCTCCGTTCCATCCTCGCGGAACAGCAGGGTGATGCACCACAAGCCTGCGATGCCCACCAGCGTATAGATGATGCGGCTGACCGCGCCAGTCTGCCCGCCGAACAGGAACGCCACGCAGTCGAAGCTGAAAAGCCCCACGCTGCCCCAGTTCAGCGCGCCGATGATGACGAGGATCAGCGCGATACGGTCTACGATCTTCATGAAAGTCCCTCCTTGTGTGCAAGACTGCTTTCTCCCGTAGTTTTTCCCGGCAGCCCGGCAGATATGCACAAAAATTTGTCAGCAGACCTGAAAAAATTTGAAAACCGATTGCAAACGCCGGGGATTTTTGGTACTATGACCAGTAGGAACAAGACCACGCACCTTTTGATCAAAAACAGGAGGAACACCATGAACAAGAAATTCGAAAAGCTGGGCTTTTATCCCGCCGATATCCTGCTGCCCAAGGGACAGGACATGACCAAGTGGGCCGTGGTGGCCTGCGACCAGTTCACCTCTGAGCCGGAGTACTGGCGGGCGGTAGAGGAGCAGGTGGGCGATGCCCCCTCCACGCTGCGCCTCATCCTGCCCGAGGCCAATCTGAAGGCCCCCAACGTGGACGAGTATATTGACGATATCAACGCCGCCATGCGCAAGTACATGGCAGACGGCGTGTTCGAGACGCTGACCGACTCCCTGCTCTACATCGAGCGGCAGCAGTCCGACGGCCGCATCCGCCACGGCCTTATCGGCATGGTGGATCTGGATGCCTACGACTTCACCCCCGGCTCCGGTGCGCTGATCCGCGCCACCGAGGGTACGGTGCTGGATCGCATCCCGCCCCGCGCCCGCGTCCGCCGCAACGCCCCCATCGAGCTGCCCCACGTCATGCTGCTCATTGACGACCCTGACAAGACCGTCATCGAGCCGCTGACCGCTGCCGCCGGTACCATGGAGAAGCTCTATGACTTCGACCTGATGCAGAACGGCGGCCACATCACCGGCTACAAGCTGTCCGACAAGCAGATCGACGCCGTGGCCGCCTCGCTGGAGGGCCTGACCACCGACGACGCCATGCAGAAGAAGTACGGTGTGTCCGGCGTGGCGCCCCTACTGTTCGCCGTGGGCGACGGCAACCACTCTCTGGCTACCGCCAAGGCCTGCTACGAGGAGCAGAAGAAGGGCAAGACCCCCGAGGAGTATCTGGCCCTGCCCGCCCGCTACGCGCTCGTTGAGGTCGTCAACAACCACGACGACGCACTGCAGTTCGAGCCGATCCACCGCGTCCTCTTCGGCGTGGACCATGAGAAGTTCATGGAGGAGTTCAAGAAGTTCTATCCCAACACCCGCGAGGGCAAGGGTGAGGGCCACACCATCGAGGTCTGCTGGGCCGGTCACGACGATTTCATCACCGTTCCCGATCCCAAGGTGCAGCTGGCCGTCGGTACGCTCCAGGCGTTCATCGACGAGTACCTCAAGAAGTTCGGCGGCGAGGTGGACTATATCCACGGCGACGAGGTCACCCGCGAGCTTGGCTCCAAGGAGGGCAACATGGGCTTCCTGCTGCCCGCGATGGGCAAGGAGCAGCTGTTTAAGACCGTCATGGCCGACGGCGTGCTGCCCCGCAAGACCTTCTCCATGGGTCACGCGCAGGATAAGCGCTACTACATCGAGGCCCGTAAGATCGTCAAGTAACCACACACAAAAAAGCGCCCGTTGGGCGCTTTTTTGCCGGGAGGAGTCTTTATGAAAGTGACCTCACACGCCTACGCCAAGGTGAACCTCACCCTCACTGTGGGCGCCCGCCGCGATGACGGCTACCACGAGGTGTCCACCGTCATGCAGACCGTGGATCTGTGCGACACGCTGTGTCTCACCGCCGGTGAGGGCGGTCTGTCCATGACCTGCACCGACCCCGCCATACCGGCGGATGAGAGCAATCTGGTGCTCCGCGCGGCCCGTCTGTTCTTCGCGGAGACGGGCCGCCCCGTGCCGGATCTGCGCTTTGAGCTGGAAAAGCACATCCCGTCTCAGGCGGGACTGGGAGGCGGCAGCAGCGACGCCGCCGCCGTGCTGCTGGCGCTGCGGCTGTTCCGTGCGCCGGGGATGCCCGACGAGATGCTGGAGCGCATGGGTGCGAAGCTGGGCAGCGATGTGCCGTTCTTCATCCGGGGCGGCACGCGGCGCTGCACCGGCAGGGGGGAGCGCCCCCAGCGGCTGCCCCCGCTGCGGGGGGGCTGGTTCGTCATCGTCAAGCCTCCGGAGGGCTTTGCCACCCCGGAGATGTACCGCCGTCTGGACGGGCTGCCGCAGGAGCCGCCCCGTCCCGACCGCATGACCGAAGCCCTCACAGCCGGGGATATCCGCGCCGTGGCCGCCGCGCTGTACAACAGCTTCGAGCGGGTCGTACCGCCGGACAGCGCCGTGTGGGCCATCCGGGACGCGCTGCTGACCCATGGCGCGCTGGGCGCACAGCTCAGCGGCAGCGGCAGCGCCGTGTTTGGCCTGTTCGACCGGGAGGACGCCGCCCGCGCCGCTGCCGACGTTCTGCGGCAGCAGTGGCCGCTGACTTTTGTAACCCGCCCTGTATAAAATACGAAAACACCGTCCAGAATGTAGAAAATTCCTACATAGGACGGTGTTTTTATGCGTAAATATCACACATTTGAGCTGGCGCTGCTGCTGGCGCTGGCAGCCGCGCTGCTCTGGGGCGCGTGGTCGCTCCGCCGGCAGGATGATCTGCAGGAGAGGATGATCCGGCTCCACGTCATCGCCAACTCCGACAGCGACGCCGACCAGACCCTTAAGCTCCATGTCCGGGACGCGGTGCTCTGCCGCGCCGAGGACATCCTGCGCCAGTCCGCCGACATGGCCGACGCCCGCCGCCGGCTCACCGACGCCCTGCCCGCCATGGGGGACGCCGCCGCGTCGGCGCTGGCGGCGCGGGGCAGCACCTATCCCGTCTCCGTCTCGCTGGAGGAAACGGAGTTTCCTCTCAAGGCATACGACGGCTTCGCCCTGCCCGCCGGGGAATATCTGGCCCTCCGGGTGGTCATCGGGGCGGGGGAGGGCCGCAACTGGTGGTGCGTGGTGTACCCGCCCCTGTGTACCGCCGCCGCCTGCGATCTGGAGGAGACGGCGCGCAGCAGTGGCCTGACGGCGGACGATGTGTCCCTGATGACCGGCGATGGCACAGGCTACATCCTGCGCTTCCGCTCGCTGGAGCTGTGGGAGCGGCTGCGCCAGTGGCTGGGCAAATGAGCAATGCCGCACAAGAATCCGACAATGCCGCACGCTTTCCCTTGCATTTTACCCCGTTATCCTGTAAAATGGAGAACGCATTTTACGGGAGAGGAGGCGTCCGCATGGAAGCATACCGCAGCCGTCCGCTGCGGCGGGTGTGCCTGATGGCACTGGCGCTGCTGCTCCTGTTCCTGCTGTCCTTCGTCTGGGGGCGGTACGACGTGCCGCTGGGCGAGGTGGTGCGCATCCTGCTGTCCCGCCTGTTCCCCCTGACCCAGACGTGGACGGACAACATGGCCATCGCCGTGTGGAACGTCCGCATGCCCCGCATCCTGCTGGCGTGTCTGGTGGGCTGCGCTCTGTCCGCCGCCGGCGCCGGCTATCAGACGGTGTTCCAGAACCCCATGGCCGCACCGGACATTCTGGGGGCCTCCTCCGGCGCCTGCTTCGGCGCGGCGCTGGCGATCCTGACGGGGCAGAGCAATGTGATGGTCACGGTATTCGCCTTTCTGGCCAGCCTGCTGACGGTGGCGCTGGTGTACCTCATCGGCAGCCGCACCCGGGGCAGCCGCGTGGTCAGCATCCTGCTGGCCGGCATCATGGTGGGCTCCCTGTTCTCCGCCGGTACGTCCTACATAAAGCTGGTGGCCGACCCCAGCAACCAATTGCCCCAAATTACCTACTGGCTCATGGGCAGCCTGTCCGGCACACGGATGAAAACAGTGGGCTTTGCCGCCGTCTGCATCGCCGTGGGACTGGTGCCGCTGCTGCTCCTGCGCTGGCGCATGAACCTGCTGACCCTGTCAGCGGACGAGGCTCGCTCCATGGGGGTCAACACCGACCGGCTCCGGCTGATGGTGATCCTCAGCGCCACGGTGCTCACCGCCGCCAGCGTCTCCGTCTCCGGTATGATCGGCTGGGTGGGACTGGTGATCCCACACCTCAGCCGCCGGATGGTTGGCAACGACTGCCGGTATCTGCTGCCCATGTCCATGATATTCGGCGCGGCGTTCCTGCTGCTGGTGGACAATTTTGCCCGCTGCCTGACGGCAGTGGAGATCCCCATCGGCATTTTGACGGCGTTTGTGGGCGCGCCTTTCTTCGTCTATCTGATGGTAAGGGGGGAGGAGCGCCTGTGAAGCTGACGGTCAACGATTTGTCCTACACCTATCGCGGTGGACACACCGCCCTGCAAAACGTGTCCTTTACGGCGGAGCCGGGGGAGCTGCTGTCTGTTCTGGGACCCAACGGCGCGGGGAAAAGCACCCTGTTCCGCTGTATCCTCGGCGGTTTGCCGGACTATGGCGGCGCCATTCTGCTGGACGGCCGGGACGCCCGGACATTGGGTCAACGGGCGTTGGCGGCTCATATTGCCTACATCCCTCAGATACACCGCCCCACCTTCGGCTATTCCGTGCTGGACACGGCGCTGATGGGGCTGACCCGTCAGCTGTCGCCGTTCCGCGCTCCCTCCCCGCAGCAGGAGGGGCGGGCCATGTCCGCATTGGAGCAGTTGGGCGTGGCGCAGCTGGCCGCCCGCAGCTTTTCGGAGCTGTCCGGCGGTCAGCAGCAGCTGGTGCTCATTGCCCGGGCGCTGTGCCAGCAGGCGGACATTCTGGTGATGGACGAGCCCACGTCCTCGCTGGACTACGGCAACCAGCTGCGGGTGCTGCGCTGCGTGAAGGCGCTGACCCGCCGGGGCTATACGGTCATCCTCTCCACCCACGACCCCCAGCACACCCTGCGCTTCGCCGACCGGGTGCTGGCGCTGTCCGGCGGCGGAGTTGCCGCATTCGGTGCAACAAAGGCTATGCTGACGGCAGAGCTGCTGCACCGTCTCTACGGCGTGGACGCGGCGATGCTGGAAACAGAGCACGGCCCCGCCATCGTGCCGAAGGGAGGGGAGGACGATGTTCCGCTGGACGGATGACATGATCCGCTTCATGGCCGACGCCGCCGGACATACTGACTTCCACCAGCGTATGGCATCGGAGCTGCTGCCCTATCTACACCCGGATGACGCGGTGTGCGACGCGGGCTGCGGCCTTGGCTATCTCTCACTGGCGCTGGCGCCCCATGTCCGCCACATCACGGCGGCGGAGCGGGACGACGCCGCGCTGGCGGTGCTGCGGCGGGAACTGGCGGCGCGGCACATCGAAAACGTGACGCCGCTGTGCGCCGACGTGTTCACCCACCGCCCCGCAAAGCCTTATGACGCCATGGTGTTCTGCTTCTTCGGCAGTATGGACGAGATATTGTCCGTGGCGGCGGCCCGGTGCCGGGGCACGGTCATTGCCGTCAAGCGCGACCAGACCGGCCACCGCTTCACTGTGACGAAGCAGCCGCTGGGCGGCACCCACGTTGTAGACGCCGCCTGCCGCCGCCTGTCGGAGCTGGGCATCCCCTATGAGCTGAAGCGGACGGCGTTCCGCTTCGACCAGCCCTTCCGCAGCTGGGAGGACGCCCGCCGCTTTTTTGAGGTGTACCGCCGCCGGGACGATGTGTCCCTCATCACGGACGCGCTGCTCCGGGAGCGGCTGGAGGAGACGGTGGACAGTGAGTTCCCGTGGCGGCTGCCGAGCCTGCGTCCGGCGGGGATCCTCGTTTTTGACGCGGCAAAAATTCATGAGGGGCGTCAACCGGAAATATGATCTGCAATTAACCGGAAATAAACCGGAAATTTCAAGAAATAAATGAAATTATCGTGAGGAAACGACAATGGATGAAAAAAAATGGATAGCGCTGTTGCTGGCGTTGGTGATGTCCGTCTCCCTGTTTGCCTGCGGCGCCAAGCCCGCGGATGACGGCGGCGACAGTCAGGATACCCCCGTGACGGAGGACGCCACCCGCGTGTTCAAGGACTCCTGCGGCCGCGAGGTCACGGTGCCCGTGAACGTGGAGAAGGTCGCCATCTCCGGCCCGCTGGCCCAGATCGTGGTGTTCGCGCTGGCTCCCGACAAGCTGGTGGGCATTGCCAATGCGTGGGACGAGAGCGCCGCGGAGTTCCTGGACACCAGATACTATGATCTGCCCCTGCTGGGCCAGCTCTACGGCGGCAAGGGTGAGATGAATCTGGAGACGCTGCTGGCCGCCGCCCCCGACGTGGTCATTGACGTGGGTGAGCCCAAGGGCAGCATCGCCGAGGACATGGACGGCCTGCAGGAGCAGACCGGCATCCCCTTCGTCCACATTGACGCATACCTCGCCTCTATGGACGATACATACGCCATGCTGGGTGACCTCCTGGCAATGCCCAACGAGGCGCAGGGTCTGGCGGACTACTGCCGCTTCGCCTATGACCGCGCTGTGGAGATCGCGAACAGCGTGGAGAAGGCGAATATCCTTTACATCACCGGCGACGAGGGGCTGAACGTCATCGCACAGGGCTCCTATCACGCCGAGGTCATTGACATGCTGGCCAACAATCTGGCCGTGGTGGATGAGCCGTCCGGCAAGGGCACCGGCAACGAGGTGGACATGGAACAGATCCTCAGATGGAACCCCGATGTGATCCTGTTCGCCTCCGGCAGCATCTACGACACCGTGGCTGACAACGAAAACTGGCAGACCCTCACCGCCATCAAGAACGGCGCGTACTACGAGGTTCCCATGGGACCCTACAACTGGATGGGCTTCCCGCCCAGTGTCCAGCGCCTGCTGGGCATGATGTGGATGACCACCGTGCTGTATCCTGATGCGGTGGATTATGACCTGTACACCGAGGTCAGCAGCTACTTCCAGATGTTCTACCACTGTGAGCTGACCCGGACGCAGTATGACGCGCTGGTGGCCAACTCCCTGCCCGCGGCGGACGCGGCGGCGTAAGCGAAGACAAAGAACACCCGGCGGCTGAAGGCAGCCGCCGGGTGTTCGTGAACGAGCCGCCTGTGCGGCGGAAGGAGAGTCCATGAACACCATTTTTCAGACGCTGGTGTACCAGCGGGAGAAGAAGCATGACACGGTGCTGGCCACCATCATCTGGGACGACGGCTCCGCGCCCCGGGGCAGGGGCAGCCAGATGCTGGTGGGCCGGGACGGTCTGCTGGCCGGTACCATCGGCGGCGGCGCCGTGGAGGGCCAGTCCATTGCCACGGCGCAGGAGATGCTGGCCGGCGGCGTCCGCAGCAAAACGCGGGAGCTTCGCCTGCGGCGGGACGGCAGCGCCCAGAGCACCGGCATGGTCTGCGGCGGCGATGTGACCGTGTACTTCCGCCGCATCCCGGCGGCGGACGGCGCGTGGGACACGCTGGCGGCGGAGGTGCTGCGGCGGGTATCCGTGCGGGAAAAGGGCTGGCTGGTGCAGCCGCTGGACGGGGAGATGCCCTATCTGACGGATGATGAAGCTGACAAGGAGAACTGCTTTACGATGCCCTTGCCCGTTGGGGAACGGGCGCTGATCTTCGGCGCGGGGCACATCGCAAGGGCGCTGGTGCCGCTGCTGTGTACCGTGGGGTTCCGGCCGGTGGTATTCGACGACCGGCCCCAGTTCGCTACCCGGGAGCGGTTTCCGCAGGCGGATCTGGTCATCTGCGGCGACTTTACCCGCATCCGTGACTATCTCACCGTGAGTCCGGAGGACTATGTGGTCATCATGACCAACGGCCACGAGTACGATTTTCAGGCGCAGGTGCAGGTGCTGCGGGGGGAGACGGCCTATGTGGGCGTCATCGGCTCCCGGAAGAAAACGGCCTTCGTCAACCAGCGGCTGCGGGAGGCGGGCATCGCCGAGAAGGCTATCGCCTTTGTCCACACGCCGGTGGGCACCGCCATCAAGGCCGTGACGCCGGAGGAGATCGCCGTGTCCATCACCGGGGAGATGATCCTTGTACGAGCCACCCGGAGGGAGGCCCGAGGGGAGGAGCACCATGGCTGCCCCATGCACTGAGCACCTGTTTCTGACGGGGCGGAAGGGCGTGGGCAAGTCCACGCTGCTGCGGGCGCTGCTGGGCGGGAAGCGGCTGGGCGGCTTTTTTACCCGGCGGGTGACCGGCGTGTTCGATCGCCCCTCCATCCATCTGCTGCAGGCGGCGGAGGACGAGCAGCCGTCGCCTGCGAATCTGGTATGCTTCTGCGGGGAGCGGCGGCCGGAGCGGTTCGATCTGCTGGGCCCGGCGGCGCTGGCGGATACGGCGGGATGCGACATCGTGGTGATGGACGAGCTGGGGCCCTCGGAGGCGGCGGCACAGGGGTTTCAGGCGGCGGTGCTGGCGGCGCTGGACGGCGAAAAGCCGGTATACGGCGTTTTGCAGCAGGCGGACAGCGCGTTCCTGCGCCGCGTGGCGGCGCACCCGCGGGTGCGGGTGGTCACGGTGACGGAGGAGAACCGGGACGTCCTGCGGCGGCAGCTATGCGGCGAAAAGTAAAAAGCGAAGGGAAAGGGCGCACCGGCGGGTGCGCTCTTTTTTGTATCCCGAAAACCACTCGCTGGGCGAGTGGTTCAAAAGAGGCTGCTGCCGATGAGGAAAAA
>ERZ857882.3732-NODE-3732-length-14052-cov-10.186326_pt1 | contig 14052 bp, 14 predicted proteins | sample MGYA00519697_ERZ857882 | MGnify/ENA primary metagenome ERZ857882 (study PRJEB31778, sample SAMEA3449373) | human gut metagenome | biome: human gut; feature: human-associated habitat; material: faeces | place: United Kingdom | collected 2010/2012 ...
TTTTTATGATAATCAAAACAAGACTTTGCCTATTGGCATGGATTTATCAACTAAAATGATTGTTGATATGTCTAAGTTGCATTTAAAATTGTTAGATAAAAAGAATTTTAATGTTGCTAGTTTTGAAGATAGCAATGATGATTTTTCAGATTTTATTATTAAGAATATTACCGTTTTTGATTATGAAGTTGTTGAGTTGGAAGACTTGGAAAAAGCAGGTATCGAAGAATAAAATATTATTTGAATTAAATTGTATTTCTAGTTTTTTATAGAATCTAGTGAATAGTAATAGGAGTAAAGAATTTTCAAAGTTCTTTGCTCCTATTACTTTAGGGGATTTATTTAATTTCTTTTATAAACTGCTCTAAAGTAGTAAAGTTTTCAAAGCAATTTTTATGTGTTACTTTTTTATTTAAAAATTCAAAAGATGAATTTTTTACATCATCAATTGAAAATTTTCTGCCACAACATGGACAAAAATCTCCAAATTGTGGAAATGGAAATTTTTTACTATAAATTGAATCTGTTTTTTTAAAGGAATTTAGCAAATGTTCAAATTTACTTTTTTCCATAATATCTGGAAATACAACGGAAGAACCAAATGAATAATTTCTAAGCAAAAACTGTCCATCAGAACTTAAAAGATATTTACCAAAAATTATGAATTCATTTAAAGCATTGCCAGATATGGTATGAAATATTAAACGATTATTTAACATTTCAGTAAAATCCTTTAAACTATTTAAAGATTTTTTAATTCCTTCTTTTGAATCAAAACACTCTGTTGGTATGTCAAAAGGTCTTTCTTCATATGAGACTTCTGCTTTTAATATAAAGTCTTTTTTACCATTTTTTATACGAATTTCTTGTTCTTTCCAGTTGTAATATTCTACTAATTCTTTTGGAAATTCTGGTGATCCGTATATGTCATACGAAGTTGGTTTGATCTTATCTCCGTTAATTGTTATCCGTATTGATTCCGGATTTGCTAAATTGTTAAGTGTTATGTGTCCCCATATTTGATTTCCACTTTTTACGGTTTCAATCTTTTTTCTTTCAGTACGTCTCATTTTGTTTACCTCCTTGAATTGTGATTATACTGATTTTACAAATATTTTTAATCCCCCTTTGATTTTAACTTGTCATTTGACAGGTAATATATATATTTGCTTGCATCCTATTATACATCAAATTAACATAATTTGCAATATCTGCTATGGTTCATATATACAAATCATAAATAACAGCCTTATAAATATTGATATTTCAATATTTATAAGGCTGTTAACATTTGGTACCGATGGTGGGACTCGAACCCACATGGTTTCCCGCACGATTTTGAGTCGTGTGCGTCTGCCAGTTCCGCCACATCGGGATACAAGGGCACATATGCCCTAATTATGCTTTATACGCATTTTTTGGATTTCTTCTATCTGATTTTCTTCTATCTGATTTTCTCTTATCATCCTCTACTTTTTCTTTTTCTTTTCTTCTGTCCTCTCCTGATCTTCTTTCCTTTTTTCTTCTTTCTTCAAACATTTTTCCATTTGAATCGATTACCATTTTTATCCCCTCCTTATATTTTCTTTACTAGCTCTTTAAATTTGTTTCCTCTTTCTTCAAAGTTTTTAAACATATCAAAACTTGCACTTGCTGGTGAAAATAATACTATTTGATTGGGTTTTGAGTGTTCTTCTGCTCGTTTTACAGCTTGTTCTAAGTTTTCTACTTTATATATTTCTATTGTTTTATTTTGTTCTGCTTGTTCTTTTTTAACAACTCCAAGTATTTTCTCTGCCGTTTGCCCCATTAATATTAGAGTTTTTACTTTATCTACAATCGGTTTTGCTATTGGCTCATAGTCTAAGTGTTTGTCATAGCCACCAGTTATTAGCACTATTTCTTCATCAAAAGAATTTAATCCTGCTATTGTTCTTGTTGGACTTGAAGCAATTGAATCATTATACCATTTGCTTCCATTTATTTCTCGTACAAACTCTAGTCTGTGTTTTACTCCTGCAAAATTAACTATTGCTTTTACTTGAGTTTCAATATCTACTAAATCATTTGTTGCTGCTATTGCTGCGCATATATTTTCTGCATTATGAACTCCTCTTAATTTTGTGTCTCTTAACTTTAAAATATGTCTTCTTAAACCATCTTCTGATATTTTTATCGTTTCATCATTATAAATTACACCATTTTCTAGCTTTTCCTTACTACTAAAGAATGTAACTTTTCCTTTTGCTCGTTTTGCAAAGTTTCTTGTTATTTCATTATCATAATTTAAGATTAATTTATCACTTTCCTTTTGATTTCTGAATATATTAGCTTTTGCCTCTATATACTCTTCATAAGATTTGTGTATATCCAAGTGGTTTGGAGTAACATTTGTTATAACTGCTATATCTGGGCACTTTTTCATTGTCATTAATTGAAAACTACTTAGTTCTAGTACTACAATATCTTCTGGTTGCATTTCATTTATTCTAATAAACAGCGGTGTTCCAATATTCCCACCTAAAAATACTTTGTGACTATTTTTTAAGATTTCGTATATTAATGATGTTGTTGTAGTTTTTCCATCGCTTCCTGTTACTGCAATAATTTTGCAAGGTGAAAGTTCTAATACAAGCTCTATTTCTGAAGTGAGTTTTGCGCCTCTTTTTACTTCTGCTTCAATCTCTGGTAAGTCAGGTCTACATGATGGTGATTTAAAAATTATATCAAAGTCTTTTAGATTTGACAAGTAATTTACTCCAAAATGTTTTTCTATTTTATATTCTTTTATTTTATTTAATATGTCTTTGTCTATTTTTTCTTCTTCTCTTTTATCAAATACTTCTATTTTTGTTCCTAAATTTTGCATATAATCTATAAGAGGGCTGTTACTTACTCCTAAGCCTATTATAGCTATTTTTTTATTTTTTAATTCATTATTAAATTCTTTTAATTTAGTATTTACAAAACTCATTTAAGCTCCTCCAAAATATCTGTAAAAACTTGTATTGCGATTTTCTGTTTCATATTCTCTCTTGTTTTTCCTAATGGTATTATTACCTTGTTTATATATTCATCTTTATCTTTTAGGTATATTGAATAATACACCTTTGGCTCTTTATTAATTGTATTTCCTAGTTCTCCTGTTATTCCTACTCCAATATTGCTGTTTGCAAAATTTGCTACATTTTTTGCCATTTCTTTTGCAGTTTCTGCGCTATATACAGTATACTTTTCTATAACATTTTTGTCAACACCAAACTTAATTTTATATTCATTTGAGTATGTTACAAGACTAATTTTTATAATCTCTGATGCACCAGATACATTTGTAATGCTATTTGCCAAAAGCCCTCCCGTGCAAGATTCCATAAAAGCTATTGTTTTGTTCTGTTTCTTCAATTTTTCAACTATTTTTTCACACATTTCTTTCATATTATTCAAAAATTTCTCCTGTTTGTATTGAGCTTCCTCTTAAAAATTCCTGTACTGACATTCTTTTTGCATTTTCTGCTTGAACCTCTTGTAGAAGTAATATACTATTTTTTGCTTTTACATATAGTCCCTGTTTTATATCTGAGCAAATCACTGCTCCTCCTGCCATATTTTCCAGCTTTGACATATGTTTTTCAAATTCCGGATAAATATTTACAAATTCTTTTAGTTCTAAATTTTCAGCTTTCCATATTTTAATTTTTTTGTCTTTATATGTTGTATATGCTCCCATTATCGGATTTAAACCTCTAATTAAGTTTTTAATTTCTTTAGCTGTTTTGTTTTGCCAATCTATTTTTGCCATTTCTTTGTTTAGCATTGGTGCTAAAGAAAAATCTAATCCCTGTTTTATTCTTTGAGCTGTTCCATTTTCTATCTTTTCAAGCGTTTTTACTAATAGTTTGGCACCTATTTTAGAAAGTCTATTCCATAATTCTCCTGTTGTTTCATTATCTCCTATTTCAATTTCTTGTTTTAGAAGTATATCTCCTGTATCCATACCTGCATCCATAAACATTGTTGTAACTCCTGTTTTTTTATCTCCATTTAATATTGCCCATTGTATAGGAGCTGCTCCTCTATATTTTGGGAGTAATGAGCCATGAACGTTTATTGAACCTAACTTTGGTATATCTAAAATGTCTTGTGGTAAAATTTTTCCATATGCTACAACACAGAATAAGTCAGGATTTAATTTAATTAATTCGTCTTTTATTTCTCTAATTTTCTCTGGTTGAAGTACAGCAATATTCTTTTCTATTGCAAATTCTTTTACTGGGGATGCAATTAGTTTTAGCCCTCTTCCCTTTGGTCTGTCTGGATTTGTTACAACTGATAATATGTTGTAACCTGCATTATATATAGCCTCCAAGGATTCCTTTGCAAAATCTGGTGTTCCCATAAAAATTATATTTAGCATTCTTTCTCTCCTTTATTTTTCTGGTTTTACAATTTCTAATGTTCCGGGAATTATCTTGTCTATGAAAACCTTTCCGTTTAAATGGTCTATTTCGTGGCTTATTGCCTGTGCTAATAGTCCTTTACCTATTATCTCAACTTTTTTGCCATTCTCATCCATTGCTCTAATCTTTATCTTCTCAGGTCTTTCTATCTTTGCAAATTTATTTGGAAAGCTTAGACAACCTTCTTCTACTACTTGTACTCCACTTTGTGAAATAATTTCTGGATTTATTATTACATATATTGGTTTATCTGCTACCTCTTGTATTATAACTATTTGTTTAAGTATTCCAACTTGAACAGCTGCTAATCCAACTCCATCATACTTATGAAGTGTTTCTATCATATCTTGAATTAGTTCTTTTATTTTTTCATCAATCACTTCAACTTTTTTAGATTTTTTTCTTAAAATTTCATCCCCTTCTGTTCTAATTGTTCGAATTGCCATATTCCTTTCTCCCTTCTTTTATGCCATATTATTAGGATTTACATCCACAATAACTCTAGTCTTCTTATATTTTTGCTCATAATATTCTTCTAAAGCTTCATTTATTATATCTATAATTTTATTATTAAATTTGCATTTTGCAATAATTCTCCATCTATACCTATATTTTATCCTATCTATTGGTGCTGGTAATGGTGGCATTATTTGCATTTGTTCTTTCCCATATTTTTCAAGTAATCTATATAACTTTTCTGATGCATTTTTTATTTCTTCTTTATCTGAAGAATTCATTCCAAACATTATTATATCGCAAAATGGTGGATATTTCAATTGTTTTCTAAGTTCAATTTCAGTTTTATAGAACTTTTCATAGTTTTGTTCTTTTGAACATTTTATACAAAAGTTTTCTGGTGAATATGTTTGTATTATTACTTTTCCCGGTAGTGTTTCTCTACCCGCTCTTCCGCGCCACTTGTACTAGTATGTCGAAGGTTCTTTCGTTTGACCTAAAATCTCCCGTATTTAGACTCGCATCTGCTGCTATAACTCCAACTAGTGTTACCTTTGGAAAATGATGTCCTTTTACTACCATTTGTGTTCCTATTAGTATATCTATATTTTCATTTTTAAATTTGTTTAGTATCTGTTCATGTGAATTCTTCTTGCTTACTGTGTCTATATCCATTCTAATTGTACTTGCCTGTGGATACATTTCGTGGATAAGTTCTTCTAATTTTTGAGTTCCACTTCCAAAATGTTTTATGTTTTTACTTTTACATTTTGGGCATATTTTTATATTATTCATCTCATAACCACAATAATGGCACTTTAACTTATCCTCCTTTATATGATAAGTTAGGCTAATATTGCATCTTTTACATTTTGCTGTATATCCACAATCTCTACACATTACAAAAGTTGAAAAACCTCTTCTGTTTAAGAATAATATTGTTTGCTTTTTATCTTTTAAATTTTTTTCTATTGCTTCTTTTAGCTTTTCACTTAGTATTGAACGATTTCCGTTTGCTAATTCTTGTCTTAAATCTACAACTTCAATATCTGGCAAGTTAGAATTGTTTGCTCTTTTGGTTAATTTAATAATGTTTTTTGAATTGTAATATGTTAAAACATCTGGTGTTGCACTTCCTAGAACTAATGGAATATCATACTTTTTTGCTAAATATTTTGCAATGTCTTTTGCATTGAATCTAGGTGTCGTATCTGATTTATATGATGTATCATGTTCCTCATCTATTATTATTATTCCCAAATTATCTATTGGAGCAAATATTGCAGATCTTGCGCCTATTACAATTTTGCATTTTCCGGTCTTTGATATTTTTCCATTGGTCATTTCTTTCACCTGTTGATAATTTACTGTGTAATACACATATGCAATCTCCAAATCTACTTGCAAACCTATCCACCATTTGTGGTGTAAGAGAAATTTCTGGTACTAATACTATAGCTTTTTTTTTCTTGTTTAACGCGTTTTGAATTAGTTGCAAATATACCTCTGTTTTTCCTGAGCCTGTGACTCCATAAAGTAAGAACTCATTAAATTTACTGTTATCAATTTTTTTTAACGCTTGCTTTTGTTCTTCTGTTAGAGGTAAAGGCTTATCTCTTTTAATCTCTCTATCTTTAAATGGGTTTCTTTCAATTTTTTGTTCTATAATTTCTATATATCCATTCTTTTCAAGTGTTTTTAAGACAGTACTTGAAACCTCCATAAGTGTTTCTAAATCCGCCTTATATATTCCGTCATTGTCTTCTAAAAATCTTACAACTTTTATTTGTTTTTCATTTTTTAATTTACCAATTTCTATATCAAGTTCTATCTCATCTTCATCTTTTTTCAAGTATACAAAATTAGCAGTTTTTTCTTTTATTCTTTTTTCTAAATTTGTAGTTTTTTCTCCTGGTGGTAACATCAATTTTATGCACTCTGAAATATTACAAAAATATCTCCTAGCCATAAGTTTAGCAAGTTCAACATTTTCATTGTTAAGTGGAAAATCTTCAATTTTTATAATATCCTTATTTGCAAATTCTGAGGTTTTCCTTAGTCCAATAATAAATCCCTCAGCAAGTGAATTCTTAGCACCAAAAGGTACAAGAACTCTTGCCCCAATTTTTATATCTTTTTCCATATCTTCTGGAACAAGGTAATCAAATATTCTATTTAAATCCTTGGCTAATCTATTAATTATAATTTCTGCTACCATATAAAATCCACCTTTTGTGATATATTTTATCATAAAAAGTGGAGTTTGTATATAATTATTTTTTTATTTAGGTATGTTGTATTTTTTTATTTAAATATGTTGAATAAATATAAGTTTTGCTAACTTGCCTATGTAATGCCTTTTCTATTGCTCTTTTGTATAAATTAAGTTGTGATGTGTATTTTTCTTTTAAATAGTTCTCGTTGTTCTCTGGTACAAAGTCTGTTTTATAGTCTACTAGCACAATTTGTCCTTCTTTTGTTATATAGTAAAGGTCTATTATTCCTTGTACTAATATATTTTCATTTGACTTACTTTTATATAGTTCTTTTACTGGTATGTTTAAGTAGAAGGGTTGCTCTTTATATACTTCTTTTGCATCTGATATTTCTTTAAATAAATCACTATTTGTAAATTTTAATATTTCTTGTTTTGGTACTGCTTGTTTTTGTTTTGTTGTGATTATTTCTTTTTGTTCTAATTCTTCTAGTAACTCATCTATTTTTTTCATTGAGTAGTTTTGCTTAAAGTCTAATTTTTGCATTACTAAGTGTACTGTTGTTCCTATTTCTGCTTTATTTAAAGGTAAATCTCCTTCTAAAAATTTGGGTTTTTTTATTTCTACCTTTGTTGGTTCTTCTGTTTTTTTTGCAATCTTGCTTACAGAGCTTTTGCCTTCTATTTTTGTTTCTTCTATGTTTGGATATTCCCAAGTTAATATTTTATCTATTTCCGGGTTTATTTTTCTTTTTTCTCTTTTTGTTTTTTCATCCTCTTTGTTGCATTTTTCTGTTTCAAATCTTTCATTTTTCTTGTATTCATAAACATTTACTAAGTTCTTCATTTGGCTATCTGATAAATTTACTATTTCTATCCAATCTAAAAATGATTTAGCATTTTGAAGCATTGCTTTTGTTGGTTTTCCTCCATTAGTTTGTAATATTTCTTCTTTATTTTTAATTGATTTTTCTAAGTTTTTATCTATTCCTGTTATAATTAATTTTTCCCTCGCTCTTGTTAATGCTACATATAAAAGTCTCATTTCTTCTTCTTTTAGCTCTCGCCTCAATTCACATCTTATTGCTTCTTTTGCTAAAGTATTGTATGTTATTTTTCTTTCATAGTTTATATACTTTGGACCTAGTCCTAGTTCATAATGAATTAGGATGTTATCATTTAAGTCTGTAAGATTAAACCAATTTCCTGTTCCGCATAAGAATACTACTGGAAATTCTAGTCCTTTACTTTTATGTATGCTCATTATTCTTATAACATCTTCATTTTCTCCTATTAACTTTGGTGCACCCATATCGCTACCGCTTTTAGTTACTTTATCTATAAATCTAATAAAATTGTACAGTCCTTTGAAACTGCCTTGTTCATAGTCTTTTGCTTTTTCAAAAAGCATTCTTAAATTTGCTGTTTTTATGTTTCCATTTGTCATTAAACTTACATAGTTATAGTATCCGGTTTTTTCATAAATGTACCATATAAGTTCATCTAATTTCAAGTATTCCTCTTTTACTCTAAAGTCCTCTATTAAATCTAGAAACTGATTTATTTTTTCTTTATGCACTTTGCTTGAAAGTATTGTATCATAGAAAGATTTATTTCTATCCTCCATCCTTATTTCAATCAGTTCATTATCTGTAAAGTTTCCTATTGGACTTCTTAGAACTGTTACAAGTGCTATATCATTGTCTGGATTGCTTATTATCTTAAGTAAACTCATTATTGTTTGAATTTCTATTGTTTCAAAATAATTTGTTCCTATATCACTAAAAACTGGATAGCCTATATCTGTTAATTCCTTTTCATATATTGGTGCTACTTTAGAAGTTTTTCTAAGTAAAATTACAATATCTTTACATTGTAGTTTTCTATAACCTTGTTTCTTATCAAATATGTAATAACCTTTTTTCATTAATTCCTGTATTCTTTTTGCTACAAATTTTGCTTCTATTTCTGTTTTTTCTAGTACCTCTTCTTGATTCTCTTCACTATTTTCTTCTTCAAATGTTTCTTCTTTATTTCCATCTATTATATGTAATTCTGCCTTTTCTAGTATCTTTTTGTCTGTCTCTGCATAAACCAATCCTTCATTTAAGAACTCATTTTCATTGTACTCTATACTTCCAAAATCTTTGCTCATAATGTTTTTAAATATTACATTTGTGAAATCTAGTATATTTTTTCTGCTTCTAAAATTTGCAAACAACTGAATTTTGTTTTCTTTATATGTATTGTATTTTTCCAGAAACATCTCTGGTCTTGCTTGTCTAAATTTATATATACTTTGTTTAACATCTCCTACCATAAAGATGTTGTTTCCTTTTGAAACGTGTTTTAAAATTTCCTCTTGTATTGCATTACTGTCTTGATATTCATCTATTGCAACCTCTTCGAACATTTCTTGATATTCCTTTGCAACTTCTGTTGGTATATATTTTCCTTTCTGGTCTTTTTGTACTAATATTTGGAGTGCTAAATGTTCAATGTCGTTAAAGTCTATAATATTTTTTTCTAATTTTGCTTTTTTGTATTTTTCCACAAATTCAAGTACTATTTTTTTTATTTCTTTAAGCATCTCATACATTTCCAAAATATCTGAATTTGCTTGGCAAGATTTATATATGAATATTTTGTTTTTTATTGAAGATGTTGTTGTTATTACTCCCTCTCTCATTTTATCTCTTATATTTTTTGCCGTATCTCTTAATTCTGAGGTAAAGTTCCTTTTTTGTGGCCAATTATTAAATGATAGCTGTTGCATATATTCATATATATCATCCCATTTTTCTAATTCTAAAATTTTCTCTAGTTTATCTATATCTTCTGAAATTTGTATATACCATCTTTCTAGTTCGATTTCTTGTTTTAGTTTTTGGTTTATACTTTTTAGAGAATTTATATAGTCTAGTATTTGTTGTTTTGCTTCTTTAATTATAGTTTGTCCCCATAGTGTGTTTGAAAAATCTTGTTCCATATTAAGGTTAAACTTTTCAACCTGTTCATTTAGCCATTCTTCTGGATATGGCATACTTTGTATATATTTATATATTTTCATTACTATATCTTTTAAATTATCATCACTTCTATAACCACAGTATGCGTCTATTAATTTTTTAAATTTTTCATTTTCTTCTTCATACAAAGTATCAAAAACCTCTTCTAATGTTTCCATTTTTAGTAGTTCGATTTCTGGAGTGCTTGCTAATCTAAAGTTTGGAGATATATTTGTTTTATAAAAGTTGTTTTTTATAACCTCTAAACAAAAAGCGTGTATTGTTGAAATATGTGATTTGTTAAGTAACACAATCTGCCTTTGCAATCTTAAATCATCTGGATTTTCTTCTAATTTTTTATATATTGCATCTAATATACGTTCTCTCATTTCTGTTGCTGCTGCATTCGTAAAGGTAACTACTAATAGCTTGTCTACATCTACATTTTCATTTGTAATTTTATTTATAATTCTTTCAACTAATACTGCTGTTTTTCCACTACCTGCTGCTGCTGCAACTAGTATGTTATCATCTTTTTTATAAATTGCTTTTTCTTGTTCTTTAGTCCAAGCCATATGGATTTCACCTTCACTTTCCATTACATTTTACCATATATAAAAAAATTAGTAAACGTTTTTGTTTACCAATTTTTAGCTTTGTTGCCATCTTACCATTTTTATATCTTTATATTTATCTAGTACATCCATATATTTTTGATATTCCTCTTCCCATAATATATCTGGTACTTTGTCAAAGGCACTAAATACTTTTTCAGCTTCTGTTAAAAATATTATTTGATCTTGACTGCTTAGTCTTTCATATTTTTTTGAGAATCGGTATAGTTTATCTAGCATTTGGTTTGCTTCTATAAAGCTATAGAAGTCTTTTACCTTCATACCTGCTACTTTAATCTGCACATATGCGAACATAATTAATATGAATATTAATATTACTAATATGTATATTATTCCTAATAATAACATTATAGGCTTCCTCTTTTCATTCGCTATTTTTACATATTATAACATAATTGTCCATAATTAGCAATAATTTTATTTTTGTTTGTTTAAATATAAATGGCAATAATAAGTTTCCGGTTTATTATGCACATAATTCACTAGTTTTAATTATGTGTCTTTTTATTTTTCTAAAAACGGTAATTTATTTTTACCATTTATACAATTTAATGTATAAGTTACACTTTTTATTATACAGAGCCTAAATAGTAACTACAATTTTAATTCTCAACACTCCATTGCCAAAAATCTCCGTCGCCAATAACGTTTCGCTTTTTATTGCCATAAAAACACACTATTTTACATTATTTTCATCCACTTTTGTTACTTAAAGTTTCATTTTATATTTTACTATTTTACTAGTGATTTAATTGAAAAGGTTTAATAATTTATATAATAATATGTTAAATATGGAGAATATTGCTAATGCATTTAATGAAGTTTGTAGAAATACTCGAAACAAAAATCGTGTTGAAAATTTGAAACAATACAGAAATATTTATATTACACGCATTTATAACATTCTGTTAAATAAATCTTATGTTGTTGGTCCATATAATAAATTTATAATATATGAGCCTAAAGAAAGACAAATTGTTAGTCAAAATATGCAGGATAAAATAATAAATCATCTAGTTGCAAGATATATTTTATATCCTGCTTTACTTCCTTGTTTAGTTGATGTAAATGTAGCAAGCAGAAAAAATATGGGAACAAGTAAAGGTGTAAAATTAGCAAAGTCTTTTAAAAACAAGTGTGATATCAAATATAAAGAATACTATATTTTAAAATGTGATATTAGCAAATTTTTTGCTAGCATAAATCATGATATTTTAAAGAGTAAACTTCAGAGAAGAATAAAAGATAAAGCTGCTCTAAAAATTGTTTTTGATATTATAGATAGTAATGAACAAGGTTTATATATAGGTTCTATGACTAGCCAAATATTAGCAATATTCTATTTAAATGATTTGGATCATTTTATTAAAGAAGATTTAAAAATAAAATATTATGTTCGTTACCAAGATGATTTTTTACTGTTTCATAACTCCAAACAATATTTAAAGGATTGTTTACAAAATATAGACAATTTTTTACAAAAGGAAAAGCTAACTTTAAATTCAAAAACTAGAATTTACAAAAACACCAACAATTTCTTATTTTTGGGTAGAAATAAAAAAGGAAAATATTCAAGATATAGAAATGTAAAAAGGAAACTAAAATCAAGGTTAAATTTATATAATACTGGTAACATCTCACTAAATAGCTTTATTTCAAGCTATGTTTGCTATAAAGATTTATGCAAAAGGAATTTCATATTGCATAAAAAAAAGTAGTACTTAGTACTACTTAAAAGCAGTTATAAGTTAAATTCCCTTTCAAAACTATTTTACTTACAAATTTAACTATCTGCTTTTATTTTATAGCTTTTTAATGCTAAAGGATATGGTCTGTTTCTATCTAAAACTTCTCTTATTCTACCAATAGTAGAAATAACCACAGTTTTTTAGAAGCTAGCGGACGAACCCCAAAGTTGTTGTTGTTATAGTTGTTGTTGTTCACATTGCCGTTGTAGTTCACGTTCATAATATTGTTAGTGTTATTAGCAGAAGGCGCGACAAGCCAGAGCTTTCTCTAATTCTCACAAAACTACTAATCGCAATAGAAAAGAACCTTGCACATTCCACCATACCCTAAGATAAAGATTTTATCCAGCCTATTGTATATTTTACTATGTCATCCATTTTATCTCCAAATTTATAATATTTTTTTGCAGTTATAATTTCTTTGTCATATGTTAAATTTATTAAAAAATCTATTATTTTTATTTTTGCAATCATTTTTTGTAATAAATCTTTCTTTTTTTCTATATTTTCTGAATTATTTGCTTCATAAGCAATCTCAAGAATATCATACGAATTAGTTCTAATCCTATTTTTTAGTTCTATATCTTTTTTAGGAAAGTTATCCATTTCTTTATCAATTATTAAAATAAGTTCTCTTATAAATTGTATTATTTTAAACTTTTCATTTTTCATTAATTATATCTTCTATTTTCCTTACTTTCTCTATATCTTGTTCTTCTAATAATTTTTCTTTTATTTTTTCAATGCGCAATCTAATATTTACTATTTTTTTAGATTTTTCTAATACTTCTTTATATTTATTTAAATTTTTAAAATCCTCTTGAGCATCAACATCATAGTTATTTTTTGTATCTATTAATATGTAATTTATTTTTTCTTTTTCTAATTTTGCTGAAACTCTAGATATTGCATTTCTTGGAAATCCTGTAATTGGAACATTTTTTTCTACGGTTTTTATCCTGTATCTAAACAAGAAAGAAATTATATAAGCATCTTTGCCATAACAATTGTAAAATGCTCCTACTTTGTAGCATATCACAAAATCCGGATGTACTTGTTTTATATTTTTTGCCATATTTATAACACTCATATACTCCCCCTAAAGTGCCAGCCGACCTAAACGGTCCTGCTAGCACACTCTATAAACTTAAATTTTCTCCCCTTATTTTATTAACGTTACTGTTCCATCGCTATTTTTTTGCAATGTGACTCCAGATTTTAGAGAAACTAGCGGACGAACCCCAAAGTTGTAGTTGTTATAGCCGTTGTAGTCCACACCGCCGTAGAAATACACGTTCATAAAATCGTTAGTGCTAAAAGCAGAAGTCGCGGCAAGCCAATATCCATAGCAATTAGAATAAGTAGATTGATGTGGATAGTATAGTGTGTCTCCGTATCCTGCTTTATCTGATGATATATTTACAAAGTAGTCCGTTGGGTTTGCACTTGTTCCTACATAATAGCCATTAGTATTTGTGTTTGTATACAGCGTTGTATATCCTTTTGCGTTCCAGCTTGCTATGTACATGTTTA
>ERZ857882.3733-NODE-3733-length-14046-cov-6.101065_pt1 | contig 14046 bp, 10 predicted proteins | sample MGYA00519697_ERZ857882 | MGnify/ENA primary metagenome ERZ857882 (study PRJEB31778, sample SAMEA3449373) | human gut metagenome | biome: human gut; feature: human-associated habitat; material: faeces | place: United Kingdom | collected 2010/2012 ...
ACCTGAAACAATTACAACTACTACAAATGAAGTTATTATTACACCTAGTCCTGTTGCAACTAACATCCCTGCTACTGCAAAACCTATTGAATCAACAACAAAAGTCACTACTAAAGTAATTCAAACTACTACAAAAACAACTACTACCAAAAAAGAAGAACCAATTGAATATGAAACAAGAACTGATGAAATTAAAGGGTATTATAATAATGTTAAATTAAATAATGTGACAAAGCTAACAAAACAAAACATAAATAATTATGACGACTTTATGAACATAGTTAGTAGTCTTTACTACAAAACATCTGCAAAGCATGAGAATAATAGCCTAAGTTTCCTTTATTATCATGTTTATTACAATTTAGATAATGGTAGAAATGAAAAAAGTCTTTCAGACAGCTATATTGAAAAAATAATATTCCTTACAATGTTAAATGAAAATGAATTAAATAATGAAAATATAAAAAAAATCTTAAAACCATATACTATTGATGAATTAAAAGGGCTTTGTGACAACATGATGATAATTTTTGACCATGATATTCAAGGCGAAAGATATTATGAATATTCTAATATAATTGCTGATGAAAAATTAGCCTCAATTTTAACAAATGTTCAAAATTCATTTATAAAAAAAGATTATAACCTTTTACAAAAACTTTGTAATGATAATTATGGAAAATATAATATGTTTATTGATGCAATATTAATAGAATATGAATCTTTAACAAATTATATTACAGACTTTCCTTGTGGTGAAATGGATTTCGATTTGGCTCGAAAATCAATTGAACAAACTGGTATATATGATAGAGCCCACCAAAAAGTTTTAGTAAAACAATAAAAAGTAATGTTGATAAACTTGTCAACACTACTTTTTTTATGTTCTTTTATTATAATCTGCACATGAATTAAAACTTTTTTCACTTTGATCATTTGTGTTAGCACATATAGATTTATTGGTGTTTAAATATGTTCTTATGAAACTACTATAACAAGCTGTTCCTGTTTTTGAACCAACACATTTTAAATCAAAATTATCATATTTATGTGTTCTATTATATTCTCTTATATTTTGTATTTGACTAGGAGTTAAGGTTACTGAGTATAATGGCTTTTTTGTATATGTATCCTGTCTATTCTTTATATAAGTATCAATTTTATCTGTATCCCAAACTTTAGGGTTTGGAGTTCTTCCTTTACCGTTAGATCCCGGAAATGGATTAGACAAACTTATTGGTCTAAATACCAATTCATAGTCTTTTATCTCAATATCAAAATGACACGCGGCAGCTGTTGCAGTTGCACTTGATTTATTATTAACAAAATTTAAAACAATTTTATCTTCTGAAGATACATACTCAGTCGAAGAATTGGAATCATTTCTACCTAAATAATATTCACAGTATCCTAATGAAGAACTTTTATATAATATATCAAAATTACACCATCCACCTTCCCATTTACCTGAATATCCAATAGTGTTGTTTCCACCTCTATTTATTAACTCTCTATATTTAGAACTACAATCTGAAATTCCAGAAGACATTTGGTAATTTAATTTACAATATCCTGTACCACTATCTTTTGTAAGTGTTTTTCTCGTGGAATAAGAAACATTCATTTTACTCAACAAACCATCCAAGTTTTTTAAATAAATAGTATTATTATAGTGTCCAGATACTGCTGATGTTGGTACACCAATGCTAGAAGTATCTATTGTCTTATATTTTTTAGAATCATTTATTAAATTAGTATTCGTAGCTGTACTTATATCTATGTATTTATTTTCAATATTCAATCCAGCAAAAGTATATTTTAATTTTGCTTTAACTAAAGTATATTTAACACCATAAGTAGTATTTCCATTAGTAACAGAAACATTTTCTGTTTTGATTCTTGGGTTTGTAAATGAATAATTTGTACCCTTACTAGTGTAGTTTGGGCCTTTATAACCATTCATAAAATATAAAATTACATTTATATTTGAACTTTGATTAGTTACAAAACTAGCTCCTTCATTAGCTCTACTATCTTTAGTACCCGCGTTTTGATCAACTAAATAACAGCTTATTTCTTTTGTTAGAGTAGGTTGTTTTTTTATTGGAACATAGACTCCACTAAATAGATCATTAAAATTGTTTTTTACGTCATCAAAAGAAGTAGTTAAAGTCTCTTTACAATATATATCTGTTTTATTGGCAACTTTATACTTACTATTATATATTACCAAATCTGCTTTCCTCGCATTAAAATTTGTACCTGAAGTTTCTACACGAGCTTTGGACTTTTCTACATCAAGGTTTGATAATACACTATTTAATGTTCCATTCATACACTCATTTATGCTAGGATATGTAGTAAATTTATATGTAACAGTTTTACCTACTGATTGAGTTGCCTTTTTTGTAGTACAATCAGTTCCATTAAATAATTCCCCTACATTACAACAAACATTTTTTTTAGAATTCCAGTCTCTATTTTTTTGAACATGGTTATCTTTTGTACAATTTGTTTGTGGTACACATGCCTTTTTTACAGAATCATATATTTCATTCTTATTTTTACAACATAAACCTTCATAAACAGCTTTCCCAGCAGAATTCTTATATGCTATACCTCTATAATAAGTACCTTTACCACAGCATTGATTTGTTGCTTTATTCCAATCACGTCCACCATCAAAAATGCTATGATTATCATATGTACATTTTGGATCTTCAAAATCTTTATAAGTAAATATATTAACACCATATGAGGTATTTTTATCTAAAGTATCAGATATGTTGCCAGAGACCGTATCTCTACCTTTATAATCTTTATAATGAGTAACATATGTTAATTTTTTAAAGCCATCTACTTCATCACCAACATATATATTTAAACCTGTAAAGTTAGTTACTGAACGATTGTTTTTTATAAAATATATTCCATCAAGGGAATTTGATGGCCCTGGAACAATCTTACCATTAATTTTACTTCCTGGATATGTATCATTTAATTTTTTCAATACTTCAAGTCCTGTACCATTATAAACATTACTATACACATTAATCAAAGGAACAAATGTAGGATTTTTTGAATCTATTCCAGAGCAATCATCTGATGAAAGATTTAACTCACCATAGTCGCCCCGGCAAACTTCATAAAGCGGAACCATTGTTCCAGCATCTGTTGTTCGTATATCTATTGTATACAATTTTTCTACGACCAAAAATTCTCCATCATCAAATGTTTTGTTTCCAGTTAAACTTAATAATTGTTTTTTAAAACCATTGGTATTATTTTTATAATATTTTATTATATTATTCATATAGCACTCGTCTGTTGAACAAGAAGACATGCTAATTGCCTTACTAGAAATATTATAGGAAGTATTACTAAACTTATATCTATTACCAAGGTTATCTGATAATACACTTCCCGTAAAATATATATCCGCAGGTTTAGTCCCGCTCACTATAGATCCATTCGATTTTACAAAAGTAAATCTATATGCAAAATAATTATCTATCCAAGCAGATTAAGTAGTACTAGATGAATTAGAAACTGATACATCATTTGCACTACCATATCGATAATAATCACCTTTTACTTCACCCACTATAAAAAAACTTGATATTAAAAATAGTGCAAAAAAAGATATTTTTTTCTTAATATTCATTTTTGACACCTCCTTTATTTTTTACATTTCTACATTTAAAATATATCATATTTACTTTTTTATATCAATGTATAACAACCTTAATTTTATTTTTATTTGCCATATTATTGACATTTAAAAAAAACAATGTTATATTCACAATTGAAGGGGTTAACTTTTTATAGAAAGAGGTTAATTATGAAAAACTTTAATTTATTCATGAATGAAAAAAAAGAAAAATTAAAAATTGCTGGTAGTATTGTTGGTGGAGTTACCATTATAGCTCTATCTAGTTGTAATGTTTCTAATGTAAAAAATGATAGTTCTTCAGTTGAAACATCTATATTAAGTAGTGTTTCTACTACAACTATATCAAACAACAATACTCCTAGTTATTCTACTACTTCAAATAAGACTCAAACTACCACAAAAGAAACTACAACACAAACTACTACATCTACAACTACAAAAGCACCTGAAACAATTACAACTACTACAAATGAAGTTATTATTACACCTAGTCCTGTTACAACTAACATTCCTGCTACTGAAAAACCTGTTGAATCAACAACAAAAATTACTACTAAAGTAACTCAAACTACTACAAAAACAACTACTACTAAAAAAGAAGAACCAATTGAATATGAAACAAAAACTGATGAAATCACTGGATATTACAATAATTTTGAATCAAATGATACAATCGAATTAACAAAGCAAAATATAAATAATTATAATGATTTTATGAGTTCTACTGAAAACTTTTATTTTTCTATTGCTGGTCCTTTTGTACAATATCATACATATGCTAATTTAGATACAGGAAAATATGAAAATTACGAAACAGATTCATATATTGAAAGAATACTATTAGTTACATTACTTAATGAAAAATATATAAATGATAATTCACTAAAAAAAATATTAAAACCTTATACAAAAAATGACTTAGACATTACTGCAGTAAATATAACTTTTATATTTCAAACAGATATTGATAATAAAATATATTATGATTACTCAAAAATAATGGCAGATAAAGATTTAGCTAAAACATTAAATAATATGCAAAATGCATATAAAAAAGGTGATTATAAAACTGTGGAAAAATTATGTAATGAAAGTTGGGGCAAAAATGATATGGCTGATATATTAATGTTAGTATATGAACATAATATGCCTGAAATAGAAGCATTCCCTATAGAATCGCCTTCAGTAGATCTTGCACTTAAAATTATAGATAAGACTGGCATATATGATAGAGCTCATCAAAAAGTTTTAGTAAAACAATAAAGCAAATAGGTAAAATAACTATTTGCTTTTTTATCTATAATGATTTTTTTGTAGTATTATTTAAATTATTAGATTTATTTGCCAGTGTTTTTAATGATTCCATAATTAATACATCATCTAAATTACCATCATTTTCCATTACAGCTTGATTTAATTTAATAGCTAAGTTAAAATCTATATATTCAATTTTTTCCAAATATTTTATTTCATTAATTGAATCTTCTGATTTTAAAACATTTTGTTTCTTTAATTGATTAAAAATATCATATAAATTATCATTGTTAACTAAATTATTGTTTTCAATAATCTCTAATATTTTAATAAACTTTTTTAATCCTTTATAAAAAAACAAATAGAATTAAATCTACTTGTTAATTTATTTCTTTAAATTATAAACATATTTATTATTTCTTATATTAAGAACAATGTCTATTTTTGTTGCATCTTTTAATTTTTTAGAAACTTCCATATAATAGTTTTGATTATCTTTTTTTATTTCAAAGTTTGTTGCTGTAATATTATTTGATGTATATGTTTTATCACCTATCGTATATACAATTTGACCATACTTAGAAATTAAAGATATTAAATCATCATTAATACTTGAAGATCCATCATAATTTAAAGTTGCGTTAATTCTTAATATTGTTTTATCTTCATATCCAGTAAATGATGGTTGCAAATACTCATTTAAGTCGTAGCACTCTGTTTTAGTTATACAAGTGTTATATTTTTTAGTAAATAAATCATTTAATTCATAATTCATTATAGTTAAGTTTCCTTTAATAAAATCATTATTAAATTCTAAATTATTTTCAAGTTCTGTTTCTTTTGTAGTTATATTTTCATCTATATTTGTAGGTTTTAAATTTATTTTATATTCTGTATATTTTTCTCCAAACAATGTTCTAGTATAATTATCTAGATATACAAATGACATTTCTTTATCTTTTAGGGCTACAGGAATTTCATATATCAATACAAACTTATTTGAATCATTCTCTAGTTTTTGTGAATCATATACTGTACCTAGATCAGATAATGCTTCTTTATATTTTGAATCTATTGGATAATATATTCCTTTTCCAACTCTTAATTGAGTTTTTGAAGTATTTATTTTATTATTAGATTTTTTTGTTTCTAATAAAACAGCTACTAAATAGTTATCTGAAATATTTTTTTGTTTATAATTTTTTTGTGTTATATATGAATTTGTTATTTTCATTGAAAAATCAGATGTTGTAAAAAATGAATTAGTGTTTACTTTTTTAGAAAATTTCCAAAAATTAAGATAAATAAATGAGAATACTACCATTATAAATATAGATGTAAAAATAATTATCATTTTTTTATTTTCTAGAAGGAAATATTTAAATTCTCTTATGTTTTTTCTTATATTTCTCTTAAATTCATTTTTATCAAAGTTAAATTGTACTTCGTATTCTTCATAATCTTCAGAACTAATATTTAATTCTTGCAAATCTTTACTAAAATTGAATTTTTTTATGTCAAAGCCTATTGCTCTTACAAATGTAACAATCAAAAAAACTGCTTGAACCATAAATAAAATATTTCCTATATCCCTAAGGGCTCTTAAAACCTGAACAGATACAAGTTCTGATTGCAATCTATAAACTATTACTCTTGAATAAGTTAAAAATACTAATGTAGAAATAACTAATAATATGTTTAATCCATAAAATAGAACCGGTTTTTCTTTCTTGTTCATTACAACAAAAACTATAATTGAAAATAAGATGACGATTACTCCCCAGATATAAGTCGTATTTGTAAACATAGAACTTGCAATATTTTCTGGGATTATATATGCTACAGCGTTCAAATATTCATTAAAAAATGTTCTTACTATATTTGTTCTATATACAATTAATCCTAAAAAAACAAGCATAACAAAGTGAAAAAATCTAAAATGTTTAATAAAAAATGCATATGGTTTTCTTAAAATCATATTATCTAGCCCCTATTCTATTATTTAGTATACAATAAAAAGAGTAAAAAAAAAAGTAGTTAATAAATTTTATTTTTAAGTGTTTAGTTTAGCTCAGTTAGTTTGCTCGTTAACCTATTTGTTAGCTCATTAATCAGTTTGATGTTTAAATGCTAGACACTATTATTAACTATTTTTTTATTTTCAATTTTTGGTCTGTTAATTCATTTCGGATGTAATAATCCCTTTGTAATAACACGTTACATTCTTTTATTACTTTTAAGGCGTTATGTGGCATGATAAACTTTTTTTTGTCTAAATCAACATATGGTTCTAATTCACTCAATCCAGATAGTTTACTCAGTTCAACTTGATCTTGATATGGCCCTAAATATTTTTCTAAATACATATCTGAATACATTCCTAGATGTGTTTCTAGTTTTATAACTTTGTAATTTTTTTCCACAGTATTATTTTCACGATTTTCAAAAAAGTATTTAGGAGAAGCATTTTCTTCTAAAGAAACACTTGTTTTATTTTCTAACTCTTCATTTTTTTGTGAACTTTTATTTTGAGCATCAATAAATGTAGAAAAACAACTTGCCACAAATGTAATTCCTAACGCTGTCATTACAGTACATTCTCTAACCAAAACATATTTAGTCTTCTTATTTAAAATAGATTTATTTATTTTTAATTTTTTCATATTTAAATCCTTTCACAAGTTTTACTTATATTAAATTTATATCAGATTATTGTTGACTTATTGTTTATTTCCATAATTGGAATAAGAAATATACGAAGGTTATGATATTTGAAATTTTTAAATCAATTAACATATTCATCATTATATAGTCAACAGTAATTCAATATAAGCAAATTTGATGAAGTTATAGTAACACTTTAATTACCTCATGTCAACACTAACTATTTTATCAACAATTTTGAATATATAATGTGTATACTTAAATAATAGAGTACAAAATATAAATTTTTCCAGATAGGAATTTTAAATTTTTGATATATATTTTTTTAATTTTATATTTTTGTATTATTGATATATTTAATTTTATGTGATAAGATTTATTTGATTAATAAAAGTAAGAGGTTGTGTTATATGTTTGATATAAAAAAAGAGGAATTAAAAAAAAATAAACTTTTCTTTTTGATTAGTTTTTTGGTTATAATTTTGTTTATACTATTAAGCTTGTTCATAAGTAAAAATAATAAGTTAGAAACTAAAGACTTAGAAGAAAATGGAAATAATACTATTTCAAAACTATTGATTAATGAAATAGTAACCTCAAATGATGGAGTATATTCTTCTGAAGATGGTAGTGTATGTGACTTTATAGAATTATATAATGGCACAGCTAATGATATTAATTTAAAAAACTATGGATTAAGCGATGAAAAGAAAAAATCTAAATGGGCATTTCCTGAAGTTACAATTAAAAGCAATGAATACTTAATTGTTAATCTATGCGGAACTCAAAAAAATGGATTATATGCACCTTTTAAACTCAAAAGTGGTGGCGGAGAAACAATAGCACTAACAAATGCAAACAGAAAGGTAATTGATGCAGTCGAAACAACAAATTTAGATAAAAATACTTCTATGGGAAGAGATTTGAATGGAAATTGGCACACTTTTGAACAAGTTACTCCTGGATTTGCTAATACAATTGAAGGATATAATAAATATATTGAAAGTCTTAATGGAGAAGAAGATATATTAAAAATAACGGAGTTTTTACCTAAAAATAACGGGAATTTCAAAATTAATGATCAATTTTTAGGATATATTGAACTTACCAACACCGGTGATAAGGAAATAAATTTAAAAAATTATACATTGTCATCATCTGATGATACTAATAATATGAATTCAATATTTAAATATAATCTTCCTGATAAAATATTAAAGCCTAATGAAGTTGTAGTTTTATACACGTCTGGCAAAAGCAAGAACAATGATATAATAGAAACAAATTTTAAATTAAACTCAAAAAATGGAGTTATTATACTAGGAAAAAATGGTAAAATTATCGAAAAACAAGAATATAAAAACCTGGAAAATGGAATAGCTATGATAAAAGTTAACAATCAATTTGTAGAGTCAAATGTTATAAGTCCAGGTTATTCTAACGATAACAACGGGGTCGAAAAATTTAACGAGAAAATTAGTACACCTGATGATTTAATAATTAATGAGGTTATGAATAATAATTACTCATATATGCCACAAAACGGTAATAACTATTATAGTTGGGTTGAATTAAAAAATAATTCAAATCATAAGATAAATTTAAAAAATTACAATTTATCTAGTAAAGACACAAAAATGTTTAATTTACCTGATAAAACACTTAAGTCTGGTGAATATTATATTGTAATGTTATCTGGAGATTCAAATCTTACAAATGATTCATATATACATGCTAACTTTAAACTTTCAAAGATAGAATCATTATATTTGTTTAAAGATAATAATATTATTGATTCTGTAATGATTTCTAATATACCAAATGGATATAGTTATGGTAGAGGTCAGCACGGATTCTACTATATTAGTTCACCTACTCCTAACAAATCAAATAATACTGGAACTAGAGAAATTTCTGCAACACCGCTTGTAAGTATTTCTTCTGGAATTTATAACAACGTTGATTCTGTAGAAATAACCATAAATGCTCCTGGGACTATTTACTATACATTAGATGGAAGTAAACCTACAACATCTTCGAATGTATATAAAAGTCCTCTTTTTATAAAAAAAACTAGTGTATTAAAAGTAATATCAAAGGAGGATGGAAAGGTACAAAGTAATGTTGTTACTAAAAGTTATATAGTGAATGAAAATCATACACTTCCTGTCATGTCTGTTTCGCTAAATCCAAACGAATTTAGGACTTTAGAAGCTAATACTAATTCGAACATAGAATATAGTGCATACGCAGAACTCTATGAAAATGGCAAGAGTTTCAGTATTCCTTGTGGAATAAAACTATTTGGTGGTTCGACTAGATCATTGCCTAAAAAAAGTTATGCTTTAAAATTTAAAAAAAAATATGGTAAGGCCAAACTTAACTATAAAGTATTTGATGACAGAGATTTTTCGTCATTTGATACATTAGTTTTAAGATCTGGTTCTCAGGATTATAAAACAACGTTTCTACGAGACATCCTAGGCACTTCAATGGTTGATGAGTATACATCTGTAGATGTACAAGCCTACAAATCGGTAATTCTTTACATAAACGGTGAATATCACGGTATATATAATATAAGAGAAAAAGTTGATGAAACTTTTATATCAAATCATTATAATGTAAATGAAGAAGATGCTAATATAATGAGAATTGATAATGCAATTACTGTCGGAACATCTAAATTTTATACTTCCATACTTAATTATGTTAACAATAACAATATGGCATTGCAAAAAAATTATGACTACATTAAGGAAAAAATAAACATTGAGAACATGGCAGATTATTGGATAGCTGAACTTTATGTAACTAACAATGATATAATAAATTGTAGGTTTTTTTCACATAAAGATGTTGATAATGGAAAATTACACTTCATATTTTATGATTTAGATTATGCATGGTATAACTACAGAAACAACTATTATTCCTTCATTTTAAACCCAAATGGAATGCAAGAAGGATATAATTTAGATACTTCGCTTATGAGAAATATGATGAAAAATGATACATTCAAAAAGATTTTTTTAGAACGACTAAGCTATAACATGAAAAACACATGGAAAAAAGAAAATATATTAAAAAAGTTAGACGAGATATACAATAAATTAGCTCCCGAAATGGAAAGAGATATGAAAAGATGGGGTTCATCAATAGAGGAATGGAACGAAAATATTGATAACTTAAAAGAATACATCAATAAAAGAGAAGATTATTTATTATCACAAACTAAAACACAGTTTGGCTTGTCAAGCACACAAATGAAAGAATACTTTGGTGATTAGATATATGAATACAAGAAAATATAGACATGAAATAAAATTCATAATAAGTAAACAAATGAGTTTGATTTTAAAGCAAAGACTAGCGCTTGCTATGAATGTAGATAAAAATTCTGTAAATTTAGATAACACTTACTTTATAAGAAGTTTGTATTTCGATGATATCAATTCAACAGCTTATTATGAAAAAATTGATGGGGTTCTATACAGAAAAAAATATAGAATAAGAATATATAACAATGATTCCTCTTTTATCCGATTAGAAAGAAAATGGAAACATAATAATATGACCTCAAAGGATCAACTAAAAATAAGTAAAGAAAATTGTATCAATTTATTAACAAATCAATTTGATAATATTGATAAAGAATTACTTAATAACAGTTTAATGAAAGAATTTATCACTGATATCAAAGTGTTTGGATTAAAACCTTCTGTAATTGTTGATTATAAACGCCTTGCTTATACATATCACATTTCCGAAGTACGAATAACTTTCGATGAAAGAATAAAATCAGGACTATATAATTGTAATTTATTTAATATTAATAGAATTACATATGATGTTATTGATAATAATGAAGTAGTTTTAGAAGTTAAATTTAATGAAGTTTTACCAGAACATATTTCTATAATTTTGCAAACAATTCCGATGTATAGACAAGCAGTATCAAAATTTGCACTTTGTAGAAGTATAAAATAAATATTTATTAAAATTCGTAAAAATCATTGATTTATATAATAAAATAATAGATAATTATATTAGATATATAAAAAAATAATAAAACATTTGAAAAGGAGATTTAAAGATTTATGAATTTTGTTGATTTAGTAAAAAAAAGTGTTATAAATGAATTTACAGGAACAATATCAATAGATAAAATAGTATTGTCACTTATAACTGCATTTATAATTGGAGTTTTTATAATTTATATTTATAAAAAAACTTATAATGGTGTTGTTTACTCAAAATCATTTTCCTTATGTGTAATACTACTTGCAATGGTTACAGCGCTTATAATTAGAACAATTAACTCTAATTTAGCACTCTCACTTGGAATGGTTGGTGCCTTATCAATCGTTAGATTTAGAACCGCTGTTAAAGAACCTGTCGACACTGGATTTATGTTTTGGGGAATAACAGCCGGTATAATGGCTGGGGCCGGATTATATTTAATAGCCATAATAAGTTCTGTTGCTTTAGGTTTATTATATTATGTTAGTTATATTTTGGGATTTAAAGCAAATTCGCAATACTTAATGATACTTAGATATGACTCTAGGATAGATGCTAAAATAGAAAAGATGATAGAAAAAATTCCAAAACATAAAATTAAAAGCAAATCAATCACAAAAGATAAGGTTGAATTGTCTTTTGAAATATCAGATAAAAATTATTTAAAACTTATGGATATATTCAAAGAAGTCGAAGGCATTGATAGCGTAAATTTAATAAGTTATCAAAATGATTTTGGAGCATAGAAACAAAAAATTACTTTGCATTAAAAAGTAATTTTTTTATAGCTCTTCTGTTTTCAATTAGCTAACTTTAAATTTAATAAAAGGAAATTATACAAAAACAAAGTATATTATTAGTAGTAACAAAAGAAAGGATGATATATTGAAAACATTTTTTGAATTAAATAAAAAATTCAACAAAATCAAAAATAACGGTTGGATTTTGAGTCAAGGAAATGGAAATGGAGCAGGAGGAATAACTTTTGAAAAATTATTAAATATACAAACTAACAATTTCGAAATTCCTGATTTTAAAGATATAGAATTAAAAGTAAAATATAGCAACAAAGAAAAGTACATTTCACTTTTTAATGCAACTCCAGATAGTTTTTTATATGAAATAAAGCGAATAAACGATGAATACGGATATTCAGATAAAGATTTTCCAAACTATAATATATTCCAAACCTCAGTATATTCAAAATTAAAAATAAATGAATTTAATAACTTATATTTTAAGTTATACATCAACTATAAAGAAAATGTGATTGAATTAAATGTATATGATTCTAACTTAAATTTAATTGATAACAAAACAAGCTGGAGCTTTAATATGTTAAAAGAAAAATTAGAAAGAAAATTAAATAAAATTGCAATTATATATGCAGAAAAAACAATTATTAACGGTAAATTATATTTTAAATATAACACTATAAAATATTATAAACTAAAAAGTTTTAATAATTTTTTAGAATTAATAAATAAAAATAAAATTAGAGTATGTTTTTCAATTGGAATATATAAGTCTGGCAAAAAATTTGGTCAATTATACGATCATGGAACAAAATTTTGTATTAATAAATATGAAATAGGAAAATTATTTAAAGAAATATCCATAGACTGATATTGCTTTTTAATATAAAAAATCAAAAAAAATTCCTATTTTCATAAGAATTTAAAATCAACGTGGTCGGGAAAACAGGAGAATTGACTATAAAAATATTGTTATATTGCTTAAAATATTTATAATATATAGTTTTAATATTTGTACACTGTTTCGAGCGACGTTTTGCGTATGCACGTCGCCGAAATGTGTGTATATTTTCTAGTTTTAAAACAATTATACTATGATTAAACAAATGAAAAAAGAAAGAGACTATTTACTTGATAGTAGTCTCATATCTGCGACATTTTCACAAATAGAAAATACAAAAAAACTATATAATATGAAAGTCGTTTATTGTAATGACTATATTCAATTATATACTTTTAATAATGACAAGTTTTATAAAAATAAAGATATTGATGACAAAAAAGCATTAAACATTTTAAATGTTGATACTGACAATTTAAAAACAAATAATTATTCTAATAGTAGTGATATAAAAGGAATAGAAATTAAAAATATAATGCGTAGTAAATTACAGTGCCAAAGGTTAGCAAAATGTAATTCAAATATTTGGGAAACATTTATTACTTTAACATTTCAAAAAAATGTAATAAATATTAATGTAGGCAATAAAGAATTTAAAAATTTTGTAAGAAAAGTTAGAAGAATTTACAATGACTTTAAATATCTATGCGTTCCTGAATTTCAAAAACGTGGTGCTATACATTATCATTTATTAACTAATATTAGTATTAAAAATGATAAATTAATATATAAACAAATTGATAATAAAAAATTTTTACATATTAAATATTGGAATA
>ERZ857882.3743-NODE-3743-length-14013-cov-4.509600_pt1 | contig 14013 bp, 9 predicted proteins | sample MGYA00519697_ERZ857882 | MGnify/ENA primary metagenome ERZ857882 (study PRJEB31778, sample SAMEA3449373) | human gut metagenome | biome: human gut; feature: human-associated habitat; material: faeces | place: United Kingdom | collected 2010/2012 ...
GGCCCCCTGACATGCCATTAGGCCACCCGGCTCGCACCGGCTGTTCGGCCTGCCGGCTCAGCCCTCGCGCTTGGGCGCCTGGCTGGCCACGCGGGTCAGGCGCGGCGGGCGGCGCGTGGACACGAACAGCGGCTGCACCTCGACCAGCGGGTTGTACGGCGCCAGGCCGAACCACTTGACCGGGGAACCGGCCACGCGGCGGATCGCGTACTTGATCTGCAGCGAGAGGGCGCCACGGCCGGAGACCTTCGACTCGGGCATCAGCGCCTTGTGGATCACCACGTAGCGGATGGTGCCGATGCCGGGATCGGCGTCAAGCTTCGGGTAGATCGACTGCTGGTTCGGCAGCTCGCCGGTCTTCTCCAGATCGTGCATGATCTGATGCAGGTAGGCCGGGATGGACTGCGAGACCTTGAAGCCGAGGCGGATGCGCACACGGAACAGGTAGTCGGTACCGAAGCTCTCGACCGAATACTCACGGGTGAACGGCTCGTCGGTGGTCTCGACGGCCACCGCCCACCATGCGCGGGCGCGCTTGGGGTGGTCGACGAAGATCGAGAAGAAGATGTCCGTATCGAGACGCTTCAGGTCCGGATCGCTGGTCAGGTAGACGATGTTGTCCGCGAACCGGTGGATGCGGCTATCGCCGTGCAGCTTGTCCAGCGCGGGGAGGAAGTCCTTCGGCATCATGTGCCGACGCTGCGAGCGCTCCAGCTTGGTGCCCTCGTTCCACGTGTACATGATCATGAGGATCGCCAGCGTGAGCAGCAGCGTGAACCAGCCGCCGTGCAGGAACTTGGCCATCGAGGCGGCGAAGAACAGGACCTGGATCGCCAGGAACACGATGGTGAACACAACGGCGCCGAACTTGTTGCTGCGGTGCCACAGGTAGATGCCCAGCAGGATCGTGGTGGTGATCATCGTGATGGTCAGTGCCAAGCCGTAGGCCGCCGAGATATGTTCCGAATCGCGGAACAGCAGCAGCACGGCCAGCGTGGCCACGCACAGCACCACGTTGACGACCGGAATGTACAGCTGGCCGCGGGTACGGGCAGGGTAACGGACCTGCAGATGCGGCATCCAGTTGAGGCCGGTGGCCTCGGAGACCATGGTGAACGCGCCCGTAATCAGCGCCTGGGAGGCGATGATGCCGGCGGTGACCGACAGCACGACGGCCACATAGCGCACGTTCGGATCCATCATCTGGAAGAACGGGTTGATCCCCTCGGCGTCGGCCAGTTCGGGGTTGTTCTGGTTGCGCAGCATCCACGCGCCCTGGCCGAAGTAGTTGAGCACCAGCGCCACCTTGATGAACGGCCAGGTGAAGTAGATGTTGCCGCGGCCCACGTGGCCCATATCCGAGTACAGCGCCTCGGCGCCGGTGGTCGAAAGGAACACGGTGCCCATCAGCGCCAGACCGGTGGCGTTATTCGGACTGAACAGGAACTTGATGCCGTAGTACGGGTTGAGTGCGGCGAGCACGGACCAGTCGTTGCCGATGGCTACCACGCCGACGATCGCCAGGAACGCGAACCAGACCATCACCACCGAGCCGAAGACCTTGCCGATCGATTCGGTGCCGCGCGACTGCACGGCGAACAGGATCACGATGATCACCGCGGTGATCATCATCGTCAGATCCTTGTTCTCGGTGAACAGATGCTCCAACGCCGGCAGCGTCTTCAGGCCTTCGACGGCGGACGAGATCGACACGGCCGGCGTCAGCACCGAGTCCGCCAGGAAGGCCGCGCCGCCGAGCATGGCCGGTATGACGAGCCATGCGCCGTATTTGCGAATCAACGAGTACAGAGCAAAGATGATTCTGCAGAAACGGACATCCAAACATCCCAATTCACATCACACATGACCGATTCTCCAGAATCGGACACACAGAACACATTTTTCGGAACTCAGACGTCCGATTCGGCAGAATCGGACACATGTGCACAAGTCGGATGATGAGCACGACTATCGACGGGCGTTCGCCGGTTGTGGACGCCGCTGAAATCGATGCGATCCACACCGGGCACACGCATGAAGACGCACAGTATCAACGCGTGGTATCGCCTGGCACCAGTGTCATGGGAATAAGCACGTTCGGCTCGAACGGCTTGGGGATGTTCTTGCGTGAAGCGTTAGCCGCGGCCACTTCCTCATTGGCAATCGCCTGCACGATATGGTCGGCCGCCGACTGTGCGATCGCCGAGAAATCCTGCGCGACCGCGGTCAGCTTCATGCCGGCCAAATCAGTCAAATACGTACCATCGTAGGCAACGATCTGCAGCTCGTCAGGAATGGAAATTCCACGGCCCAACGCTTCGCGCACGCAGAACGATGCACCAATATCGGAACTGACCACGGCATCGACGCCGTCGGTCGTCACCTTGTCGAGCGCATTGCTGACCGCACGATGATAGCCGGCAAAATCCATCACTTCGCCAGCTTCAACATACTCGTATTTCACGCCTGCGGAGGTCAATTCCTGTTCCAACGTGAGGTAGTAGCGCACCGTCGGGAACGTGGTCTTTCCCAAATCGAACGGTCCTTCCTCGACTTCTCCGCGCGCAGCCAAATCGAAGAATTGATCTCGCGGACCGCCAATCATCACCACATGTTTGGCACCATTGCGGATCAGCATCTGCGCAATCAATCGCCCACCCTGCTCGTGGTCGGATCCGATTGACGAAATACCGTCTCCAAGCACACGGTCGAACGCGACGATCGGGCGATGAATCGACGTCCAATAATCGCCGGGATGCGAAGTGTGCGCACACATGACGATGCCGTCCATCATGTGCCGACGCAACATGTCGACATACTGGATTTCGCCGTCCGCCTCATCTGCGGTAGAGCACAGCATAGTGCGTAATCCTTGCGCGGCGAGCGCATGCTGCAGATGTGCGGTAAACGTCGCAAAGAACGGGTGGCGGATGGTGGGCACGATGACGCCGACCAGATTCGTGCAATCATGATACAGATTGCGGGCAAGCTCGTTCGGCACATAATTGAGGGCTTGCATGGCTTTGCGCACACGTTCGCGCATGTCATCAGACACGTACCCGTTGCCGTTCACCACCAGCGAGACGGTGCTCAGAGACACCCCGGCCTTCTTCGCCACATCGCGCATGCCGACCATGATCGCACCTTCCCCGTCATCACTGTTCTATCGTTGTATGCTCACGTGCTTACCACGAAATATTACATTCATTTACATTCTCTCGAACCTGTTCGACAGTCCGGCAACGAAATACAGCTTCTTAGTGTCGACTCCCGCGGAGGCGAAGGCCTTCAGCAGCGGCTTGGTCTGGTCGAATGCAATCACCAGCGTTGCATCCGGACTGGCGGCCTTGATGGCGGTTGCGCTCAGATTTCTTTCACGTTACTCAGCGACCGTCCGTGTAACGTGAAAATTACGCCGGATTGGCAAGCAGCGCAATGCCGAAACCGGCGGCCACACAAATGAGAGGCACCGCGACGGTTGCTATTCCATAGCCCAGAGCCAGCGTAAAACGACGCTGGCGAATCAATGAAACCACTTCGTTGAGCGCCGTGGAGAATGTTGAGAAACCACCGAGAAATCCGACAACGAACATCATGACCGTGTCCATATCCACCGATTGCGAATAGTAGGACATCATGGCGATGCCCGCGCATAGCGAGGCGACGCCGTTGATGACGAGCGTGGATAGCGGGAAGTTGCGATTCGTTCTTCGATTCTCGCGGTTCCAGCCTTGTTGAATTGACACGTCGAGCACGTAACGGGCCATGGCTCCCAGACCGCCGAACAGACAGATCATCCACATCATCAGCGCACCTCCCCGGTAGTCGGGTCGGCGACAAGCGAAATCTCCGCAGTGATCGGTTTGGGCTCGAAGCTGGGTGGAAGCGGGTTGGCCGGCTGCTGGATTGGCTGCGACTGCTGCTGGGGCTGCTGGATTGGTTGCGACTGCTGAATCGGCTCGGGCAGCTGCCCCAAGTCTGAAGTATCCGGCTCGCGCAACAACGGCTGCGATGACTGTGTCAGCTGAGGAACGACCAGCGGAGGAATCTGCGGAACGCGGCCTGTCTGCATAGGCTGGCTGGCGGTCGGCGGCACGGTTGGTGTTTCGACTCGCGGAACCTGTCCCGTCTGTGCAATCTGCTGGGCCGTCTGCGCGGCTTCCATTGCGGCCTGCGCGGCAGAACGCGCCACGTCGGCCACTTTCACATGGCGTACGCCCTGCGTGTCCGATTCGGCAGAATCGGACACGGAAACAGCTGAAAACGCACCCTGAACCCGCTTTCGAGTACTCCGTGACAGCAGTGCCTGCATCAGAACCACGCCGGCGGCGGCAGTGAGCAAACCGCCTGCAAAATTTCCCGCAAGATAGCCAAGCGCACTGGCGATATGCCGCTCGTGCAGACCTTCCATCGTTTCCAGCATCACGCCGGACATCGTCGAAAGCCCGCCGAGCAAGCCGAGCCCAACGCCACGGCTGACAACCTGCCGCACCCGGCGACGCAGCCACGAAGCGGTCGCCATGAATTCGGTCAGCATCGCGAACAGGAAGCAGGCGACCATATTCGACACAAACGTGCCCACAACGAATGGCGTCCCGCTGACCGACGGCAGGAGCATATCCAACGCATGCCGACAGCCGACTCCAACAAATCCACCGACGAACACCACAACATACATCAGTCCGTCGGCGAGCGGATTGAACCGCGCCTGCATACGTTTCATCGGCGCCAGGGGAATCGTAGGCGGATCCATGGTGTTAGCGGCGGGCGCGGTTGCACCAGCATGCATCACCTCAACAGTGTCGATTGCCTGCGTGATGGGATGTGAGTCCTCACCCGCAGTCACCACGTCTCCCGGCGATTGTTCTTGCGATTCCATTGCGCTCCCCCTGTACTGGCCTTCCGCGGACAGCGTTGTTCCGCCCATAGGCCGTGCAACAACGAGCTGGGCCGCGGTTGCCGCCTTCCTAACGCATATGAGTTTACACGGAGCGCCAACGTATGCACCCTGGATGTCCGATTCCGCAGATTCGTACATCCAGAGTCCAGCCGAATTCAGCCAGGCTCAGTCAAGCCGGGCATCACACAGCCGCCGCATCGCAGGTCGCACCTCGCGCTCCTCCTCGCCACTGAACAGCACCACCAGATAGTCGCCGGCACGCAGCCGTGTATCGCCGCGCGGCACGATCTCGCTTTCGCCGCGACGCAGGCCGATGATCAGGCACCCAGACGGCCAACGCACGTCACACACCCGCTTGCCGTCCGCAATCGCTCCCATTTCCAATGGCAGTTCCATAATGCCGCTGCCCACATGGCTTGCGATCGCCATCTGCATGCCTTGCGCGCGCACGTACCGCTCCAGCAACTCCCCATAAATCGGTTTGGTGCGCAGCAAATCGGACACCAACAGCGCGACGAAAGCGACGGCCGCGACCGGCAGCATGTGCGTCAACGTTCCAGACATCTCTACAGCCAACAGAATCGACGTGATCGGCGTTTTCACGGACGCGGCGAGCGTGCCCGTCATCACGCACACCGCAAACACCGCCACTGCGTCGGATGGCAGATCACCGAATCGATGCAACACTTCACCGCAGATGCCGCCGGCCAACGAACCGACCGCAAGAATCGGCATGAAAATACCGCCAGGCGCGCCTGAGCCGAAACTCGTGGATGTGAACAGCATCTTCGCCACGAACAGCAGACACAGCATTCCCAAGCCGACGCGCGCATGTTCGGCGGTATCAATCAGATTCGAGCCGCCGCCGAGCACATCGGGCAACCAGATGCCGACAGGCAACGCGATCGCAATCGCAATCATCGGGCGGCTCCATGCCGGCAGTTTGCCGTACAGCGTCTGGAAGCCAAGCAACGAGCGGTTCATCAGCGAACCAACCAAACCGGCCACCAATCCCAACGGAATCAGCCACACATACTCTTCCAACGACAGCTGACCGATATCACCGAAATCCAAAACCGGACGCAGACCGAAACAGTATTTTGAGACGAAATCGGCGGTCAGCGATGCGGCGGTGGCGCCCATCAGAATCGCAGGGGAAAAACTCCGATGCACCCCTTCCAAAGCGAACATCATGCCGGACAGCGGCGCGCTGAACGCGGCGGACAAGCCGGCCGCGGCACCGGCGGTGACCAGATAATGCTCCTGCATGTCCTCACGGCGGCGGCCGCGCAAACGGTGGGACACACACTGCGCGCCCGACGCACCAATCTGAATGGACGGCCCCTCACGGCCGAGCGACAGACCAAACAACGCGCCCAACAGTCCACCGACGAAACGGACTGGCAGAATCGTCTGCCAACGCATCTTCAAGCCGCATATCACCACGCCGTTGGTCTGCGGGATGCCGCTGCCACCAGCCATCGGCTCCTTGCCGACCATCCACGCGATTGCTAGCGCGGCCGCCACCGCGGCAACCGCCCACGGCGCAATCAGCCACGGGGTCTCGCGAATCCGCGCATATATCCAACGGGACGCATCCGTGCCGTATTCGATGCCGAGACGGTATACGACAACCAGCAATCCTGAAACCAGACCAATGACTATGCCGGCCGCCGCCATCTTCCACTTCAAGTGGTCGAATCGCGGAATCAGCCGGCGGATATCATGTGCCGCGTCGTTACCAGTCAAGCCGGGAAATTCGTTGCAGACGGTCAGTCGACCAGCGAATTGATCTGGATGACATGATCGCGCTGCGGACCGGTGCCGATCGCGGAGATACGGCAGCCGCTCAGCTCTTCCAAACGCTTGACGTAGGCCTGGCAGGTGGCAGGCAGCTCGTCGAAGGAGTGGCAGTTGGAGATGTCTTCATCCCAGCCGGGCATGGTCTCGTAAATCGGCTTGGCTGCGGCGAAAGCGGCCTGATCAGTCGGCATATCGTCGTGACGTTCGCCGTCCACGTCGTAAGCCACGCAGATCGGAATCTCCTTCAGGTCGGCGAGCACGTCGAGCTTGGTGAGCACGATGTCGGTCAGGCCGTTGACCTGGGAGGCGTACCGGTTGACGACTGCATCGAACCAGCCACAGCGACGCGGGCGGCCGGTGGTCACGCCGAATTCGTGGCCCTGCTGACGCAGCCATTCGCCGGACTCGTCCAGCAGTTCGGTGGGGAATGGGCCTTCGCCCACGCGGGTGACGTAGGCCTTGGAGACGCCGACTACGCGGGTGATCCTGGTGGGGCCCACGCCGGTGCCGGTGCAGGCGCCGCCGGCGGTCGGGTTGGAAGAGGTGACGAACGGGTAGGTGCCGTGGTCCACGTCAAGCATGGTGGCCTGAGCGCCTTCGAACAGTACGGTCTTGCCTTCGTCAAGCGCCTTGTTGAGAATCAGGCCGGTGTTGGCCACGTACGGCTTGAGGCGTTCGCCGAGCTTCAGCAGCTCCTCGGTGGTCTGGTCCACGTCAATCGGACGACGGTTGTAGAGCTTGACCAGCATCTGGTTCTTCTGGTGTAGGCTGGCCTCCACCTTGTCGTGCAGATGGTCGGCGTTGAACAGGTCATGCACGCGGATGCCGACACGGTTGATCTTGTCCGCGTAGGCTGGGCCGATGCCACGGCCGGTGGTGCCGATCTTGTGCTTGCCAAGGAAGCGTTCGGTCACCTTGTCGAGTGTGCGGTGGTAGGGCGCGATGATGTGTGCGGCCTCGCTCACCTTGAGGTGGGAGCAATCGATGCCGCGGGATTCCAAGCCGTCGATCTCCTCGAAGAGCACTTCCGGGTCCACGACCACGCCGTTGCCGATCACCGGGGTGAGGTTCGGGTTGATGATGCCGGAGGGCAGCAGGTGCAGGGCGTACGACTCGTCGCCGACCACCACGCTATGGCCCGCGTTGTTGCCGCCGTTGAAGCGCGCGACGTAATCGACCTTGGTGCCGATCAGATCGGTAGCCTTGCCTTTACCCTCGTCGCCCCACTGAGCACCGATAAGAACAATTCCAGGCATGATGCACCTCCGCATTCGCACGATTCCGCCGGAAACAGACTACCTTACACCCTCTACTCTGCGAAGTTTCGTCTCACGCAGGGCGAGGCTGGGGGTGCGACGACCCGGAATGGGTGACGAATTTCTACTCGTACGAGGCGATGCTGTGACCAATCGCACAGCGCACAGGTTGAAGAACGGAGCCTAGAGGGCATGCCTCGCGCGATAATGAAGCCATGACGATCGCAACACCGGAACGCTATGCCGAAATGCTCGAGGCCGCCCGCCGAGGCGGTTACGCCTATCCAGCCATCAACGTAACCAGCTCACAGACGCTGAATGCCGCATTGAAGGGCTTCGCAGACGCCGAGTCCGACGGCATCATCCAGATTTCCGTGGGAGGCGCGGCCTACGTCTCCGGCAGGGGGGTCAATGATCGCGTTACCGGCTCGCTGGCGCTGGCGGCTTTCGCACATGAAGTGGCTGCGAAATACCCGAACATCACCATCGCTCTGCACACCGATCACTGCGCCAAGCAGTATCTGGATGAGTGGGTGCGTCCTCTGCTCGCGCATGAGGCCGATCAGGTGGCACGAGGCCAGGAGCCTACATTCCAGTCGCATATGTGGGATGGCTCCACCGTGCCGCTCAAGGAAAATCTGGACATCGCCGAGGAACTGCTCGACAAGTCGCAGAAGGCGCACACCGTGCTCGAAATCGAAATCGGCGCGGTCGGCGGTGAGGAAGACGGCCACTCCGCCGAAATCAATGAAAAGCTGTATTCCACTCCGGAAGATGGCCTCGAAGTCGCCCGCCGACTGGGTTTGGGCGAACGTGGCCGGTACATGGCCGCTTTCACATTCGGCAATGTGCATGGTGCCTACAAGCCCGGCGTGGTCAAGCTGCGTCCGTCGCTACTCGGCGACATTCAGGCGCGTGTGGCGCGCGCGGTGGCCGAAGGCGAGTTGCCTAGCGCGGCCGGCATAGTCGATTTCCCCAACGGCAAGCCGTTTGAGCTGGTGTTCCACGGCGGCTCCGGTTCACGCCCGGAAGAAATCGCCGAAGCTGTAAGCTACGGCGTGATCAAGATGAACATCGACACCGATACCCAGTACGCCTTCACCCGTCCAATCGCCGACCACGTGTTCGAGAACTACGACAAGGTGCTGAAGATCGACGGCGAAGTGGGCGAGAAGAAGTTCTACGATCCGCGTTCTTGGGGCCGTAAGGCTGAGGATTCCATGTCCGCCCGCGTGGTCGAGGCTTGCCGGCAGCTGGGTTCCGCGGGCAAAGCGCTCAAATAGCGCGTAGTTTTGCGATCGTGCGCGACACTTTCCCGGAAATAATGAAAATCATTGAAAATCAATGGAGCGGACAACGGGAGTCGAACCCGCCTCTAAAGCTTGGGAAGCTTTCATTCTACCGATGAACTATGTCCGCATGCCTTACGGCTGCTGCACCTCACGTGACGAGCATGCTCAGCCAAACGAGGCACGAATAGTTATCCTAGCACGTCACCTGCCGACGCGCGTGGAGTAGGTGGGCGGAGCGATCGGCGTGCCGTTCATTTCGTTGGCCATCTGCATGAGACGCGCTATGCGCTCATCGGTCGGCGGGTGCGTGGAGAACAAGCGCGAGAAACCGACCGCGGAGAACGGGTTGGCGATCATCATTGCGGAGACGGACTGGGTGCCGGCGGTTTTGCGCATCGGCGCGGTCTGTGCGCCGTAGGAAATCTTGTTCAGCGCGGAAGCCAGGGCCTCGGGATCGCCGGTGAGCAAGCTGCCGTCTTCATCGGCGTCGTATTCGCGGGTGCGGGAGATGGCCATCTGGATCAAAGACGCGGCAATCGGCGCGAGAATCACGCTCAGCAATGCGCCGATCAGGCCGAGGCCACCGGAACTATCGCGGTCGTCTCGCGAGCCGCCACCGAAATACATCAGCGAATAGCCAAGGTAGGAGATGACAGTGGCCATGGCAGAGGCGATGGCGGAAGTCAGGATGTCGTGGTTGTACACGTGCATAAGTTCGTGGCCCAGCACACCACGCAGTTCACGGGCGTTGAGAATCTGCAGGATGCCTTGGGTGCAGCAGACAGCCGCGTGCCGTTCGTTGCGTCCGGTGGCGAAGGCGTTCGGGCTCATGGTGGGGGCGATGTAGATGCGCGGCATCGGCTTGCCGGCCTTGGCGCTCAGTTCACGCACGATCTGGTAGATTTCCGGGGCTTCCTGTTCGCTGACTTCCCGCGCACCCATGGAGGCGATGGCGAGTTTGTCGGAGAACCAGTAGGTGCCGAACGTGGTAATCAGGCCGATGACGATATAGATGCTCAGGGTTTGCCGACTGCCGCCCGTGGCCCACCAAATCAGCATGATGATGGCCCACATCAGGGCAAACAGCAGCGTTGTCTTCAGGCCGTTGAAATGGCCGTGCACCCGTACTTTGGCATCCATAATGCACACACTAAAATCGCATGCTGAATGATTGCTGGATATGCGCCGCGAGAAATGTCCCATATTCGCCCGGCCCGTCCGGCCCCGAGCCCGGCCGCGTCCGCACGGGGCGCGGCCGGGTGGACGAATACCGGACGGGCGTGGGCGAACGTCAGGCCAGGGCGAGCTCACGCATCTGGTCGGGCTCGATGACCTTCTTGTGCTCGCGACCTTCCTTGGCGCCCTCGGCGCGCTCGAAGGCGTCGACCTTCTTCCAGCCGGCGAAGTCGATCGGGCGAATGCCGCGCTCGGCCAGCAGTCGGTCGATGGATTCGGGGTCGCGGTCGGCTGCCACACGGCCACCTTCAGCGGCCTTGGCCAGATCCTCGAGCATGTTGGTCACGATGGCGAGCGCATCGGACTTGGTGGAGCCAATCAGACCCACCGGTCCGCGCTTGGCCCAACCGGTGGCGTACAGGCGGTCGCGCACTTTGCCGCCGTCGGCCTCGGTGGTGATGCGGCCGTCGCCGTTGGCGTTGGCCAGGTGAGCGCCGTGCTCGTCGTAGGTGATGCCGGGGGCTTCGGCGGGCTTGTAGCCGATGGCGTGGTAGACGGCCTCGACCGGGTAGTCGGTGAACTCGCCGGTGCGGTGCATCTTGCCGTCGGCACCGGTTTCGGTGCGCTCCACGCGGATGGCCTTGACCTTGCCGTCCTCGCCGAGGATCTCGGTGGGGGCGGAGTTGAAGTGCACGTAGTACTTGCGGTCGGCCGGGTTGCCTTCGAAGTCGACGTCGCCGTCATCCTCCATGTCTTCGGCCATCTCGCGGATGGCGAACAGCTCTTCGACCATCTGACGAGTGAGCTTGTCCTTGCCGGCCACCTCGATGGTCTCGTCGTCCAGATCGAAGTCGTCTTCGTTGATGATGAGCTGCACGCCGGGCAGCTTCTCCATCTCGCGCAGTTCCTGCACGCTGAACTTGGCCTGGGCCACGCCACGGCGGATGAACAGGTGGAGCACCTTGGCCTTGTTCTGGCCGATGCCCTCGTACACGTTGTCCGGAATATCGGTCTTGGCCTTGAGGTCGTCGGCGTTGCGCATGAGTTCGCGGGCCACGTCCATGGCCACGTTGCCGCCGCCGATCACGGCGACGTTCTCGGCCGTAAGCGGCCATTCGCGGGCACCGGTGGGGTAGCCGTCATACCATTCGACGAACTTGGCGGCGCCGTACACGCCTTCAAGGTCGGCGCCGGGCAGGTTCAGCGGCTTGTCCTTGACCGCGCCGGTGGCGAACAGCACGGCGTCGTAACGGGCCAGCAGGTCGTCAAGAGTCACGTCCTTGCCGAATTCCACGTCGCAGTAGAGGTGGATGTTCGGGTTGTCGAGCGTCTTCTCAAGCGCGGAGGCGATGAACTTGATGGACGGGTGGTCCGGGGCCACACCGTAACGCACCAGGCCGAAGGGCACCGGCAGCTTCTCGAACAGGTCGATGCGCGCTTCGGTGCCGAGGCCGAGCTCTTCGCCCAGCTTCTTGAGCTGGCGCAGGAAGATATCGGATGAGTAGACGCCGGCCGGACCAGCGCCGATTACAGCAATGCGGAGTTCAGTATTCACAGATTCAGTCACGCGCTCTAGCCTAACGCAAAGCCTTCCGTTGCAACAGAGGGCGAGTGGTGGGAATTCTGTGTATTAGGCCATAGTTTGTGCGTTTGGGAAACCTACGAGCACTGCTAATGTCAGATTATGGGTTTCCCTATTGGTCAAGTTATTGCCGTTCTCATTCCAAGAAGCATGCAAGGCGGATCAGGCCCTTACTCCGGATACGTTTATGCTGCAAGGCGGTTATCCACGCATTTACGACACGAGAATGCCGCTCAATCTGTTCTTCTCGAACTACATCGACACTTATATCGAACGTGATGTTTCCGAATATCTTGATGTACGCAATTTGGCTGAATTCCGCCGATTCTTGACTCTTTGCGCACTCAGTTCCGGAGCACTCATAAACTACACCAACATCGCCAATGAACTTGGTGTAAGTCCGCGAACCGTAAAGGCATGGATGTCGATTCTGGAATCAAGTTACATCGCATTCCATCTCATACCGTTCTACACGAACGCACGCAAACAGGTGGTCAAAACGCCGAAACTCTATTTTTATGACACTGGCTTGCTGTGCCATCTCTTGGGCATTCGGACGGTCGAAGCACTGGTTGCGCACCCCAAGTTCGGCGATATATTTGAAAACCTCATCATTGCGGAAACCATGAAACAGCATTTGAACGCCAATCAGGAGCCACAATTATTCTTCTACCGCGATGCCAGCAAGGTCGAGGTGGATTTGTTGGATTTCACCGATCCTAACAACCGTATGCTCATAGAAATCAAATCCGGACAAACCTATCATGACCGATTCGCTCGGCACCTCACTTTAATTGGCAATGTTCTCGGTATACCGTGTGAGCAACAGTACGTAACCAGTCGGGTTGAACATAGTTATGTCTCACAAGGAATCCGCGTCACTTCCGCCCTCGATTGGCTAGAAGGCCGACGGTAAAGAGCCGCCGCAGAGCAGTAGGAATTCTGTGCAATCAGTGAATCCCTTGAGGCATTAAAGACGTCACCTCCAACGGCTCTTTACGACCTCGATTGCATTCATTAGGTCATTTCTTCGTTCATTAGGTCGGAGGGTGCTGAAGCCATCCCTTGGAACGGCGGGGTTTCAAGGGCCGCTCCGACCAAGGACCGACCTAATAAACGTCAAATCGACCTAATGAATAACTCCGATACCGGATTATGAGCAACACAGCCGCAACGAAATGCGCCGCACAGGCTTAGCCCGAACATCGATTCGGGTTCAAGCCAGTGCGACGCAGATCAACTTCAGGTATAAGACCTGTATTCAATTATTGGGTTGTTATTAGCCTAGGGGCAATAGCCTCACGTCAGGCACGGCGCTTGCGCCAGATAACCAGACCGGCGCCAGCCGCGCCGAGCACAACTACGGCCGCAGCAACGGCAGCCACCGCACTACCCGTGGGGGCAGTGGTAGTAGCGTTCTTCTGCTGCTGGTCAGGCTTCTGGTTTTGCCCAGGCTTCTGCTGACCGGGCTTCTGCGGTTCAGGCTTTTCGCCGCTATCCTTCTTGGCGAGACCATCGTGTGCGGCAGTGAGTTTGTTGAGCGCAGCGGTCACCTGCGGTGCGGTTGCGGCCGGATCCTTGACTACCTGCTTTGCGGCAGCAAGTGCATCCGCATATGCCTTCCACGAATCAGCCGTGTAGTCGTTCTGGTTGAGCTTCTCACTCTCAACAGCGGCGATCTTGTCGGTAAGAGGCTTGCGCTCCTCATCGGTGGCAGGCGGAACCGGAGCCTCGGGCTTAGTTACCGTGACTTCGACGGACGCGGACTTGTTCTCGTCAACCGTGGAGGTGGCGGTGATGGTCGCCGTACCTTCGGCAACGGCGGTCACCTTGCCATCCTTGTCCACAGTAGCGACCTTCGCGTCGGAGGACTTCCAGGCCACGGTCTTGGCCGCATCACCGGTCACCTTCACCTCGGCCGACAACTGGGCAGTATCACCAGCGACCAGCGCCAGCTTGCCATCCTTGACACCATCACCGGAGACGGCAACGGAATCCACAGAC
>ERZ857882.3745-NODE-3745-length-14009-cov-3.174860_pt1 | contig 14009 bp, 12 predicted proteins | sample MGYA00519697_ERZ857882 | MGnify/ENA primary metagenome ERZ857882 (study PRJEB31778, sample SAMEA3449373) | human gut metagenome | biome: human gut; feature: human-associated habitat; material: faeces | place: United Kingdom | collected 2010/2012 ...
TTCCATGGTTCAATTGCTTGAGAAACATGGCGTAGAAACCATTGAAATTAGGGACCTTCTCGAAGACTCACTTGAAACTGAGCCCCAATCACTTAAATGTTTTATTGATGACTACCTCCGTTGCAGTGGGGCAACAGGCAGAGAGTTCCTCGAGACAATAACCCAGCTGTTTGAGAACGCTAAGAACACCCAGGAATTGGTGAATATAGTACTTAACGGCATTCGCTTTGGAGACACTGAGCTATGTTCAAACCAGTCGGAAACACTACGGGCGCTCGTGCACGAGCAATTTGACCCCGCCTCGCTCTTGGTCAATCCCCTCAACACGCTTTTTTTCACTCGTGATCCTGCTGTGGTAGTCGGAGACGGCATCATCCTAAATCATATGTATTGGCCTGAGCGTGATCGTGAGGTCGCCTTATACCGGCAGATATTCACCCACCACAAGATCATGGGAGAAACCCCGGTATGTGATTTGAACAGGAGTAGTTACCATATCGAAGGCGGAGACGTTCTTGTTATCAGTGCTAAGACATTATTAGTTGGAATCTCTGACCGAACTGAACCCGCCGCCGTCGAGTCACTTGCCAAAGAGCTCCTGACCTCAAATAAATTCCAGACCACCGAGCTAATTGCGATTCGAGTCCCCTCTGACGGGCTGCGTATCCACCTCGATACGTTCATAAGTAGAATTGATCACGACGCGTTCCTCATCGATCGTGAGATATGCAATGCCGTTGATGCATACAGCATTCAACTAAAACGATCCGGAAAGGGCCTTACGATCACTCCTATCGATCGCACGATTCCGGAAATACTCTCTGTAGCCTGTTGCGAACCAATAAAAGTAATTGACTGCGGAGGCGGGAATCAAACCGCCTACGAAAGAGAGCGCCGGAACAACGCAACGTCTATCCTTGCGCTCTCGCCAGGAAAACTATGCGTATATGAAGAAAACGTTTGGACCAACGAAGCGCTTGAGAAAGCAGGAATGGAATTATTCCCGTTATCCATTGACGAGCTCACCAAAGGCTATGGTGGCACAAACTGTCTATGCCTCCCTCTGTGGCGAGAGGATCTATAGCCATGGGCTTCGGGGCAAATATTCGTAAACTCCGCACCATGGAGCATCTTGGTCAGGCGCAACTTGCAGAGATGTTGGGGGTATCTAAAGAGACCGTTTGTCGTTGGGAAAAAAGTCGGTATGCCCCCCGTGAGCGCCATATTGAAAAGTTACAAGCGCTCTTCGGTTGCACCCGCGATGAACTTGTTGGCGAGGAAAACGGTTTGGCCGTAAAGCTCGCAAATAAAAGAATCGTCACCGACGAAAACCCTGCTATCCGCGAAATGGAGGGCGCATTTCCCGTCATCGATATCGAATCGCAAAAGCGCCGCATCACGCACAGCCAACAAAATGCTTGCGCGCCTGTAGACGTAGCCAAGCGTCACCCACATAGCGTTTTCGTTAAAATCAAAGGTGACGAAATGTCCCGCATTTACCCTCCCGGCAGCTTACTACTTGTCGATACCACCGCAAAGCCTTGGAACGGCTGTGCTGTATTGGCGCTCGCAGACGGTAAAACACCGGTAATTAGGCGATTTGCAGAAGGAAACGACATGATTGTGCTGTCGTCCCATTCATATGCAACAGCAAGTCCGGATCTGATGTTTAACAAACGGAGGATTAGAATCATAGGAGTCGTCGTTTGGTATCAAGCGAGCCACGATCACACGCTTAATTAAATCGACTTTCCCAAAAACGACCGTACCGCACAGACAGCTCAAAGCCCCAGCCCAAAAGAACTACTTTTTGGACGCTTTGCGCTCGTCGCGGATGCGGGCGCGGTCCATGGCCGCCTCGACGGCCGAGAAACGGCAGCCGCAGTAGTTCTGCCGATACATGCCCAGCTCGCGCGAACGACGTGTCGCCTCGGGGTAATACGTGCGAAAATCGCGAATCACCGGAGTGAGACCGCGGGCGGCAGCCAGACGCTCCAACACATCATTGCAGGTTTCGAACAACTGATACGGCGAGACGGCGAGCGTCGTACCCACAAACTCAAACCCACGCTCCTGGGCCACGCGGCACGCCTCGGCCAAGCGCAGGGCATAGCACGCACGACAGCGACGGGGCCGATCGGCACCCAGCGGTGCCACGCCGGCCTCCCAGCGCTCACGGTCCTCCCCCGCCTCGATAAGCTCGATGTCGCCATCGGCACACCACCGGCGCAGCTCGTCCAAACGCCGCTGCCATTCATCGTGCGGCTGAATATTGGGGTTGGTCCAGCAGATTGTGGGCTCAAACCCTTCCTCGCGCAGCAGGCGGACCGGCTCAAGAGAGCACGGCGCACAGCAGGCGTGCAACAACAACGGCTTCATCGACATCTCCTCACCCGAAAAAGCGCACGCCGAAGGACGTGTCCTCGCAGGCGACAATGCGGCGGTCGCGCAAAATGGTCCGCACGTAATACCAGTCGCCCACACAGCCTGACAAATGCAAGCCGGCCGCCAGATAGCACAGCAGCGGATAGCCCGAAAACGCAAACCCCAGGGCAAGCGTTGTCGTCACAACAGCCGTCGGTGCCAGGCAAACCGCCATGTACCGCCGGCGCGAATACACAACGCCCTCGGCGCAGGCATAGATCATCGCCGTCTCGCGATTCGCCCCAAAGGTCACCTTCGCGCCCGCAGGCGCCAGCAGCTTAAAAAACACACCGTGCACCAGCTCGTGCACGGCAAATGACGCCGCAGAAACCGCAGCCAAGCCGACTATCCAGCCCACGACAGCCATCCAGCCGCCCGCGTCAGCCGCATCCAAGTCTGCAGGCCCGCCCAGCAGCATAAACACCGGCACCAGGCACACGGCAAATGCACCAAGCACGGCCATCCCCCACACAAAGCAGGCGTGCAGGAAATCCTCGTCTTCAAACGCATGTATGTTGGAAATCTCATTCATAGCATCTTAGGATAGCGCCCCTGCCACGTACCCGTCCGCATGTGCGATAATGTCGAACGATATGCACGAATTGACCACCGCGCCGCCGAGCCCCGCGCCCGGCCGCGCCCTCACCATATGCGAAGGAGTCCCATGGCATCCAAATACTCCATGAACGACCGTCCCAGCTGGCCTCGCCGCGCCATCGTTACCGCCGGCGAGCCCTACGGCAACAAGGGCCTTCACTTTGGCCACGTTGGCGGCGTCTTTGTCCCTGCCGACTTCTTCGCCCGCTTCCTGCGCGACCGCCTGGGCCGTGAGAACGTCATCTTCACCTCGGGCACCGACTGCTATGGCTCGCCCATCATGGAGAGCTACCGCAAGCTCAAGGAGAACGAGGGCTACGACAAGTCCATTAGCGAGTATGTCGAGTCCAATCACTCCCGCCAGGCCGCGACCCTCAACAACTACAACATCAGCTGCGATATCTACGGCGGCTCGGGCCTTGAGCCGGCTGCGCAGATTCACAACGAGGTGACCGCCGAGATTATCGAGCGTCTGCACGAACAGGGCACCATCTCCAAGCGCTCCACGCTGCAGTTCTACGACGCCAAGGCCGGCACGTTCCTCAACGGCCGCCAGGTGATCGGCCGCTGCCCCATCCAGGGCTGCAAGTCCGAGAAGGCTTATGCCGACGAGTGCGACCTGGGTCACCAGTTTGAGCCCGAGGAGCTCATCGCGCCCAAAAGCCAGCTCACCGGCGAGGTGCCCGAGCTGCGCCCGGTCGACAACCTCTACTTCGACCTGCCGGCCTACCTCGACTTTATGAAAACCTATACCGCCAAGCTCGCCCAGAACCCGCAGGTTCGCTCCGTGGTCTCCAAGACCATGGAAGAGTGGCTGCTGCCGGCCCAGCTCTACATCCAGAACAAGTTCCGCGAGGCCTTCGATGCCGTCGAGGATCAGCTTCCCGAGCACACCGTGCTGGAGCCCGAGGGCAACAAGAGCAGCTTTACCGTCACCTTCCCCAGCTGGAAGGAACGCGACGATGCCCACGCGGTGCTCGCCAACGGTGGCGTGCGTTTCCGCAGCGGCAAGGCACTCGTGCCCTTCCGCATCACTGGCAACATCGACTGGGGCGTTCCGGTGCCCGAGGTCGATGGCGTCTCCGACGTCACCTGCTGGTGCTGGCCCGAGAGCCTGTGGGCTCCCATCAGCTATACGCGCACCGTGCTCGCACGCGATGCCAAGGCCGCCGGCGTAACCGAGGGCGTCGCCGCCCAGGATGCCGCCCTCATGGGCGAGCCCGCTGCCGATTCCACGCAGGTACCCGCTCCCACCTACCAGCACAGCTCGCTCGACTGGCGCGACTGGTGGTGCTCGGATGACGCACAGATCTACCAGTTCATTGGTCAGGACAACATCTACTTCTATTGCATCGCGCAGACCGCCATGTGGGAGGCCCTGGGTTGGAACCTCACGCAGAGCACCGTCAGCGCCTGCTACCACCTGCTCTACATGGGCAAAAAGGCAAGCTCGTCCTCGCAGACTCCTCCCCCGCCGGCAGACGACCTGCTCAACCACTACACCTGCGAGCAGATGCGCGCGCATTGGCTGTCGCTCGGCCTGTCCGAGAAGCCGGTGAGCTTTAGCCCCAAGGCATACGACACGCGCGTGACCGGCAAGGACAAGGACGGCAACGAGGTGCGCGCCTGCGACGACAAGCGCGTTATCGATCCGGCCCTTAAGGAGAGCGCCCTTTTGACCGGCGTATTCAACCGTCTGGCCCGCAGCTGCTTCTACGGCGTCGCCGTCAAGGAGGGCGACGAGAGTCCCTATCGCAACGGTTGCATCCCCGCCGGTGCCGCTTCTGACACCGTGGTCGAAGCCGCCCAGCAGGCAGCCCTCGCCTTTGAGCAGGCCATGTACAAGTTCGAGACGCACCGCGCGCTTGCCGTGTGCGACGACTACCTGCGCGCCGCCAACAAGCGCTGGAGCGACGCCTCCAAGGCCGCCAACAAGCTCGAGGGCGACGAAGCAAACGCAGCGATGACGCAGGCCCTGGTTGATGCCTTTACCGAGCTGCGCGTGGCGACCGTGCTCATGCACGGCATCGTGCCGGCCGGCTGCGAGCTCATCTGCGAGTACTTCGACGTTGACCCGGTCGCCTTCTTTAGCTGGGATAACATCTTTGCCTCCACGGATGAGTTTGTGGAGAGCCTGGGCGAGAAGCCCGGCGAGCACCGCGTGAAGCCGCTGCCCCCGCGCTTCGACTTCTTTAGCAAGCACGAGAGCCAGTACTAAAGCACGCCAGCAGCGGCGTGCCCGGAAAGTAGTCAATTTGGGACGGGAAGGAAAGACGGATGTCCAAGCCGCGTCGTCGTAAGCAGAAAAAGCAGGTCAAGGCCGAGCTCAAGCTCAGGCAGTTTGCTGCTACCGAGCTTTCCGACCAGCTTGCCGCCCTTCCCTGCGCCGCCGACCTGCCGCGCTTTATGGTCGACACGGTCGCCGGCGCCTATGCGCCCGCCGATGCCGAGCTCATGATCGAGGGCTTCGGCGCCGCGGTCACACGCCCGGTCACACTGCGCGCCAACACGCTCAAGGCAACCGCCGAGGACATCGTTGCGGCGCTCGATGCCGCCGGCATCGCGCACCAAACCGTTACCTGGTATCCGGACGCCTTTATCCTGCCCGAGGCCCAGGTTTCAGATCTGTGGGATCTCGACATCTACCGCGACGGCAAGATCTACCTACAGAGCCTGTCGTCCATGATGCCGCCTTTGGTGTTGGGCGCCCAGGCAGGCGAGGACATCCTGGACATGTGCGCAGCCCCCGGCGGCAAGACGACGCAGATCGCCGCCCTCACCCAGGGACAGGCGCACCTCACCGCCTGTGAGATGAGCATTCCCCGCGCCGAAAAGCTCGAGTCGAACCTCCATCGCCAGGGTGCCAAAAACGTGCCCGTCATGCGCATCGACGCACGCGAGCTCGACGAGTTCTTCCGCTTTGACCGCATCCTGCTCGACGCTCCCTGCACCGGCACGGGCACCGTCATCAGTGGCAACGAGAAAAGCCTGCGCGGCCTCACCGAGCAGTTGCTGAGCAAGTGCGCCCGCTCGCAGCGCGCGCTTCTGGACCGCGCCATGGGTGCCCTCAAACCGGGCGGCACGCTCGTCTATTCGACTTGTTCGATCTTGCCGCAGGAAAACGAGGACGCCCTGCAAGAGGCCCTCGACAAGCATATGGACTGCGAGCTCATCCCCCTCGACGGCACGCCAAGCGAAAGTGAAGCGCGTCGCGCCCAGGATGCCGGCGAGGAGCCGCATATCGAGTGCAACGCCCTCACCGAGGCCATCGCCGCCGGCCATGTCTCGGCCATCGCCAACGGTATGCCCGGCACGCTGACCATTCCGCCTAGCCGCGATTTTGAGGGCTTCTACATTGCCCTGATCCGAAAACGCAGCTAGCGCACGGATCAAAAACTCAACAAGCTATCTCTGTGCGCGTTTGCCCTGCTGGTCGCGATGCTGTTTAAGCATCGCGCGCTCCTTGCGATCGGCCCTTTTGCCCTTAATGGCCGTGACCACAAAGTAGATGACCGCGGCGGCAACGATTGCGGCCACACACAGGCCGATCGAGCCAAACATTGCTGTCAATTCCATACCGCGTCACCTCTCTTTTAAACGGGGCTTTCAAGATAGCACCTCGATACCCGCCACCACAGCTCCTTCACGTTCGCCGGCCCTTCGGTCTAACGGATGGTGCGGCGGGGAAAAATCAACTCGTCAAACGATTTAGCATTCGCAATTCCGGCTGCATCGCGCCGGCCACCATCGCATAGAATCGAGCCTCCATGGATACCCTCAACGATCTAAATGAGCGCGTCGACGCCTTCGTCGGCACCAGCTCCTTCGACACGCCTGCGGCGGCAAACGACCAAGCTCCCATCGATGTGCCCGCCGAGGTGCACGAGGACATCGTCGCCTCGGTCGATTTTTCCGAGGTCGAGCTTGCAGACGAGTTCACCGAGCCCCAGGTAGCCGTGACCCCCAACGGACTGCTCCCCATGGAGCCCCTGCCCATCGACGGACGTCTGCGCAAGGCTGCTCTTCGCATGCCCAACGAGATCGAGGAGGCCAGCGGCTTCACGCTCTTTGGCCGACGCATCAAGTCGCTCATTTACACCACCGATGTCGCGGTTATCCGCAACTCCAACGCCGACGCCGTCTTTGCGGTCTACCCTTTCACGCCGCAGCCCGCCATTACGCAAGCGCTGCTGACCGTCGCCGAGTGCCCGGTCTTTGTAGGCGTGGGTGGCGGAACTACGACCGGTAAGCGCTCCGTGCAGATGGCAGCCGTCTCCGAGATGCAGGGCGCGGCGGGCTGCGTGGTCAACTCCCCCGCTACTGCCGAGATGGTCGAGCACATCACCAACATCGCCGACATCCCCGTCATCGCCACGGTCGTACGTTGCGACGACGATGCGCATGCCAAAGTGCGCGCCGGAGCCAAGATTCTCAACATCGCCGCCGGCAAAAACACGCCCCAGGTCCTGCGTGAACTGCGCGAGCACTATCCCAACCTGCCGCTTATCGCGCCGGGCGGCAAGACGCCCGAGAGCATCCGTGAGACCATCGCCGCCGGCGCCAACGCCATCATCTGGACGCCGCCTTCGGCACAGCAGCTACAGGCCGACATGATGCAGCGTTATCGCAAGATGAAGGAAGACGCCACACCTGTCATCTCGCGCGACGATGTGCCCATTATCGACCAGGTCGCCGCCGCCGAGGTCAGCCAAGTCGAGAACATGAATCCCGATGTGCCGATTCCCGACGAAGTCATCGAGCGCGTCGCTTCGATCCACGAGCGCGTCGAGGAGCATCGCGCCAACCGCGGCCTCAAGCCGTCACTGCACGGCTTTTTCTTCCGCGGAAAGAAACGCTAGCAAAACATCTTGGCCCGCCCCACAAACGTGAGGCGGGCCGTTTTCGTTTGAGCAATCATGCAGCGACGTGATGGGGCAAATTAATCCACGCGCTTGTCGCCCATAAAGAAGAGCGCCACCGTACCAGGTCCGGTATGCGAGCCAATCAGAGTACCGATGTCATTGATCTCAATCTTGCCTTTAAGCTGCGGAACCTGTTCCTCAATCAGCGCCGCGACCGCCTCGGCATCCTCGCGGCACGCCGACTGCGACATGATGCACTTACCCGAATAATCTGCACCGTCCTGTACGTGTGCCATCATGGTCTTAGCCATCTCGGAAATCGCGCGCTTCTTAGTGCGAATCTTCTCACGTGGCGACAGCTTACCTTCGCAATCGACCGTCATAAGCGGGCAAATCTTAAGCGCCGTGCCGATGATCGCACTCGCAGCCGAAATGCGACCGCCTCGTAGGTAGCTCGACAGATCGGTCGAGAAGAACCAGTGATGCAGGTTGAGTTTGTGCTCCTCGATCCAGGCAGCCGTCTCGTCGAGTGAAGCCCCACTATCGCGCACATCGGCGGCATATTCCAACAACAGGCCAAAGCCCGAAGACGCCGCCAGCGAATCGATGACGCGCACCTTGCCGCCCTCGGGATAGCGATCCGCAAGCATCTGCGCCGCGACGCAGGCCGATCCATACGTGCCCGAAATACCCGACGACAACGTCAGGTGCAGCACGTCTTTACCCTCGGCAACAAACGGCTCCCAAAACTCCTCGTACTCACCCACGCTCACCTGAGACGTCTTGGGCATGGCGCCCGCGGCAATCTGGGCAAAAAACTCGTCCGGCGTAATCGACTGATACAGATCGTCCGTATAGACAACATCGTCGATCTCGTAATGAAAACACACGACAGGGATATTGCGCGACGCAAAGAACTCACGGGTTCGATCGGCGGCGGATTCACAGGTCAGGACAAAATCACTCATATGAGGCTCCTTACTCATTGCTGCGCAAATTATCGCACAGTGAGCCTACATGCGGTACATATGTCCACTATTTACCAAATCGAACCAAAAATAGTGAACATCTTTACCACCATCGTCTCCACCGGCCCCACGCATAAATATCTGAAAAAACACCCTCTGTCGTCTCCACCCAACCGCCATATCTACCTCAACTAAATCGATTTACCAAACCGTTCAGCCGACAATTCAGCCGCTGGCGCAAAATCGAAACAAAAGCGGCGCATACTGATAAACGTTTGACGCTGTTTATCAGTTTTACCAGCCCCATCGGAAGGTGTTTCATGGTCGCATTCGATCGCAACCCGCAAGACTTCAAGTATCTGCGCCTGCTGTCGAGACAGTTCCCCACCGAACAATCCGCATTTACCGAGATCATCAATCTCTCGGCCATCCTCAACCTACCCAAGGGCACCGAGCATTTTATGAGCGACGTGCATGGTGAGTACGAAGCCTTTATGCACATCCTCAACAACTGCTCGGGCGTCGTGCGCGAGCATGTCGACGAGATTTTTGGCGACACGCTCACCTTTGACGAAAAGGGCGAGCTGTGCACGCTCATCTACTACCCGCACGAGAAGATCGAGCTGGTCCGCAGCCAGCGCGAGGACTCGCCCACCTGGTACAAGACGATGCTTGACCAGCTCATCATGGTTGCCCGCTCGCTTTCGAGCCGCTATACGCGCTCCAAGGTGCGTAAGGCCATCCCGCGCGATTACGCCTACATCATCGACGAGCTGCTGCACACGCATCCGGATGAGAACAACTACCGCGTGCGTTATCACGAGCGCATCGTGGAGTCCATCCTAGAGACCGCAAGCGCCGACGACTTTATCGAGTCGCTCGCCTCACTCATCAAGCGCCTGGCCGTCGATCACCTGCACCTGGTGGGCGATATCTTCGACCGCGGCGGCGGCGCGGCCAAGATTATGGACCGTCTGCTCACCTACCATTCACTCGACATCCAGTGGGGCAACCACGACCTGCTGTGGATGGGCGCTGCGACCGGTGAGCCCGCCTGCATCGCCACGGTGTTGCGCAACAACCTACGCTACGACAACTACGAGATCCTGGAGAACGACTACGGCATCTCGCTGCGTGAGCTTGTCGCCTTTGCCGATGCCACCTACACCGCCGGTGAGTCCATCACCCCGCTGATCAAGGCCATCAACGTACTGCTCTTTAAGCTCGAGGGCCAGATTATCCAGCGCCATCCCGAGTTCGACATGACCGACCGTCTGTTACTCGACAAGATCGATCACGACGCCGGCACGGTCACGCTCGCCGACGGCAGCGTGTGGCCGCTCACGACCAACGACTTCCCCACCGTCGACCCGGCGGACCCCTACACGCTCACGTCTCAGGAGCAGCACATCATCGACAAGCTCGTGTCCGAGTTTGTCACCGCCGATCACCTGCATCGCCATATCGATTTCCTCTACACCCACGGCTCGATGTACAAGGTCGCCAACGGCAACCTGCTGTTCCATGGCTGCGTGCCGCTCAACGAAGACGGCACCTTTAGCAGCATGAACTGCCTGGGCACCTGGCACGCTGGCCGCGATTATCTCGATTTTTGCGACCACATCGCCCGCCGCGCGTGGCGCGTGGGCGACCGCGATGCCCTCGACTGGATGTGGTACCTGTGGATTGGCTTCAATTCACCCGCCAGCGGACGCCTGGTGCGTACCTTTGAGCGCGCCTATATCGCCGATAAGAGCACCTGGGTCGAGCCGATGGACCCGTACTTTACGCTTACCAAGTCGCCCTCGGTCTGCGATGATATCATGCGCGAGTTTGGCGTCGCGCCCATGGCATGCTCGCCGACCGGCCACATCATCAACGGCCACACGCCCGTTAAAACCACCAAGGGCGAGCGGCCCATCCGCGCCGAGGGCAAGCTGCTGGTCATCGATGGCGGCTTCTGCCGCGCTTACCATCCCAAGACGGGCATCGCCGGCTATACGCTCATCTCGAGCTCGCGCGGCTGCCGCCTCAAGTCGCACCGGGCCTTTACGACGGTTGCCGAGGCACTCACGCGCAACGTGGACATCGAAAGCGAGACCAACCGTTTTGACCAAGCGGACCGTCGCCGCATGGTGAGCGACACCGATTCCGGTGCCAAGATCCGCAGCCAGATCCAGGACCTGCGCCAGCTGCTCGATGCATATAGAAACGGTGCTATCGAGGAGCGCGCCTAGCACCACCCGTGGGGATTGGCTAAACTTGCTGAGTTTGTCATCCCCGCGGCGCCCCGGCGCCACCATAAGGCAGGTACCATGCAAAAGCTCCTTGCGCAGATCATGAAATTTGGCGTCGTCGGTGTCATTGCCACGGTTATCGACTTTGGCATTATGAATCTGCTCCACTACGGTCTGGGCCTCAACATCCTAATCGCCAACACCAGCGGCTTTATCATCTCACTCATCTTTAACTACCTCGCCAGCATGAAGTACGTGTTTGCGCACAAGGAAGGCATGAGCCGCCGCCGCGAGTTCATCATCTTTGTCGTGCTGTCCGTGATCGGCCTGGCACTCAACGACGGTATCGTGCTGACACTCAACGCCGGTCTGGGGCTCGAGGCCAATATCGCCAAGATCTGCGCCACCGCGCTTGTCATGGTCTACAACTTTGTGACCCGAAAGATCTTCCTGGAGGGTGACGAGACCAAGTAACTCGCAACCTTACAGCCTTACGATGCCCACGGACAATGCGTGCTCAGTACAGTATCGCCCGTGGGCATCGTTCGTTTACGGGCAAATTTTCAACGTTTGCGGATTAGCTCTTGAAAATTTGGCGAGTTCGTATAGTTCTTGGCAAAGACCTTACGTTTCCCTTGCAAAAGCTCTAAAGTATCCTCTGCTCGATTCATCAACGCATTGGATGTGATTACGTGCGCAAGGCACTGGCACAACCTCATACCAAGCAGTTCCTCAAGTTCGCTGTCGTGGGTCTTATCTCCTTTGGCATCGACTGGGGCATGCTCATTGCGCTCGTCGAGCTGTTTCACCTTGACTTTTTGATGAGCACCACGGTTTCGTTTATCACATCCGTCGTGGTCAACTACTGGCTCAGCATGAAGTACGTGTTCGACCACCGCGAGGGCATGAGCCGCAAGCGCGAGTTCACGATCTTCACCATCCTGTCGGTGATCGGCCTGGGCCTCAACGACCTGTACATGTTTGTGGGCGTCACGTTTTTGAGCATCGGCTACCAAGCCATGAAGGCCATCGCCACGTTCCTCGTCACCTGGTACAACTACTTCAGCCGTCGCTTCTTTCTCGAGGGCGCACGGTCGTAGTCGATTCGCTATTTGCTTGAATGTATAACCGGTTGGAATTCCCATTCCAACCGGTTTTTTTGTTTGCCGAAAGACCCGGCGACCCAGTCCCATTCGCATGAAAAACAGGCGGCCCGGATGTCTGTCCGAACCGCCCGTCTGGCGCGCTATGTCGAGGCCTCTAGCCTGTAACGTAATACCAGACCACGTTGTCGCCGTTGGAGAGAACGTAGTTGCTGCAGGCCGTCATAGGCGTTGTGCCGTTGACGGAGTACATCCAGCCGCTCGTGCCGCCGTACTGTTTCTCGGCCAAACCACCAATCGCGGAGACATATGTGCCGTACGACGAGCCATGTGCGTTGACAGAAAGACCCAGCGCGCACAGGGCATCGTAGACGGTAACGCCTTCGTTAAAGGTAAAGGTGCCACCAGAAGACACAGGATTGCCCACAGCGCTCGATGTGACCGAAACCGTCACTGTTACGTAGCTGGACTCCTGCGAGCCGCTCTGGCCGCCCGAGGAGGCGTTTCCACCATTAGAGGATGAGGCTCCATCAGACGACTGGCCACCGCCAGACGCATTGGAAGTATCACCGGCTCCCGTATTTTGGGCAGCGGATTTATCGCCAAACTTCTTGCCGTCCTGGTCCTCGGACTTCTTGCTATCCGAGCTTTTATCCGATTCCTTGTCCGAAGACTCGGAATCGTCCTTGCCGTCGTTCGAACCCTTGGACTCGTCTTTTGCATCATTCGATGACTTGGAGTCCTCGGAACTGGCCTCGCCCGAAGCCATAGTCGAGCCAGACGCCTTGGTGTCCTTGGTGACGACGCTCTCCCCCGTCACGGCCTGAATGATCCAGTCGATGGACCAGGCGCCGCTCTCGGAAGGATGGACGAAGCCCAGCGAGACGACGATCAGAATGGTGCACGCGGCAGTCAAAACGCCAAGGAGCGCCTTGCGACGAGGGGCGGACGCCGCCGAAGCGGCGCCCTGTTGCTTTGTATCGTCGAACTGAATGAACGAGGAATCTGGTTGCTTGGGGTCAGCGTCCTTGGATTTATTGGACACAGCCCTCACCTACCGACGTTTGGTGAACACGAACACGCCGACGATGGCGAGACCGATGACGCCGGCGGCAACGCCAACAATGGCGAGCGGGTTGGTGCCAGCCTCCTGCTCGGAGGCACTAGAGGACTTCTTAGCAGTGGTCGTGGAAGCAGCACCCGTATCGGACTTGGAATCGGACTTCTTGTCGGACTTGCTGTCCTTCTTGTCAGACTTCTTGTCAGACTTCTTCTCGTCCTTCTTATCGGACTTATCGGAGTCCTTCTTGTCGGACTTGTTGTCCTTGGTCTCGGTCTTGGTCGACACCGTCGTCTTGGTCGCCGGCTTATGACCCGGGGCGACAACGCCGCCAGCCTGCTGGCCCTTCGTGCCAGAGCCGGAACCCGTGCCAGTGCCGGCACCAGCACCAGAACCGTTGCCAGCGCCACCGTTACCACCATTAGTGCCAGAACCGCCATTACCGCCAGGGTTAACAGCATTCTTGGTCCACTTGGCATACAGCGTCAGATCGGCCGTCACCGGCGTACTGAAGTCATACGCCTGCGTGCAAGCCTCATCGGTGAACCAACCGCCGAAAGTGTAGCCATCGCGCGTCGGATCGGCCGGCTTGACCAGCTTGCCGTCGGCGTCGGTGTACATGACCACGCCGCAGCCCAAGTGACACCCAGGTCCCGTCCAAGCGCAGCCACGCGTGACGTCGAAATCGCCTTCCTTGTACTGGAACGGCTTTTCGTGGTCGACGATCCTGTACTGCTCACCCATACTTGTGCCTCCTC
>ERZ857882.3746-NODE-3746-length-14006-cov-3.095262_pt1 | contig 14006 bp, 6 predicted proteins | sample MGYA00519697_ERZ857882 | MGnify/ENA primary metagenome ERZ857882 (study PRJEB31778, sample SAMEA3449373) | human gut metagenome | biome: human gut; feature: human-associated habitat; material: faeces | place: United Kingdom | collected 2010/2012 ...
TCGATAAACGGATACATTTCCCTTACTCAACAAGATTTCGATCGCCCCGGGTTTTACTCCTATTTTACTTAGATAACAGATTTTCCTCTCCGATTCGTTTAAGGAGGTGGATTTTTGCAAGGTGGTCACCATCTTTGGGTAAAGTTTGTCCACCGAGATGAAAAGTTTATGCCAATCCGTATCCGTGGGTTCCCAGCCAGCGGGGGAACGGAATTTATCATATAGGCGTTCGTTTTGCAGTCGCTCTGATTCCTCTATTTTTTTCCGCTCTTCTTCTCTTGCTTGTTCCCGTTTCTTTAAGTTTGAGTTCTCGCTCCGAAGGGTGAGCAAATTTTTCTCTAATTCATCTTTGGTATGAGACAATTTCTCTAATTGCATGATTTTTTGCCTGATCTCCTCGTTTGTCCGCTTTAGTTGCTCATCTTTTTCCTTGGAAAGTTGTCGCTCTTTCGTTTTGTAAATTTGGATTTCGTTCTGTAGGCTATCCTTTACGTCAGATATATTTTTCAGGGTCTGCTCATTTCTTTGAATTTGTTCTTCATTGGCTTTTAACCGTTGTAACAGGCTTTTTCGTTCTCGCCTGTAATGGATGAAACGCAGTAGGGCTACTGTTAATAAAAACAGGCAAGCCGTTATGAGTAAAGAATAAAAGGACTTCTGTTTAGAAGCGTAAAGCCGTGCCTCCCATAAATCCTGTTCGATTTCGTTATATGAATAGAACGCTTGTACGTTCCGGATGGATTCAGCATTCTTTCCTTGCTCTATAGAATCTTTTAATAATTCGTATTGCTTAGATAATAACGCCGCTTGTTCCCATTGCCCTTTCTCCAAGGCTATTTCTTTCAAATGGAAAAGTCCTCCGGCACGTGTCTCGGGTAAAGGTGCAGAATTTATGCAGGCTTGTAAGTAAAAGCAAGCCGAGTCGATTTGACCGCTTTTCTTATAAAGTTCCCCAAGCACTAGATATACGGGATATTTGGCTTGTGGTTTTGCTACGTTTTGTAAAGATGTCCGCAATAATCCATGTGCTTCCTCCAGGCGTTGTCTGTCTATATAGAAACCTGCTAATTCCGTATAAACCGAAGGAATAATTCTCTTCCTCATTAAAGCGATCGCTTTTTGGTTGCAAATAATAGCGCTGTCTTGATGGCCCAGCATCAAGAAGGTACGCCCTAAATCCCGCAACGCGAACACCTGTCCTGTACTATCACTTAATAAATGAAAATTTTCCACCGCTTTTTTCTGGAAAGGCAATGCCTTCTCATAAACCTTCTGGTAGGCATAGAGCATACCTATATGATTATGGATCCTACCAAGCAAGGCATGATCCTCTATCTTTTCCTCATCCCGAAGAGCCTTGAGGTAATATTCCTGCGCTTTTAGCGGGTGCCCCAAGTCTTGATTGATTCTTCCTTTATAATACCAAGCTTTCGCTTTTCTTCCCAAGTCGTCTGTTTTCTCGTAATAATCCGCGGCGATCGAGATCAGGGAGTCGGTGGTATGCGTAACGTACGTCTTGTCTTCCGCTTCCGTCAGCAGCAAATAATAATGTGCCTTATCTTTTCGGGATAGGTTTTCTTTGTTCTCTATTTGTTCAAGGAGCATTAAGGCGCTATCCGGATGTTGGGGCATAAGGTTCTCTATTTTTCGGAAGTCTATGGTTTGATGGCCCATTCCGTCGCAAGAGATCCATATAATAGGTATTAGAATTAACAGGAAAACAATGTTTTTCTTCATCTGCGTATTATTTGTTGGCGATAAAGATAATACAAAAAGGCGAGGATATTCCGGCTGGAAAGTCCGACTTTTTTGAACGGTTTTTATTTCTGTTGTAAATGCATTGAATAACAGATTGTTACGCTGGTTGTAAACTGTCTGTTTATGGCTTGTCAAATGAATAACTTACGGCTTGTCAAGTGAATAACTTACGAGTAGGGGTAGCCGTCAGTTAACGGCTTGGGAAGTGATCAGTTATTCACTAGAGAAGCCTTTTTGAGGGAGAAGATATACTTAGATGCCACTTGAAGTATATCTTCTCCGGGCATAGGATATATACTTCATCGGCAAAGTAAGTATATATGGATAAAAGCAGGCTTTTTACCTTACCAGCCACTTCTCAATATTGCGGGTTTCAGAGGAGAAGTTCACGCCGATCTTGAAGACCTCCCGATTGTCTCCGGCGAAGGGTAGGGCGTAGCCTTTCTCCTCGATCTGCCGCAGGGCCTCCTCGGCGGTTCCGTTGAGCTTGAACTCCATGATATATACATAGCGATCGGTTTGCAATACGAGGTCTATACGCCCGTTCGAGGTATGGTACTCCACTTGCGTGTATAGGCCGACCAGCTTGAAGACGATGAAGAGGACGTTCCGGTAATGCAGCTCCGTGTCTCGCTCCGGCTTTTGCCCGGCGATCACCTCGTAGGGTGTGTCGGCGAAGAAGCTTTGGAGGCGGTGGAAGAAGGCGTCGTAATTGCCAGACCGTATCTCCCGAACGAACTGTCCGATCTCGAAGGGGGTCTTAGAGGCTTGTATGCTCGTATAGAAAGGAAGTAGGTATTTGACGAAACCTTCTTCCACCTCCTTGTTCGGGAAACCCAGTCGATAAATGCCAAACTCAGGATCATAGCCCTTGATGGTAAGATACCCGCTTTGGTAGATGACGGGTATGGGATTGTTCGAGGCGGAGTCGATGCTGTTGAGCACGTCGGCGTCGGTCTCCGTGTTGGCCATCTCGTAGAGGTCGTAATGGGTGTGCTTGAGCAGCTCCACGAGGTAGGAGGGTGTTCCGGTCTCGAACCAGTAGTCTCCGAATTCCATCTTAGCGAAGGTATTCAATAGGCTGAATGGATTGTATATACCCTCGGACTTGGCGGTGAAATGGTATCCGTCATAGCGTTGCTTGAGTTTTAGGCAGGTTTCCTCGTAGGTCGTCATTTGGGTATCAGCCAGTTCCTTCACTTCGTCTTCCAGATAGGCATGTATCTCTTTCTCTGTGATGCCGCATATCTCGACGTACCGATTATCCATCGACAGGTCCATGAGGTTGTTGAGGTCGCTGAACACGCTTATCTTGCCGAACTTGGTCACGCCGGTCAGGAACGCTAGGCGGATATATCCGTCCATGCTCTTCAGAACGCCGTAAAACGCTTTCAGTATAGAGCGGTAGGCCTCCTGTAACTCCGGATTCCCGATCGCCTGTAGCAAAGGCTTGTCATACTCGTCTACCAGTATGACCACTCTCCGTCCTGTTCTCTCATAGGCACGGCGTATCACGCCGGTGAAACGATCGGATGGTGTTATCTCTCTCTCGTCTTTCCCCCACAGGTCTTCCCAAAGGTTCAGATAACGTCGTAATATACTCTCTAATGCCCCAGGGTCAGAATATCTCTCCGCATTTAAATCCAAATGTAAGATGGGGTATCTTATCCAGTCTTTTTCCAATTTCTCCATTGCCAGTCCCTCGAACAGCTCCTTCTTTCCTTGGAAATAGGCCTCCAGCGTGGACAGCAGCAAGCTTTTCCCGAAGCGTCGGGGGCGGCTGAGGAAATAATATCGTCCGGTTGTTACTAATTGGTAGATTAGGGCGGTCTTATCAATATAGAGATAACCATCTTTGCGAAGGCTCTCGAAGTTCTGTATGCCGATGGGATAAATTGTCTGGTTCATATCGTCCTATATTTTATGCGACTTATAAGCAAAGTTACATAAAATATAGGAGAGGAACCGTATCTTTAGAAGTAAATTTTCAACAATAATATCTTACTATGAAGTAGATTTATAACTTGCTGACAGTAAGATGGATAAATATGCTTGTCGAATTTCCGTAAAAACACGTACATGTTTTCACGGATTCACGTACGTGTTTTTGGGAATTCACGTACGTGTTTTCCGAAAAACATGTACGAATAAAAAACAAGTCTGGAAAAACAGACAATAAGTAAGAAGTTTTTATTCCTTATACTTAGCCACCATAATCACGGGGTTGGATTCCTCATTCAATCCCGCTGCGATCTCATTCAAGCGGCCTTTCAGCTTACCTTTCTCGTAGTCTTCCACCAACTCATTGGCTTCTAGTTTCTTTATGAAAGCGATCCCATCGTTATTGATGATCTTTAGTATTCCGTGTTCGTACCACATATCAACGGGTGTCTGATCTACGAAATCGTTATTATATACGACACACTCAAAGATAGCGTCCTCTTGTTTATCATATACCAAGTCGGTTCTGGGGAATCCGGTTTCTTTCTCAAAATCCCATTGTTTCTTTGTTGTTTGCATGAAATAATACCGGTCGGTAAGAATACTTGGATAAAGAAATACTTCCGGGGCCATAGAGCGGATAGGTGGAGCCCTTACGATAAAGGGTTTGATAGAGTGATCTTGGGAATAACTATAAATCGTATCTGTAGATGGCTCTATTAAGACCCAACTTCCATTTTGGGAAATTAATTCGGTATTACGAGGTCCTGCGGACCAAATTCCTTTTGATAAAAACGGTGATATCTTATGCTCATAAGGGAGTTCGATTTCCTTGACAATGCTCCCGTCTTGTTTGGACAGGAGCCAAAATGCGCTTTTTCTCAGATTTTTATAATTGCCAATCTCATCGTAGCAGATTAAGTTGTCTTGATCGAAATTGTATATCTTCCCGCTATTGAAATTAAAATCTTTATCGTACTTTAAAGTTCGCTTAAAGTTTCCGGACAGGTCGTATACGATAAACTGGCTCGAATAGTAGTTGTTGATAAACAGCTCACCTTTCTCCTCATCGAGGGCAATAGACCCGATATTCGTGTATTCTTGGCTACCTTGGCCGCTGCGGTTGATTTTTCTCTGGCCTTTTCCGGTCCGGTCGAAGATAAATATATCTCCGTCTTGTCCGTTCTTGTTTCTAAGGATTATGAGATTTTTGCCGATGGCTTGCATGCTGGCTGAGGTTATGAATTCCTCATTCGTTTCTAATGGGATGTATTCCACATCCAAAAAGTCTTGAAGAATCAGTTCCTTCTTCGGATAATTTGCCGTGATATCCACGGTTAAAAAGTCGTTAGCCGGTTGCTTACCACTTTCGCATCCCGTTATCAGGAACAGGATCATCGCAGAGATTGTGAGTATAAGTTTCATGGTAGTATGTTTTTAAAGGTGTCCCTTTAGCAAACATATGCTTTTCTCACTGTTAGAAAAATATTTTATACATCTATTTTCGTGAATGTGTTGTTTAACATTATCTTTGCAAGTCAATGAACGTGAATATGGAAGATGATTTTGATATAAGGGATGCCCGGATGCCGGAAAACGAACGAGAGTACGAGAACGTGCTTCGGCCGCTTTCGCTCCGTGACTTCAGCGGGCAGGCGAAGGTGGTGGAGAACCTGAAGGTGTTCGTCATGGCTGCCCGCATGCGTAAGGAGGCGCTGGATCATGTGCTTTTGCATGGACCTCCCGGGTTGGGAAAGACGACGTTGTCGAATATTATAGCGAACGAGTTGGGGGTTGGTTTCAAGGTCACGTCGGGGCCGGTGCTGGATAAGCCGGGAGATCTGGCCGGGGTATTGACCTCGCTGGAGAAGAACGACGTGCTTTTTATCGATGAGATTCACCGGTTGAGCCCGATCGTGGAGGAATACCTGTATTCCGCTATGGAGGATTACCGGATCGATATCGTGATCGATAAAGGACCAAGCGCCCGCTCGATACAGATCGATTTGGCTCCGTTTACATTGATTGGCGCTACGACCCGTAGCGGCTTGCTGACTAGTCCGCTGCGTGCCCGTTTCGGTATCAATATGCACTTGGAGTATTATGATATGGAGACGCTGACGAAGATCGTGCTCCGTAGTGCTAATATCTTGAATGTAAAATGTGAGTTGAACGCCGCTAGGGAGATCGCTTCCCGTAGCCGGGGTACGCCTCGTATCGCCAACGCTTTATTGCGCCGTGTGCGTGATTTCGCTCAAGTGAAGGGGAACGGAGATATCGATAAGGCGATCGCTTGCTTCTCTCTAGAGGCGTTGAATATAGACCGGTATGGCTTGGATCAGATCGATAATAAGTTGCTGACGACGATCATTGATAAATTCCAGGGAGGCCCGGTCGGATTAACGACGATCGCCACGGCTTTGGGCGAGGACCCCGGAACGCTAGAAGAAGTGTACGAGCCTTTCTTGATCAAAGAGGGCTTTATCAAACGCACGCCCCGTGGCCGTGAGGTCACCGATTTAGCTTATACCCATCTGGGACGTAGCCGGGTGGGGGAACAAGGTTTTTTATTTGATTAGACAGATACGATATGGCAGGAGGAATGAAGCGGCTCGCTAAAGAGACAGCCGTTTATGGATTGAGTAGTATAGTGGGGCGTTTCCTGAATTGGATGTTGGTGCCGATGTACACACGTGTGTTGGCCGGAACAGGGGATTATGGGATCGTGACGAATTTATATGGTTGGACAGCCCTGTTGCTGGTCTTGCTTACTTATGGCATGGAGACGGGGTTCTTCCGTTTCATCAATAAGAAAGAGGAGCAAGAGCCGATGCGGGTGTACGCTTCCGTGCTGTATTGCCTGCTGGGAAGTTCGGCGCTGTTTAGCGTAGCGGTTTTCGCCTTGTTACCATCTATTAGTGCCGGCTTGGGATATGGTGACCATCCGGAGTATATCGGGATGATGGCGGGTATCGTGGCGGTAGACGCTTTTTGTTGCATTCCGTTCGCTTATCTTCGGTATAAGGGAAAAGCATGGCGTTTCGCCGGGATTAAGTTGCTGAGTATTTTCTTGAATATTATCTTGAATATATTCTTCTTGATCACTTGTCCGTGGTTGCATACGCACTATCCGGAGGCGATAAGCTGGTTCTATCGTCCGGATTATGGGGTAGGCTATGTATTCGTGGCGAACGTGTTTACGACACTGATAACCTTATTGCTTTTGATCCCGGATATCTTGCCGGGCATACGGGCGAAAGTAGACGGAACGGTATTGAAACAAATCTTGCGTTATTCCTTCCCGATCCTCATTCTAGGTATTGCCGGTATCTTTAACCAGACGGCAGATAAGATCCTGTTTCCATTCTTGTTTGATGATAAGGAGTACGCGAACGAGCAATTGGGTATATACGGCGCATGCTTCAAGATCGCCGTGGTGATGGTGATGTTCACGCAGGCTTTCCGGTATGCCTATGAGCCGTTTATTTTCGCTAAAAACAAGAGCGATGATAATAAGAAAGCCTACTCGGAAGCGATGAAATATTTCATCATATTCGCCTTGTTTATCTTCCTCGGGGTAATGTTCTATATCGATATCTTGAAGTACTTTGTCGGGCCGGCTTATTATCCCGGATTACGGGTAGTGCCGATCGTGATGCTGGGCGAGTTGTTCTTCGGTATTTATTTCAACCTCTCCTTATGGTATAAGCTGATCGACCAGACACGATGGGGCGCCTATTTCTCCACGATCGGATGTGTGGCCACGGTCTCTATTATCTTGCTGTTCGGTCCCTCGTACGGTTATATGGCTTGTGCGTGGGCATCGTTCTTTTGTAATTTATTGATGATGCTTTTATCCTATTTTGTAGGACAAAAGAAATTCCCGATCGAGTACGACTTGAAATCCGCATTTCTTTATTTCGGAGTGGCGACGGTGTTATACGTGGCAGGCATGGCACTGCCGATACAGTCTGAATGGCTCCGGTTGGGATACCGCACGATCTTATTAGGCGTATTCATCGCATTTATGGTTAAAAGGGATTTACCTTTACGAGAACTCCCGTACGTAGGACGTTTCTTCCGTTAATCGGTAGGTTCGGAGGGCTTGGACGGCGTGGCGATTGGCATCGTGATAACGAAGCGTGAGCCTTTCGTATAAGACGGATCTGTCTTTATCTTACCGTTTAGCCGGTTAACGATCAAGCGACATAGGTAAAGCCCCAGGCCAGAGCCGGGAATGAAATCATTGGTCTTCGTGAAACGCTCGAATATCCATTCCTGTTTGTCTTGAGGGATGCCGCAACCCGTATCTGTTACCGACAGGGTCACTAAATTGGCTCCGCTATCCAGATGGTATGAAAGCGTGATGCTTCCTTTCTCCGTGAATTTATTTGCGTTTGCCAGCAGATGCGAGATGATCAAACTGAAATAAGCACGGTTGGTCAAGATCATATCATTCTCCTTATCGCCTTCCACCACATAGTTGATCTCCGGCTTCTCTTGATATTTCTTTACCTGTTGCATCTCATGTAAACAAAGCTCATGGATACGTGTGGGAACAAGAGGAAGGGAATCATTGCCGCTATCGAGCTGGGCGATCTCAAGGAGATTGTTCAGCATGGAAGTCAAGTGGTAACAGTTTTCATAGATAATACGGCTGAAAGCCTGTTTCTCGTCCATGGAGATATCGTCGTTGGTGATGAGTTCCGAGAAACCGTTGATTGCGTTTAAGGGAGTCCGTATCTCATGCGACATATTCCGGATGAAGGCGGTCTTCATCTCCTCGCTCTCTTGTGCTTTCTGGTTCGCTATCAAGACCTGCTCATTGGGTTTTTGTAGTGCTTGATAAAGAGATCTCATTTTGCCTAGCCGGAAAAAGATATAGAATACGGTGCATAAAGCTAGAAGCAATAAGGACATATACAGGTAATTCTCTTTCTTGCTTTCCTGTAATTCCAGTTCCAATGATTTCTTTTCGATCACCAACTCGTTCGCCCCTTTCTCGATCTCCAGATTTTCCATTTTCTTCCTGAGTTCTTGCATACGCAAGGTATCTAGCAATACTGCGTACTCCTTGGATGTCTCATAGGCCTCCTTGTACATCCGGAGGCTGTCGTAGGCGGCAGCTTTGGCGGATACATAAGCGATTACATGTTCCTTGTAAAGCGGTATCTGTTTGGAGAAATTGATCAAAGAGTCGCTGAACTCAATGAATTTCTTATAGTCCTTAATACCTAGGTAATAATTCGATGAGGTGTAGTAGAGCTCATACTCCGGGGCGGCGCTAGCTGATTCCGGATAAGTTTTCAACAGATTCATGAACTCACGGTAATAGGAGGTCGCCAAATCTTTTCCGATAGCCTCGGCGCTAATGGCAAGGTTTGAATAAGCGCTTAATAAATGGCGTTTGTTGATCGCGTAAGGACGTTTCCTCATCTCCGGGATATTAGAGTAGCCCAAGATCGTGTTTAGGTAACGGGTAGCATATTGTCCTCGTTCTTGAGGGTCACTCGCATAAGCGCATAGCATGAAATAGGTGTTAGGCAAGAAATTGTACGCATATCGTAGGGGCAGTTTTTCCGCCTCGGCCAGAACATTATCGAAATATTCTTTCCCTTGCTTGAAGTCCTCCTGAAGCATGTTCTCTTCCATGACGCTGTTGCTGACAGCCATACCAAGTACATAATTACAGGCTATTTTCTCATAGGGAGACAATTTGTCGGGTTCCTCCAGCTTGAATAGGCAATTCATGAGGACTTTCCTTCTCGGTTCACCGGATGTGTAGAATATGACGCGCGTATCTTGGATCATTTTCATGAACGATACGAGGCTGGTTCTGGCTTCTCCTTTTAGCTCCTGCTCGGCCTTGGCGATGTAGGCGTTTGCGCTATCGGTCTGGTCCGTGTTGATATAATGCCGGAGAATCTCGGTCAATGCCGCTTCCTTATAGTAATTGTCATTCGCTTTTAAGGCTTCCTGATAGAGTTGTTTAGCGTTTACTAATATGTCATCGTTTCGTGAGATGTCCATTAAATTGGTAAGGATTTCCAATCTTGAGCGTTCGGAGGTTGCTTTTTGCAAGGCGTTTTTGAGTGAGTCTGGTGTGGTCGTTTGAGATGAAACGACAAAGGACATAAACAATAAGCATAAAAGCATTAGATATCGTTTCATACAAATAGGATCTCTTGTTGTTGTATTGTAAATGCAAATATACGTAATCTCACCATAAAAAAGCTATTAAATAGTTAGAAAAACAAACAATTGGAATATCTTTGCATAAATATGGGACAAGATTAATACCGCATGGAAAAAGGATTGCTACATAAACAGATTATGGATTTTTTTGTCCGTAATTTCGACGTCAGGCAGGAAAAGGAAGATGAGCTGGAGACGATAGAATCCATTAAAAAGGGGATAGAGTTTAAGGGGACGAACTTATGGGTACTTATTTTCGCTACGTTTGTCGCTTCTCTCGGGTTAAATACCAACTCTACGGCAGTGATCATTGGCGCGATGTTGATCTCGCCGCTGATGGGACCGATCATGGGATTCGGCTTGGGATTGGGAATCTCCGATTTCGAGTTGATCAAGCGTTCGTTCCGTAATTTCGCTACCGCTACTATTTTTAGCGTGATTACCTCCACCTTATATTTCTTGATCTCACCGATCAGCGAGGCGCAAAGCGAGTTGCTTGCCCGTACGCAACCTACGGTATACGATGTATTGATCGCTTTCTTCGGTGGTCTGGCCGGAATCGTGGCGAGCTCGACAAAGAGTAAGGGTAACGTGATTCCGGGTGTAGCTATCGCTACGGCTTTGATGCCTCCGCTTTGTACGGCTGGATTCGGGTTGGCGAGTGGCAATTTGTATTACTTTTTCGGTGCTTTTTATCTGTATTTTATCAATACGGTTTTTATCAGTTTGGCTACGTTTGTCGTCGTTCGTTTGTTGAAATATCCGAAGAAAGTTTTCTTGGATAAACAACGGGAAAAGATCGTGACTCGTTACGTGGGTATCATTGTTTTTTTCACGATCGTGCCGAGCCTTTTCTTGAGTTATAACTTGATCCGGAGTAGTTATTTCAATGATCGGGTACGTAACTTCGTATCGGAGGAGTTGACTTTCCCGAATACGCAAATCTTGAATAAGGTCGTTACGGATACGAGCGAGAAAAAGGAGGTGAAAGTAGTCTTGATCGGCCAGACGGTACCGGATGAGATGATCGCTAACGCCCGGGCTAAATTGCCTAAGTATGGATTGAAAGATGTGCATTTAGTCGTGCAACAAGGCTTCGGACAAGAGGCCACGGATATCAATGAGTTGAAAAGCCTCTTGATGCAGGATTTATATAAGAATAGTGAGGAGGTACTACGTGCGCAGACCATCCAGATAGATTCGTTAAAACGACAGGTTGACAAATATCAGAGTTATAGGCGTTTGACATCCGAGTTGCTCCCGGAGATGAAGGTTCTTTTCCCCTATGTAGTTGAGGCATCTTGCTCGAATACGTATATCGTGAATACGGAGACGGCGAAGCCGGATACGGTTATGCTGGTTTATCTGAAAAGTAAGACGATCATTAAAGATGCGGAACGTAAGAAGATCAGGGAATGGCTGTCGGCTCGTGTGGAAATGAAAAATATTAAATTACTAATCGAATAATTTAGACTAATCAGAGTAGAATGAAGTTGATGAAAAGAGTGTGGGCGGCTTTGTTGCTTTTAGCCGCTTCCGGCCAGTTATATGCCGATGAGGGCATGTGGGTGCTGAAGGAATTAAATAAGCAGAATTTGGCGAGAATGGCTGAGTTGGGTTTTACCCCATCCTATGATCAGTTGTATAGTGAGACGGATCCTTGCGTGGCGAACGCCGTGGTAATCTTCGGTGGGGGATGTACCGGTATTACGGTCTCTAACGAGGGATTGATCTTCACGAATCACCATTGTGGTTTCGGAGCCATCCAGCAGTTGAGTAGTGTGGAGCACGACTATCTGAAAGATGGTTTTGTCTCTCAAAGTAAACAGGAAGAACTTCCGGTTCCAGGCTTGACGGTACGTTACCTGAAAGAGACCGTAGACGTGAGCGATCGTATCAACAGCCAGATCTCCGGTATCGAGGATGAGTTCCAGCGTTTGTCGGCGGCTGATTCTATCGGTCGTGTGATTTGTGATTCCGTGGGAAATAATGAGTTCCTAGCGGCTGATGTTGTCCCTTTCTATAGCAATAATAAATATTTCTTGGTGGTGTACGATGTTTATCGTGACGTGCGTATGGTTTTCGCTCCGCCTAGCTCTATCGGTAAGTTCGGTGGCGATACGGATAACTGGATGTGGCCTCGGCATACCGGTGATTTTTCCGTATTCCGTGTGTACGCCAACGCAGATAATAAACCGGCGGAATACAACGCGGATAATAAGCCTTATACCCCGAGATATGTAGCGGAGGTGTCTATGCAAGGCTATCAAGATAAAGATTATGCCATGACAATCGGTTTTCCGGGAAGCACGGATCGTTATTTGTGCTCTTGGGGCGTGCAACAGCGTATCGAGAATAGTAATAAGCCTCGTATCGAGGTGCGTGGCATCAAGCAGGGCATCTGGAAAGAGGCGATGTTGGCTAGCGACGCTGTACGTATCAAATATGCTTCTAAGTATGCGGGAAGCTCCAATTATTGGAAGAACTCGATCGGTATGAATAAAGGATTGGCGAATCTAAACGTGATCGAACGTAAACGTGCGGAGGAGACGGCCTTCGCTGATTGGGTAGCGAAAGATCAGGCCCGGGGCGCTAAATATGGCGAGGTCTTGAATTTGCTGGAAAAAGGATATACCTCGACCAATAAATATAGAGAGGCTTTGACCTATTTGAATGAGGCGTTTTCTAGTGGAGCGGAGATTATTCGTTTGGCCCGTATGGTGCAATCGGTGGATATTGAAGGAGCTACCCCGGAAGAGATTACTGTCTTTTTAGAGGATCGTATCCAACCGTTCTTCAAGGATTACGAGCCGTCTTTGGATCAGAAGGTACTGGCCGCGATGATGAAGATCGCGAAAGAACGTGTATCTCCGGAGTTCTTGCCGGATATTTATACGAGCGTTGATAAGAAGTATAAAGGAAATTATGAGAAATATGCGGCGGATGTATTTAAGAAGACTTCCTTATTGTCGTACGACAAGATCGCCGAGATGTTGAGAAATCCGAAGCAATATGAGAAATTGAGAAAAGATCCGGCGGCGGAACTGAGCTTGTCCGTATTGGTGTCTATCTTCCAGTTACAGCAGTTGATGGGCGATGCGGAGTATGATATCGCTAAGGGAGAACGTTTGTATTTCGCGGGCTTGAAGGAGATGTATCCGGAGAAAGCTTTGTCTTCCGACGCTAATTTCACGATGCGTTTAAGCTATGGTTCTATCGGAGGGTATCGTCCTTATGATGCCGCATGGTACAATTATTACTCAACGGATAAAGGTATCCTAGAGAAAGAGGACCCGACGAGCGATGAGTTCTGGGTACAACCGGAGATACTGGATCTGGTTCGTAGCCGTGATTTCGGACCTTACGCGAATGAAAAAGGGGAATTGCAGCTGTGCTTCCTCTCGAACAATGATATCACTGGTGGTAATTCCGGTAGCCCGGTATTCGATAAAAACGCCCGTTTGATCGGACTTGCTTTCGACGGTAACTGGGAGGCGATGAGTGGTGATATCGCTTTTGAACCGGATTTGCAACGTTGCATTGGTGTGGATGTGCGCTATATGCTTTTTATTATAGAGAAATATGGCGGGGCGGCCAATTTGATCAAGGAACTGAAAATCAATGGTTCCAAATAGAAGAGGGGGGCAAGGCTAAAATGAACAATTGATGAAGGGTATCAAGTTTCAGATTAAAAATTCATTTTCTTTAAAGTTGAGCTTTGGCACATTCTTCCTCTCTGGATGGCCGGTCAATATCTTGTAAATGCCGGGTGACTTTACCGTTTTAGTATTATTACCGTTACTGCGGTAATGATTAAGGCGATTCCCAAGCCGATGCTGCTTGTGAAAGGTTCTCCGAACATAAAGATGCCGACACATACGGCGGTGACCGGTTCCATAGCTCCTAAAACCGAAGTAAGGGTAGAACCGATGCATTTCACGGCTCTCACCAGTGCCAGATTGGAGATGACGGTTGGAATGATGGCGAGCATCATCAGATTCCCGGCTATGTGCCAATTACCGATAGGTTGGATATCTCCTGTGGCATTGATTCCTGCAAGAAGCAATAAAGTGCCGAATAGAAATACATAAAATGTGAGTCGTAATCCTTTC
>ERZ857882.3747-NODE-3747-length-13995-cov-3.609613_pt1 | contig 13995 bp, 10 predicted proteins | sample MGYA00519697_ERZ857882 | MGnify/ENA primary metagenome ERZ857882 (study PRJEB31778, sample SAMEA3449373) | human gut metagenome | biome: human gut; feature: human-associated habitat; material: faeces | place: United Kingdom | collected 2010/2012 ...
TCCAATTTTTACTAATTCATCCACTATCATATAACTCAAATATGATAATGCTACCATAACAATTACCAAAAACCAAATAAAAATTGATTTTTTATTAATTTTATTTGTTTTTGGATCGATTATATATGGATTTTGAAAAGACTTTAAAAAAAGAATTTTTGTTAAATTAAATATATTTTTTATTTTACTCATTTTCTACAATCTCCATAAATAATTCTTCTAATGATTTATTTTCTTTTAATTCTTTTTTCAAATCTTCATATGTTCCTACAAATAATAATTTTCCTTTATCTATAATACCTATTCTATCACATAATCTTTCTGCTACATCCAAAATATGTGTTGAGAAAAATACTGTATTCTTTTGATTTGCATGTTCTCTCATCATATTTTTTAGTTCAAATGAAGATTTTGGATCAAGTCCAGTCATTGGTTCATCTAAAATCCAGTTTTTAGGATTATGCAATAATACTCCAATTATTATTAATTTTTGCCTCATTCCATGAGAATAACTTTCTATTTTGTTGTTTAATACATTATTTATTTCAAATTTTTCCGATAGTTCTTTTATTCTTTTAACCCTATCTTGTGTTGATACTTCATATATGTCTGCCATAAAATTTAAGTATTCGATACCTTTTAGTTTTAAAAATACATCTGGATTGTCTGGTACTAGGCCTATTTGTTTTTTTGCCTCTATTGGTTCTTTTTTTATGCTTTTGCCGTCTATCAAAATGTCTCCTTTGTCTATTTCTAGTATTCCTGTTATCATTTTTATTGTGGTTGTTTTTCCGGCTCCATTTGGTCCTAGAAATCCAAATATTTCTCCGTCTTTTATTTCTAAATTGATATCGTTTATTACTTTTTTATTTTTTTTGTATTCTTTTGATATGTTTTTTATTTCTATCATTGGCATCACTCCTTATCCATATTCTAACATAGCATAGAAAAAAATACAATAACAAAAATTCTACAATATTTTCAATATTGCACAATGGTAATATATAAAAAATTAGATTCAATCGTTTTTATAATTTTTAAATATTGTAAATGTTTTTTAATTATGATATTATAAATTTTATACTTATTTAATAATTTTAAGAACTGGACTTACAGCAGTATATTTAGCAGTTTTACCATTAGAAAAAAAAGAAATGATAGTAAAATTATTATCATTTCCTTTTTTATTATTACTGAAATATTTTTTTTTTAAAATTCTTTCACTTTGATTTCATTGTTCTTTATATTTTAAAAAAATTTCTAACCATATTTTTACAGTTAGAAATTTTTTCTTATTATTTTATACACTAAATGACATTTTGAAATCGTAATTATCATTTAATTGCATTATTATTGTTATTTTTTTAGTATCTTTGCTATTCCCTGTCAAGTCTGTAAGTATTACAGTACATGTATATAAGTTGTTTCCTTTTTGTTCAATATTTTCAAATTCAAAATTATTATATTCAAAAAATGCATTTTTTATATAATTTTCAAATTTGTCTTGTGTATCGAAATAATTATTTTTGAAACCATCTGCTATACAATTATATGACGTTTTGTAGTCATGTCTGTTTACCATCTGAATGAATTTGTCTATATTCATTTGGACTTTCTTCTCACTTTCTGCTTTGTCATATTCTGTTTTAAATTTTTCAGTTGGAATTGTATATGTGTCAAGTTGCATAGTATACTGCATTGTTGAACTTTCATCAAAAATATAATAATTTCCAAACTGGTCCATACAAACATATTGAATCTTTCCACCTTCAATTGAATTTGTTGTATATTTGACTACTTGACTTTTTTTAAATCCATCCATATTTTCTTTAACATATTCCTCAAATTCATCTAAAGAACCATATCTTTTTTCTCTATAATTTGCATCCATATAATTATCATATATTATTGATGGCTGAATAATCAACAATTGTTTATAATTGTCCATATACGATTTTGCAACTTCCTCAGTTTTTACATTCTTTATTTTAAATTCATTGTAACCTGTATTTTCAATAGTATTATCATTTATGCTAATTTCAATATTAGAAATATCTTCATATTCTTCATTTATAAACTCCAATGAAAATGTAGAATTTTTATTACTAACCCTTACTATAAAACATTTATTTTTAATTATATTGTCTTTTATAAAATAAGTTTCATATATGAAAGAATTGCAATTATTACCATACTTGCAAATCATTCTTTTGGGTAAAATAATTGTATCACTATCAATATCAAACATTACCTTTGAAACATTATCTACTGTAATAGCTTCTCTTTTTATATATTCTTTATCTAATAAATCATATATTGCCTTATTACGTAACTGCTCACTTTTTATATTATCAAGATATTCATCTTCATCAAAATATTCATTAGAATAATCGATTTCTGTATTAACCCTACATATTTTCTCATATTTATTTACAGCATCAACCACTGAAAAAAATATTCTTGAGTCATTTACATCATCAAAACCATTATTATATTCTTTAGGTTTAACATCTCCTCCATAATTTGAAAAATCTTCATTCTCTTTTTCTGTATCTTTATTTTCCAAATCTTTGATTAACATACAAATAACTATAATCAAAACAATCACGAGCATAAAAACAATACACAAAATTCTTTTTATTTTATTCATCATTTTTTCTCCTTTTATTGAAATCTAAAAACATGTTTAAATTTACTTGAAGCACCCTCAGAAATTTTTACAACATCTCCGGTTTGTGGAGCATGAATATATTTATCATCTCCCAAATAGATTCCCGCATGACCTACTCCACTTGTTCTTTCATTATCAAATATTATCAGAATATCCCCTGGTTGAGCCTGTGACCAATCTATTTCATTTGAACTATTTGCATAAACTTTATATCCTGCAGTAGAACCTGGTACTTGTATTCCTTTTTGACCATACACCCAATATACAAGACCCGAACAATCAAACGCATTTGGTCCTTTTGCTCCCCATTTATATGGGCATCCCAATTTACTTTTTGCAATTTCAACTATTTCAGAATTTCCCTCTCCAGATAACGTTCCATAATTTCCAAACATATAATTCCATATTTCAAGTTTCTGTTCAACTTGATACGCCGTATATTGTCCCTGCTCCCAAACTGTTGTATTTGTTCCATATGCATGCTCAGATTTTCCACTATCCTTACACATACTCAAAAATTCTTGATGTGTTTTATATATTTTTGTAATACCTGCTCTATCTGGATCCATATAATAATATCCACCAGTTCCGCCACTTCCTTCAACATGTTTTCCTAATGAAGAATATAATGACTGCATTCCTGATAATGTTTCTGGACTACCATACCCTGTAGAGTCTACTCCTGCGGCTTGTCTTTCTATAGCATTTCTATTTATTGCCTCGGCTTTCCATCCAGTTTGAAAACTTTTTATTACATCTGCATAACCTTTTATTCCGATCTCTTAAACTTGCAAATGACGAACCACTTGAAGAACCATTAGAAACTGCTATTCCCCAATAATTATATGAACCACCACCTGCTTTAAACGCTTGCTCTGTAGCAGCTGTAATTATTACTAATTCGGGATTAACTCCATATTCCAATGACCAATCATAAATATCACCTATATAAGGTAAAAAATTTGTGTCAAAATTTGATTTCTTTTTTCCACTAATTTTATTAGAATATGCCGTCATTGCTGCTATAAAATTTTCTTTACTAAGTACCGATTTAGTTAATGATAAACTACCACCTATAGAACCCATATTTGAAAAACTATCTGGACTAAATTCAGAAAAATCATATTCCTTAACTCCATAATTCTTTCCAGTAACTTTATAAAACAAATACTTAGTTAAATCAATAAAATTATCACCTAATCCATTGCCTCTCATTATCTTCCATAACCAACTCGTAGCATCATCAGTCAAATAATCCTTAGCCTCTCTATGTTTTCCTTTTCTTAAAATCTTAACAAAATTATCTTTATCGGCATCTTTATCATCCTTAGGATTACTAACCGGAGTCTTAGAAACATACTTCTGTTCAGAAACAGTATTAGTAGTTGACTCTTTTCTCTCAATTTTACGCTGAAATCTTTCAACTTTAACATAGGTTGCTGTAACCTGAAGAGGTTGTTCTGTCTCAGTAGTAGAAGATGTACCACCTGAAGTACTAGATTCACCATTATTAGGAGTCAATGTAACATTATCATTTATATTTTCCCCAGAAAGAACACCGCTAAATACCGAATTAGTAGATTTTGAACCACTACTAGAATTTGGTTTTTTAGTATTACCACTAGAACTTGGTACCCTTGAATTACTATCAGTCCCCATAGTCTGTGCTCTACTTGAAGTAGGCTTATGTTTCTCAATATAATCGGTTGTTATTTTAATCATTTCTTTAGCATGATCACAATTTAGCAATAAAGCATTATCTTTAGAATTGCCGGAACCTTCTTCTTGTAACACATACTCTGTTTCTTTAGGATCCATATCTTTTGTATTAGATTCATTTGATGTTACCTGTGCTTCCTGATATGTATATTCTTGGCTATAATCAACTATCCACACATCTGCCTTTGTCAACGCAAATTCTACTCTATTAATTTTATTGACAACAGTATGTGTGATTTTATAATCAGTATCTTCTGTCTCAACATCCGGATCTTTCTTTATTCCAACAGAAGAAGTTGCTTTATCATCCGGCCACCAGTACCCTTTAGTTGGAACATTTTTCACACCATAAGTAGTTGATGGCGTTACTTCAACATATGTATCAGTTCTATTTTGCTTTTTATATGTAAACACATCAGTATCAGTTGTGGTTGTAACATTATCATAAATAGATATTGTGATTTTACTATTTTCAACCAAATCTGCAAGTTCTAAAACAAAATTTCTATCTCTGCCAATAACCAATAATGACCATAAATATTTAAAAGGCATTACATATTTTTGAGTTGCATTTTTATAATTAATTTTTTCAGTTCCAATAGATACAGTTGTCTTTTTATAATTACCATCTGAACCTTTATCACTTTCACTTAAGTCAGGTGCATAATCACTTAAAACCATTTTACTATCATTAGATTCAAGGGTTTCTGTAGTTGTATTCTTGTAAGCAATAACCGCATTTTGTTCCTCATCTAAAGTGAAATAATCTAAAGCCTTATCGTCGCCATTACTAACATAACTATTAAAAGTTTCTGCTTTAATAAATTTCAACGTTTTACTTTTACCATTTTGTTGGTGCCTCTCGAACTGAATTATACCATCCAATTTTTTCTTACCATTTGCATCAGTTGCTCCGTCTCCCATCTTAGGGTATTGAGTTATAATTTCCGCATTTAGTAATTTCTCTAGTTCCTCTGGTTTCTTTAAATAATCAGAGTAAACATCATCCATACACCATAATATTTCTGCTTCAGTTAATTCATTTAAACTTGTAACTTTTGTTTTCTTTTTCAACTTTTTATTGATTTTCAAAACATCAATAATTTCCTCGTCTGTCATACCACTAATTTTATCTTCAGAGAATTTTCTATCTATTAATGCATCTTTAATTAATGCATTTTTATCAACCTTTAATCCTCCGCCACTGCCATCATCATAAACAGTTGGTGAAACATTACTTTCGTATCTTGTTGAACCTCTTTTTTCGTCATTATCATTAGTCTGCCATTCTTCTCCATCATTAATTACTTTAAAATAATCCATTGCAGAAATAAAAATTAGTACAAGAATAATTATAATAACAATAATAAGTTTTTTTGCTTTAAATACAGACTTTAAAACATTTTTTATTTTTTTCTTAACATTAGGTATATCTTTTTCTAAATCTTCCATGTTCCACCTCCTTTGAGTTTGTAAATTTTTGGATTTTATAATTTAACAGGAAAACTTAAAATTCCTTCATAATTACTTTTATCTTCTGTATTTTGATATTCTTCATAATTTTATACAAATTTTGAAAATACCATACTTTTTAAAGATTTTGTTGAACTATATGGACTTGCAAATTTTATTTTTAATTTATTTGTATATTTACTTTGTATTATTAACTTGTTTTTTAAAATCTCATTACTATAAAAATATGATTTTGCATTATTCTTGTCCAATAAATATACGGATTTAGTGCTTTCCCCTGTATCTAATAAAATACTATTTTCTGTATTATTTTTTACAGATATTGTATATGTTTCATAGTCCATATATGTGTTTATTTCATCTATTGTTATATCAACATTTTTGTATGATGTTGTTTTGTCTTGTGGTTTTGTCCTTCCTACATAATTGTTAATGTTTATTTTATAATCACCATCTTTTTCAACTATTGTAACATAATCTTGTTTTGTTTGATTTCCGTCAATTTTTCCTGTAGATAATATATCTCCTGTCATTCTTACTTGGTATGTATCTCCAAACCAGTTTTCTATTGTGTATGTTCTTTTTCCTTCACTAAATAAGTCGTTGTAATAAATTCTTTTGAATTCATCAATTGTTGGATACATTTCTTCTTTGCATTCGTCTGTTAATAAACTGTATGCATTTTCTATGTTTCCTTCGTTACAATATTTGAAAAAATTGTCAATTACATCTGTGTCTTTTTTTAGTTTTTTTTCTGATATTGAGGTTCCAGATACAGCGGATTTGTTTGATACTATGCTTTTGTTGTTTTGCATTATTTCGTTTATTCCGCTTGTATCTTTTTCTTCCTCTTTTTTGTTTTTTGCCATCACGTTTAGTAGTTGTAATAGTCCAAAAAGAAAGACTATAATTATTAGCGCTATGTACACTTTCTTTCTGTTTTGATTGAAATATCTGATTATTCTATTCATAATTATAGTCCTCCTCTAATTTTTAAATTTTAGTATTTAGGTAACCACTTGCTTTATCTATTCCATCTCTAAGTCCAATAGTATTTCTGTCAAGTTCTTCTTCTGTCAAATTCTTGTTTTTATTATTTTTAATAATCCTATCTCTAATAGTATTATTAAGGTTAGTACTTTTTTCATTATCATATTTTGATGTATCACCATCTTCGCCTTTAGCAACTTTTGTTAATTGTAAAGCCTGATCCACACCATACCCTTCTTTTCTCATAAGAGCATAACCAGCAGTCCCTTCTGCAGCAGATTCTTGACCTTTTCTAATAGCATATTGTCCATAATCTTCATAATAGTCTTCAAACGAAACATCTGTCATTCCCATTTTATCAAGTCTAGTTCTTACCTCTTCTTTATATTCTGCATCTTTTTTCATTTTCTTTACGTTTTTATCAATTTGTTTTTCCGCATATCCCTCTGGGTCAGAACCTTCTAAAAAGGCATTTCTATATTCGTTTGCATTTTTTGCTTTATTTACTACAGCATCAGGAACTTCTTTACCATATTTATACCCTGCTAACGCTGCCGTTGTCATATATTTTGTTGCATTTTCAGGATCAGTAATTGATGCAATTCCTGCTGCAGTTACTGCTGCCATTGATATTCCTAGTCCAGATGCTACTCTTGCCACTTTACTTAATGGATTATCTTTTGAACTTTTTAAAACAATTCTATTTCCCATCCTTTTCATTCCACCTACAAAGCCAGGTTTTTTTAGTTTTTTCTTGTCCTCTGATTTACCAGCGCTCATTCTTGGTGTTTGAGATGAAGTTTGAGTTCTATTTAATGCATTGTTTTTAGGTACAACAGAAAATTGTTTCTTTTTATTTTCCCTTTCATTAACATCCATGTTATTAGCAAGTCCTTTTTTGTTTAAATTTGCTGGATTCATCATGTTTGTTAAATTATCGGTGTTTTTCATCCTTATTGGATTTTCAGAATTTCCGAAATCATCTTGATTCTTATCATCCAATTTATTTTTATTTAGGCCTCCTCCTGATAAATTAAATATTGAATTATTGTCTTCTGATTCATCATCTGTTGCACCTTCTCCAGCATCATATAAAGAAGATGTACTTAAATCTTCTTTAAATTTAAGTTTACTGTCTTTATCTGAGCCTTCACTTTCAGAGCCTCCACCATTTCCTGGTCCCTTTGGTGGATGAGGTGGCTTTCCTAATAGTCTATTCATTCCACTCATCATAATTGCTGCTCCGGCAGGTCCTGCAAATACCCCTGGTGTACCCGCTTTTTCAAATCCAAAGAATTTACGCATTAATTTTTCTGCCGGAGTCATAAATCCAATTGCAACAACTGCATATATTAAGTTTTGACTGGCAAACGTCATTGCTGATCCAATTAATACCATGTACAATATTAAATGTAATGGTTGTATTAATAAATTAAATATGTATTCTTTAAACCACATATTAAATGCTTGTGCTTTTCCATCATTCATTTTATCAATTGGATATGTTAATGCAACCAATGGTGCAATCATTGTTAAAAATGCCATATATACAACCCTTTTTACATATGTCCATGTGAATATCAATGTATACAAAACTAAAACAATATAAATTATTTTATAACCAATACTTGCATATGCATAGTTTGTTGCATCATCATCTTTATCAGTAAGTTGTCCCAACATTCTTGCTTGTTCCGTAAAGTTATTTGTTGGCCAATATAAACTTCCACTATCTTCATTTGTAAATAACTCACTATAATCTGTATCTGTTTTATTCTCTTCAACTAAAATTTGATATGCTTTTTTTACAAGTTCTTTATCTTCAATTTCAAATAATTGCGTACCTCTTGTTACCGCTACATCCCCATCTAATTTGCCTTTTTCCTCTGCTGCTTTTTTTTCATTTGCAGATAATTTATCACCTTCAGTTGTTGAAACAACTGCAGACTGTATAACCGAGGTTACCTTTTTAACAGCAATATTAGAAAATGACATAATATAATGCATTAAAAATAATAAACAAATTGCTACAACCCAATCTACCAAAAGTTGCTTATATTTTGCTTTGTCTCCTGCAGTACTTGATAGCATTATTCTTATTCCAACATATACTAAAATTGATAACATTCCTACAATTGATATATCTCTTAATATATTATACCAATTTGCAATAACCGGTCTTAAGTTATACGCAGTTGAAGCATAATATGTTTGATTAGCAGTCTCAATTTTATATATATCATAACTACAAGTATCATTCCCATTATACCCATTAGTTGTTTGATGAAGTATAATTCTATAATTATCACTATACTTATAAGAATATTTATATGATATATACGTATTTACCATTCCGCTATTTTTTTCGCCTTCTTTTTCTTTTTGACATGAGTCCATTATTTTTTTCTTAAGGCTATCTTTATTTTCATTTATTCCGTAAATTTTTTAATTCTTTCTCTATATCATAATCACTTATTCCCGTTTTTAATTCCTTTTCTTTAGATGAACTTTCTGTTTTTAAATCAGTCATTGGACTAAAAAAATCAACATCAAATAATGGAATTTGATTAGTAAATATTTCATATGGTGTTAGTCTAATACTCGGTAATACAACCTTTTCACCAAACGTTGCATCAGACAAATACGAAGTTACAGCAAACGTTACTACTCCTGCAACTACTCCTGCTTTAACAACAGTGAATACAGCACTAGCTACTGCAAGAGCAGCACCACCACTTGCAGCAATTAAAACTATTCCTCCTATAATAACCGCTGCCGCAACAATTATTCCCAAAATCTTAGCAACACCATTTGTTTCAGTATCAATAACAATAAAACTACCATCAGTTTGTAATATCATCTTTGAAAGAACAGTATTAATACCATCACCAATACCAACAAACAAATCCATTACTGCATCCATAAGGTCCCCACCAACAGAAGCCCTCGAAACCTTAGGCATACAAAAGCTAAAAATTGTAATAAACAAAAGCACAATAATTAACTTCTTAAACAAATTTTTATTTTGAAAAATCTTCATAAAGTTTAAACCTCCTGACATACTTTACGCATTATTTCTCTTCGCAATCTGGTTCAAGTTAGTCTCAACAAACTCAAACTCTTTTCTAGTCGGCATAATCTTCAAAATAGCCGAATCAGCACCAACCTTAAGCAAACCCTCACCCTTTTGGCAAGTAATCAAAAAGTTAGCTTCACCCTCTGAAAGTTTAAACACCTCTTTCAAGTATTGTATTTCAGATTTATCTTGTGCTAAAAATAGTTTAGTATCAGAAGAAGTAAGAACTGCCTGAGCCTCAGGTTTCTCATAAAAATCTTGGAATCTTTGAGAAACAATAGCCAAAGAAACATTTCTCTTTCTCGCACGTCTAGCCATCTTATTCAAAAAATCAACAGCCTCAGGATATGGCAATAACATCCAAGCCTCATCAACTAAAACTCTCTTTTGTGTAGCCTTCTTTCTATCTTCACTATTTTTCTTAACGAATTTTTCCCAAATCCAAGAAAGCAAAATCTGTTGTGCAAGAGGTCTTGCAAATCTTTCCTCCAATTGAGAAATATCCAAGTTTATAAATGGGGCACCTTCTAGTAACTCAAAAGTTGACTGTCCATCAAAATAAGCCATTTGCCCATCATATTCTCTTATGTACTGTTTCATAACTTTTAATAAATAACTGTAATGATATTGATAATCTGAATTAGTATTTTCCCTAGCCTTTCCTTGAATTCTTCTATACCACGAACCAATTGTAGGCATATCCTTTTTCTCCTTAGAGAAAATATTACCTCTCATAACCCCTGCAGACTGTTTATACAAACTTTCTGGATTACTATTAATCCCTAAAGCCGCATATTCCTCTGCAACAGACTCAGCAATAATTTGCTTTGTCAACTCATTAACCTCATCAGAACGAGTACTACCTCTAGCCATAGTAAGTAAAGCCTGAGTAACATCCTCTACCTTATTCTCTATATTTAAAGTAACTCTTTCTTTACCAGTTATTTCATCTTTTATAACCTCAGTCTCAACATCAAACAAATTTATAATTGTTTGAGATGTTGGACTAATTACAACATTAATTCCACCCAAACTTTCAGCCACTATTGTGTATTCACCTTCGGCATCAAGTGCTAAACTTTCTATTCCCATTAAAACAGATGACCTTGAAATTAATGTTTTCATTGTTACAGATTTACCTGCTCCAGACTTAGCAAATATAACCATGTTATAGTTTGTAAGTGATGAATGGAAATTATCAAATAATATTGGTGTACCTGTTTGTTTGTTAAATCCTAATGGAACACCTGTAGGATGTCCAACTTCTGATGTTGTAAATGGAAATACAGTTCCCATAGAATTTCTGTCAAATGTATGTGTTTTATGTATTTTATCATTCATAAACGGCAAGTTAGACTTAAATGCATCTTCTTGCATTCCCCAAGCCGTTTTCATTCCAACCATTGTTTTTGACATTTCTGAAGATAACAATTTAGTATATCTATCCAAATCTTCCATACTATAAGCAAAAAGTGTTGAGATTATTGAAGCCTCATATAATTTATTAAAACCTGCCGCAATTTCATCTCTTAATTGTTCTGCCTCTAATCTTTTTTGTGAAATTGTACTTTCCCTATTTATATTTCCCTTATCTGCTGCCACAATTCTTTCTGTTTCTAGTTCATTTATAACTCTATTTAAATCGTTTTGAGATTTATCTTCTTTTATAGGATTTATGAATATTGATGTGTTTGTATCTCCAAACATATATAAATCCCTAAATAATTCTGGAAATCTACAAGTTCTTGGAAGAGATGATACAAAAAAACTACGAGCGAATCTTTTTGTATTAGAAATTATCTCTAAATGGTCTATATTTGATGCATCTATTCCTGATGGTGCGATTAATTCTTTTATAGATTTCTTTTTTAATATTGAAACATCTTCTTCTCTATATTCTCTAAATTGATCTTGTAGATCTTCTTCTTGTTGTTTTTGTTTTTTTGCCATCTTCTTCTCCTCCTTCTTTTTCCTTTGTTTTCTTCTTTTTACTATCATTGTCTATTTTTTCTATAGCAGCCTCTGCAACATCTGCTCCTACAGATCTTTTGTTTTCTTCAATTAAAGCCTTAGCCATTTGGTCAATTAATGCATCAAGTTCTGCTTCTTTTTGTCTTACTTTTCTTTGTTTTTCACTTTCTTCAATTACGTCATATATTGTTTCATTTGCTTTCTTTATTGCATCTTGTTCAATTTTTAAATCAAGTTCTTTCATTCTCTTACTTAGAACATCTGGTGCAGTAGAATATAAGTCTTCATAACCTGCATTTAGTGCTCTTCTTAAATTAAATGTTTCTGATTCGTCTCTGTTATATGCAGCATATAGTAATTCTGCAAGTTCCGTTGAATCCAATATTTTACTATTTATTCCACATACTGAAAGTGAACTTATAATTGATTGTGCTTTTGTATATAATTCAGAAAATGCTAAACTTGTTATTTCGTCTTGTTGATATGCTCCACTTGAAGCCTCTTCTGGATAGTATGGAATTATTACATAATAGTGTTTGCTTAATATACTTTTATTTAAACTCATTCTTTCTGTATTGTTGATTATATCAACTCCATATTCGTACAAGTTTCTTTGTCTTATCAATTCATATTTTTCTTTGCTTAATTCTTCATCTGTAAATTGTCCAGAACGAACCTTTTGGTTGTATTCCATCTGTTTTGATGCATATTGTTTAGAAATATCGTCAACTCTTTCTTTATATGTATTTATGCTAGCCCCTAAGTTTACAGTTCTTGTTTGTACATAAATTTGAATTGGATATCTTAATGTATTTAAAAATTGTAAAAATCCTTGTTCAACACTATTTTTTTCAAGTCCTGACATTAAATCATAATTGACACCTTGGCATTCTATAACCATTAAGAATCTTTTTCCACCTTTTTGTAAAATCATATTGTCTTCTATTCCGTCAAATTCCATAAATTTAAATATTGATTCTTTTGTGTAGTTTTGTGGTGTTAGAGTTTTTGCTTTTATTTTTGCATTTTCTTCTTGTTGCTTTACAACTTTTTTTTCTTTATGTTCTCTACTTTTTAATTTTAATACTAAAAATACTAAGCAAAGTATACATAAAACGCCTATCATTATTCCTAACAATATTGTTAATAAGTTTATTAATTGATTACTTTCCATCTTTTGTTTCCTCCTCTGGTTTATATACATATATCTTGTTGCCATTCTTCTTGAATTTTATCCACCTTACAATTACATCATCTATATTTTCTCCTCCTGTTTTTCTCGTTATGTCTGTTGCTGATGATTCTGGCACTTTCAGTGTTCCTATTACAAATCCTATTGCTGCGAATATTAGTGTTATTATTAGTCCAATCATTGAAAAGCCAAGCATTTTTAATATAAAATAAAATATTAGCCCAACACCTGCTCCAACACATGTGTATATTAATCCTTTTGTGGAAAATATGTATAATATTCTTCCTTCTCCTTTATAATTTCTTGGAATTTCATAGGTTTGCATTTTCTTTTTCCTCCGTATCTTTCTTATTATATTTATACAATATATATTATAACATAAACCTGTGGATAATTGTATAGTTTTTGGCAAAAAAAGTGGAAATTTAATATATTTGTAACATTTTTGTAATATCGTATTTTAGGCTTTTTTCGTCTTTTGCATAGGGATATTTGATTTTGACGTTTTTTCGTTTTGGGCCGAAAAAAAAGAATAACTCTCGAAAGAATTATTCTTTGTAATATCTTTATAAATTATTCAGCCATAGTGAATATGAATGATGCTATTGCTGTTGCTGCAACAACTAATACAATACCAATTATTAATGGCATAAAAGATTTTTTGTATTCTGCTTTTTCTTCTACAGAACCCAACATATATTTAACACCTAATACCATTATGATAATAACTGCTGCTATTGCTGCTATATTTCTTATCATACCCATTATTTTTCCTGCTTTTGTTGTTAACCCACTATTATCTGTTGAATAAGTTGCAGATATATTTTTTGGATCTAATGCTCCACTATCAGCTGCCAAAACATTAGTTGTAAATGTAATTAAAACTATAGCCAATAATAATAC
>ERZ857882.3751-NODE-3751-length-13963-cov-5.330313_pt1 | contig 13963 bp, 10 predicted proteins | sample MGYA00519697_ERZ857882 | MGnify/ENA primary metagenome ERZ857882 (study PRJEB31778, sample SAMEA3449373) | human gut metagenome | biome: human gut; feature: human-associated habitat; material: faeces | place: United Kingdom | collected 2010/2012 ...
TGTGGTTCCTTTTTTGCGCCTCTACGGTGCGTTACTGCGTGGGTGTTTCAAACTTTCCCTTCAAATTCTGAACCCGTCCCCTGCAAGGGCTGAACTGCCCCCGCTTCAATATTTGCAGGGGTATGGGTCAACACGATGACATGGCAAGGCAACCGACTGCACACCCTGCTCAATCCACGCACCCGCGGGGGGGGGGCGACGCGGGCATTCCTTGCAGCTCTTTGGCGTCTCGATATTTCAATCCACGCACCCCGCGGGGGGTGCGACGCAATATCCTCTCGGTATTCCTGCGTGCTTGTAGATTTCAATCCACGCACCCCGCGGGGGGTGCGACACAAGCTCCACGCCGAGCATAGACGGCGACACGGTATTTCAATCCACGCACCCCGCGGGGGGTGCGACCAAGTCAACCGCCGCCAATGCAAAGCAATCTCATTTCAATCCACGCACCCCGCGGGGGGTGCGACCAAGCGGAGGTTTGTCTGATGATTGACTATGTGATTTCAATCCACGCACCCCGCGGGGGGTGCGACACAGGTCGGGAATTATGTCACGCGAACCGATGATAATTTCAATCCACGCACCCCGCGGGGGGTGCGACACGTTCGGCGCGACGGCTGCAAATGCAGGGACGGATTTCAATCCACGCACCCCGCGGGGGGTGCGACTGGTGCAAATATGGGTGTAATGCGTTTGGAAATATTTCAATCCACGCACCCCGCGGGGGGTGCGACGGCAAAGACAGCACGATATTAAAGCACCTTGTAGAATTTCAATCCACGCACCCCGCGGGGGGTGCGACCAAAGCATGGGAGAATAGCATGGGACAAAATCAATTTCAATCCACGCACCCCGCGGGGGGTGCGACTATGCTGCCCAAAGCGCTTTTTGCTCTGCCTCACTATTTCAATCCACGCACCCCGCGGGGGGTGCGACTTAGAGGTCGTTCGTTGTCGGATGAACACAAGAAATTTCAATCCACGCACCCCGCGGGGGGTGCGACGCGTGGCTGTCCTAACGGCAATACGGGGAGAAAGGATTTCAATCCACGCACCCCGCGGGGGGTGCGACTTGCAGAAGCATCAATGGAATACGTGCAACATGCATTTCAATCCACGCACCCCGCGGGGGGTGCGACTGATAGGAGGATAAAAGATGAAAGATGTATTAAATTTCAATCCACGCACCCCGCGGGGGGTGCGACCGGCGTTCAATATATGTTCTCAACGCGCCGAAATATTTCAATCCACGCACCCCGCGGGGGGTGCGACGCAAGCGCGGGATACGCGAAATTCGTACTCAAGAATTTCAATCCACGCACCCCGCGGGGGGTGCGACGTCCGTTCGCGTGACATAATTGCCGACTTGCAATATTTCAATCCACGCACCCCGCGGGGGGTGCGACCGCGGCGAATGCTGTATCGATCTTGCACGGCGTATTTCAATCCACGCACCCCGCGGGGGGTGCGACGAAGAAGTACCGCATGAGCAGTTTCACCCGAAAATTTCAATCCACGCACCCCGCGGGGGGTGCGACCCTTGCGGAGTTGTCAAAAACGCACTTGTCAAGTTATTTCAATCCACGCACCCCGCGGGGGGTGCGACAGCGCGAGGACATGAGGTGTTTTCCGTTGAATGGAAATTTCAATCCACGCACCCCGCGGGGGGTGCGACGTGCGAGATTGGGAGCGGCTACGGCTCGAAATGAAAATTTCAATCCACGCACCCCGCGGGGGGTGCGACGAAGTCCGCGCTGTTCGTTGAAAGCGTCTTGATATTTCAATCCACGCACCCCGCGGGGGGTGCGACATACATGAGTTCCGTAGCCCTTGCCGACAAGGAAATTTCAATCCACGCACCCCGCGGGGGGTGCGACGAAAAAGGGTATATTTCAAAGATTGACAAAAACATATTTCAATCCACGCACCCCGCGGGGGGTGCGACCCAATATGCGCCGTTTTTTATTCTTGCGTGATAATTTCAATCCACGCACCCCGCGGGGGGTGCGACACGGTTTTCCCGCCTTTGATTTAACGCACGAAAGAATTTCAATCCACGCACCCCGCGGGGGGTGCGACTCTGGCTGACTTGCTACAAAGATAGCGTGATAGCATTTCAATCCACGCACCCCGCGGGGGGTGCGACCTGTGCTTCTAGCTTTTCGTCTCCCAAGTATGTATTATTTCAATCCACGCACCCCGCGGGGGGTGCGACTCAGTGCTTGACGGAAGCTGACGGAAAATATATTATTTCAATCCACGCACCCCGCGGGGGGTGCGACATAAACAAATTGTCGGGAGAAATCAAGTGTATCATTTCAATCCACGCACCCCGCGGGGGGTGCGACGCCTTGTATGTGGGAAATTATGGCACTATAATTATATTTCAATCCACGCACCTCGCGGGGGGTGCGACCGCAATATCCTCTCGGTATTCCTGCGTGCTTGTCATTTCAATCCACGCACCCCGCGGGGGGTGCGACAAGCCCCTCCCTTAATTCTCGTCACTTTGAAAGAATTTCAATCCACGCACCCCGCGGGGGGTGCGACGGTTTAATAACCGAGAGATGATGATGACAGTCATATTTCAATCCACGCACCCCGCGGGGGGTGCGACGCTGGAATGCACGGCAGAACGCAAGATCGTAGAATTTCAATCCACGCACCCCGCGGGGGGTGCGACGGCATCCAGAACCAGCTTTGCAACATGGCTGCTCAATTTCAATCCACGCACCCCGCGGGGGGTGCGACTTCACCGGATGCGTTTGATACGATCATTTGCGACATTTCAATCCACGCACCCCGCGGGGGGTGCGACGGATCAGCATCCGGCCGGATCGCGGAATACGGGAGATTTCAATCCACGCACCCCGCGGGGGGTGCGACCATGACCGGTGACAGAACGTTGTGCATGGCAACATTTCAATCCACGCACCCCGCGGGGGGTGCGACGATGTTGATGCGCTGATTGATTTTATCGATGTTATTTCAATCCACGCACCCCGCGGGGGGTGCGACTCGGCTGTCTTGGCGTTGTCGATGCTATCAAGAATTTCAATCCACGCACCCCGCGGGGGGTGCGACACGGAAGCCGCGGTTACTGTTCATATAACAGGTAGCATTTCAATCCACGCACCCCGCGGGGGGTGCGACAATAGACTGAGCGGCGAGCTGGCCGTGAGCATAATTTCAATCCACGCACCCCGCGGGGGGTGCGACCAGCCCATGAAGTCATCGTTCATCTCCTCGTCCTATTTCAATCCACGCACCCCGCGGGGGGTGCGACGCCGACGATTGGCTGCGATCCACCACAATCGACATTTCAATCCACGCACCCCGCGGGGGGTGCGACAGCAAAACAGTCCATTTCTTGGCCCATTTTGCAGATATAAGGCGAAAAAATCACATATTTTCCGGAAAACGAAGATACGCTTTATTTTAATCGGAAGAAAATGCTGCTTTTTGACGCTTTTTCGCGTGCGAACCTCCCGGGAGATCCCTGTTCGCTTGTACTTCGCAGCCTACACAAGAAGCGTATCCGTTGGCAAATAGGACGGTTTGCAACCAAAATGCTCCACTTTGTTTTCATATCGATTCCCCAAATAATAGAACCGCAGGCTGTCCTTTTGTTTGTTCATAATCGATATCAGTTTTGCCTGAAGAATGCGGCATTGCGCCGCATCGAGCGAGCATTCAAAGACGGAGTTCTGCACTCGCTGCCCGTAGTTTACACATTGCTTTGCGATTTGCCTGAGGCGCTTGCGCCCCTCTGCATCCTCGGTGTTGACATCATAAGTGATCAATACGAGCATATGACCTCACTTCCACAGAAACGGCGGATACCCATCGAGGTCGCCGCGCAAATGTCGGGCAAGCAGCATGGCCTGCGCATATGGAATCATTCCCCATGAGAGCTTTTCATCCAGATACGGGTGCCTTAACGGCTCCTGCTTCTTTTGCTGCCAGTGCTTCAAAAATGCCTTGCGGGCCTCCTCCTTGAGGGATACCGCTCCCGATGGTTGCGTTTCAAAATCAGCATCCTTCACGATCCGGTTGTTAATCAGCGTCAATACGAAACGGTCGGCCATACAGGGACGGAGTTCTTCCATAAGATCCAGCGCGAGGGAACGCCGGCCGGGCCGGTCCCGATGCAGAAAACCAACATAGGCGTCGAGACCTACGCTTTCCAGTGCGGAAGCACAGTCGTGCGCCAAGAGCGTATAGGCAAAGGAAAGCAGCGCATTGAGCGGATCGAGGGGTGGACGGCGGGAACGCCCGGTCATAAAGAATACATCCTTTTGATTCAGGATCAGCTGGTCAAAGACTTTGAAACAGCAGGAAGCGGCAGCGCCTTCCAGACCTCGGAGCGTTTCCTCGCCGCCGCACCGGAGCGCATTCTGTGACAGAGACCGCAGTTCATCGGACGCCAACCTGAGCGCCGCCTCATCGACGCGCGAACCATGGTCGCGTCTGGTGCGTTCAATGTTCTTTCTCGCATTATAGAGCTTGCCGAATACCATGCAGCGCGCAATGCGGCAGCGCTGCTCCTCGCTGTCCGCGATACGGTACTGCTGCCTGCGCAGGAGCACATTTCCATTGTTTTCTCCACCGGTTCGCGCAAGGAACCGGCCCTGCCGGGAGCAAAACGCCATGCCGACGCCCCGCTTTGCACAGGCGCCCAGAAGCGCCGGAGAGGCCCCGGAATACGAAAATGTAACGATGCTCTGCAGGGTATGCAGCGGATAGCGGGCAACCGCCTTGCTGTCGCGGTTTGCTACGACATTTTCTCCGTCCACGGACAGATACACATCCTCAGAGGTGACAAACAGCGTATTGAGCAACTGTTTCATTGTGGTTCCTCCATCGCGGCGGCCAGATATGCAGATACCGTGGGAGCGCGCATCAGGCGCGGCAGACAGAGCTCCTTCAGGGAACAGGCGCGGCAGGCCTTTGCGGGTTTGACCCTTGGCGTATATCCCCTTTGAAAGAGCGCATGCATTTCAGAAAGGCTGGCTTTGACGGCGGCGCGCAGCTCCTCGGAAAACACAACCTCTTCCCGCCGGCGGGTTTCACCGTAGAACAGGCTCCCCTTTGGAACGGCACAACACAGCATTTCTTCGAGGCACAAGGCCTGCGCGCATAGCTGCAGCCGGTCGGCATTCTCAGACTTGGGAGACCCGCGCTTGTACTCCACGGGGTATGGCTGCCACAGGCCATCCCTATGGGGCAGCGGAATGCCGGTATCGCTTCGATGATATTCCAGAACATCGCATTCATTGCCCCGATATGCCGAGCGAATACGACCGGACCGCTACTCCGCGGCAGATATAAGTGCTCCCGCGGCTTTCCGCAAGGGAAGGGTTGTGGACGGTTTCGTGCATCAGGCGTCCGTCCGCCGTTTGATAATTCTCCGCCCACTGGTGTTCAATATGGATCAACGCCCATTGCCTGCGGCAGAATGCGAAGTGCTGGAGCCCGGAGAGCGGCAGCAGGGAATCATCATCAAATGCCATCGATGACCTCTGCGGCAAGCCCAGGCAGTTCATCCACGGTTACGGTATAGTCCTCAAACGAGGAGGGATCGCCAACATCGGCCTTCTTCGCTATCCTGACGGAGCGATGCACCTTTGCAGAGGAGTATTGACCGTCCTTGCAGCCATGCCGCCACCAGAATACCTTTGCCACCTCCATGGAGCCGTCGGGGCGCGCGGCGGACGCATCGTTGATAAACAGCGTGCGGAGGCATTCCTTGATCACAGCGGCGTCCTCCTCGCTGAAGCCGGTTTTTTCAGCAAGCTGCACGTTGATGGACCCCTTGATTTCATACAGGCCGAAGCGGACAAAATGCTTGGTTCCCATCGTGTCGGAGGAACGCTTTTCGCTGGATTCGCTGTTTACGCTCTTTGTGATCTGCATGGATTGAATTTCGATGGGCGATACGCTGACCGCCTGATGGATGGATACCGGCCCGCGCACGCCAACCGAAACGCTGTCCGATTTGAAAGCGAAAACCTGACCAAAGGAGCGCACATCCAGCCACGCTGCACAGGCCTGAGCGGCATAATCCTCCCTCGTTTTTTGCTTGCCGATGGTTTTTGTTGCGCGCTCGCTCAAGGAATTGTAGCCATCCGTGGCTCTGTCCTCGGACTGTACAAAGATATCGTGTCCAAGATCCTGCATTCGGTTGCGGATTTTCCGCTTGATGCAAACATCCGACATCTCGCCGAATCCGTTATAGTCGGTTCTGGGGCGGTTTCCGTTCAGGGGATCACCGTTTGCGTTTGCCATGGTCACCGATACGAGTACGACAAAATCAATCTTATTCTGCAGAGCCGTCATATTCCATTTCCTCCATTTCAGTATTTTCCCGACCGTTCGACTTTTTGTAAAGCTCGTTCCGCTGCAGGTAATAGCCCATGATATAGCTGGCCTTCAGCGGGGCGTTCCATTCCGATTCCGGAAATTCGGAGATCCTTGCGTAGATTTCACCGATCAAACCGTCGTAAAACGCGCTCCCACGATAGCGCTTTGCGGCGGCATTCTGATCGAGCTTTTTGTAATAGCCTCGTTTTAACTGTTCGATGATGATTCTTGCGGTTTTTTCCGGCCGTGAGCAGAACATCGATTGCAGCTTCACCGCATTGGTTTCCCGGACTTCATCCCGCTCAAAGGTGCCTCTTTCCGCAGCGTCCAATACGGCAAGCAGGCGGCCGTATTGATAGCTGATGTCCGTTCTGTCCTTTTCCAGCGCCATTGCATATTCCTCCTGATGATGATCGATGTAGTATTTTCGAATGACGGCAAACGCCGTTGCGGTAATGATGCGGTGGGTTTGCTGATAAGCAAGCGGATTGGATACCCTGCGGTGCAGCGCCTGCACCAGATCATATGGGATGGGACGGCGGTCAATCCGACAGGCCAACAGCCGTTGGAGCTGCTGATCGAAGACTTTTTTGTCGGCAGTGAGCTTGCCCTGCCGCTCAAAGCCAAACGCACAGTTGATCATCTGCGGCAGCGAGGGGGAGCGGATGTTCCCGTCCGCGCTCGGGTAGCAGCAGGCGACATCCCAGGCGACCAGACGCTCCAGAAAATCGTTTGCCGGCAGTTCGCTGTAATATGTCACCGATAAACGTCCGCTGGTCGCAGCGTCGAAGGCCGCGGTCACAATGCCGTCGGTCGGCAGAAATTCGTTTTTGCAGGCGAGCAGTTCTTTAAGCAGCTCTTTGCGATATTCCGACAGCAGAGGTGTTTTCTTCTCCGAGTCGAAGCGGAACGGAGAGGTGGGGCGGGGCACCCGCTTGCCCTGTGGGTTCCAGCACAGCAGGGCGCGGCCGTTGCTGAGAAAGATGCCCTGATTTGCCACGAGCCATTTGAGCGCATTGTGGGCTTTTTGCGAGGCCTCATAGCCGATCGTTGCGGCCTGTGCGCCGGTGACAAACCGGCCGCGATAGGTAAAGTTGCTGCTGTCATTGGCAGAAATCAGCTTTGCATTGCCATTCAGGGAGACAACGCCCTTCATATGCTGCTGGGCCGGGGCGGTCTGCTCGCCCGTGACCATGCACAGGGCCGTTTGTCCGGCGGACTTTTTGCTCGCGTAGAACCTTTCATAGGCGTCGAACAGCGCACGGTTTGTCCAGCAGGCGCCGCCATTTTCGGATAGCCCGATGACGACCCAGCGGATCAGATCTTTCTCCGAATAGCTGTCGATGCCGTTATGGGCAAGGTCCTGCAGCAGCGTTCCCCGTTTCACATAGGTGAGAATCGGCAGGAGCATGGGGTGGGAGTAGGGCGATGCGGCCCACTCCGAAAGCTGCCCGATATAGGCCTCATATTTCAAGCCGGGTGGAGAAAGGTATTCCACTTGATCACAGAGCGGGTGCGGGTGAATGTTGTTCCCGACCGCCTTCCCGGCCCGGCTTGCGGAGGCTTCGGTAACGGGGATGATGATCTTCTGTTCGTCCTTCCCAACGGGTTCGATCGATATCGGGCTGCCAAGCGGATCCAATGTTACGGTCAGCGCCGCGCCGGTGATCATGTGCGCAACGGGCGCCAGCGGTTCCCGGTATTCCGTGGAGCAATCGCCGGCCAATGCGCGGCTGCATTCGTAGGTTTCATACGCTTTTTGGAAGAGCCCCATCAATCCACCTCCCCATCCAACGAGCAGAAGTTGCCGTGCGATTCGCCAAAGGCCTTTTGCTGCATGGCGCGTATCGGCTTATGAACGGGACAGTCCTCGGGCCGCGGGAAATCCAGCACACCCTTTTTGAGAACCGGATACCAGAAGTTTGCCGTCATGCGCCCTTTGGTATCCTCGGAGTACGCCTCGTCGGCATAGGTCATGCCGTGGTACATCAGGCCAAAACCGAGCGCCGGCGCTTCATCGTAGAAGCCCTTTCCCGAACCGAAAGCGCAGGGCTCGACATAGCCCTGGCATTCCCGTGTGCCGAGAAAAACATCCCGCCGGCCGCCCTTTTGGATCATGCGCTTTGCCATGCAGTGATGCTTGTTTTCGTTTCGGTCGTGGGCGAGCTCCGGTCGGTTTTCGTTCCAGGCAAAGTGCGCGCGCACCTGATAGCGAACATTTTTGAGATAGGTGTAGTAGGACAGCTCGTTCGGGGCGTCCTTTGGGCCGTGATTGTATTTGATTGGACGGACGCCCTTTACCTCCGTTTGAAACGGGTTCATGATGCGAACGCTGTCGATATACCAGATCAGGGTCGGTTTCCAGTATACCGATGCAAGGATACCCTTCAATGCTTCATATGTCGGGATATGATAGGAACATTTTTCGCCGCCGATGCGGGTGATGGGATCGGAGAACAACGCATAGTCGCCATACACTTCAAACTCTACAATATTAGGATATCGCAAGAACCATTCCCCTCCTCAAGAAAACCGGTTGTAGCGTCATAGAAACACGGGTTTTTCAAAGCAATCGCACCGCCTCCTAAAAGTGGTTGAAGAGCGTTTTGTTTTTGTAACAGATCGATCTGGTAGGCATACAGCGCAACCGTGTATTCTTTTGCCTGCCGGAGCAGCGCTTTTTGAACAGAGAATTCAGAGGAAACCGCCAGGCGTTCCATGATGCTTGCGCCCTCTTGAAAGGGAACGATCACATCCACGGTCTCCTCTCCGAACACCGAAAAACGCTGCCCCGCACTCTTGAAGGCCTGCGGCAAGTAAAACTGCATGGGCCCCATGACCGTTTCGGAACGCCATCGTTCGTTGGCGGACAGCAGTTCAAACAGCGACGGCTCGCCCGGCACGGGGTCATCGTGGTAACGGCGATCCTGTCGCTTCTGGATGAAAAAAAGCGAGGTGTAAAACGAGCGAATCGCCGCATCGGACGAAAGATCGTGGTCAAATTTGTCGGGAAATTGCCGGAACTGGTGCAGCAGTTCCTCCGTTGCCTGCTTGGCCATCCGAAGCTCCGGCATCGCGGACAGCCGTTCATCCTGACATCGAACGATATAGACGGGGGCGAGGTCGTGCAATTCTCCGTTTCGGTTGCATCGTCCGGCGGCCTGAATGATGCTGTCCATGCCCGCCGTGAAACGGATGACCGCGCCAAAGGAGATATCGACGCCCGCTTCGATCACCTGCGTGGAAACGCAGACCGTCTTTCTCTGGTTCGTTTTCAAAGACGCATACAGCGCTGACAGCGCTTGCTTGCGATGTGCGGTGCACATGCCTGCGGACAGGTGGAACACATTGTATGCGTCCGATCGGAGCGCGGCATACAGCGCTCGCGCCTCTGCCTTTTTGTTGCACACGATCAGCAGGCTGTCCACGCCCCGCAGCACTTCCTCGGCAAAGGCGGGAATTTCGCCGAGCCGATAGGAGCCGGCGTCGATGAGCTCCGTGCGACGAAAGACGGATCGCATTGGTTCATCACAACAAATGAGATCCCGCACGGTACATCCGATGGGGTGTGCAATTTGCTCCGTGCAGGGCTGCGTTGCCGAGCACAGGATGACGGTCGCATGACAAATTTCCGCAAGGAACGTCAAAGCAAGGTTGAACAGCGTGAGCATGTGATAGGGTACGGTCTGGACTTCATCGATGACAATGACGGAATCGGTCAGCGCATGGAACCGGCGGATGCAGGCGGTCTTTGCGTCGAACAGCGTGTTCAGCAACTGAACCAGGGTCGTGATGATGATCGGCGCATCCCAACTGTCGATCAACTGCTCGCGGCGCGCCGTTTCATCGGGAGAACCGGTCTCACCTGAGACGACGTTGGAGTAATGCTCCAAAACAATGCTGTCGTCACCGATCGCGTCGCGGAGAACGGCGCTGTTTTGCTCAATGATGCTCAGAAGCGGAAATGTAAAGATGATTCGCTTTTTGCGGTACTGCGCTGCATGTGCAAGCGCGTAGCGAAGCGACGATAGTGTTTTTCCACCTCCGGTTGGGATATGCAGCCGGTAAATGCCGGGGCGGTTCGGTGCGCTGTCGTTGCAAAGATCGGATATGCGGCGGCGCGTTTGGTTGATCGGTGAATCCGTGCGGAACTGCCGCAGCTTCTCCTCCAGTTTTTCGGAGAGCCGTTCCCAAAGCCGGCTGTCGGCTCCATCGGGGAAAACGGCGTTGTTCATAAACATCGCCGTATCCCGCCTGTCACCGTCGATTACGGCAGAGCAGAGGAGCCGAACCAGCAATCCCGCATAGAAAAGAAATTCCTCCTCGCTCTTTGTCAGGCCCTGACAAATCTCCAACGCCGCTTTGATTTCGGCCACGGACCGGTGAAACAAGCGGTTCAGCTCGGATTCCGAGGCGCACTGTGCACAAAAGTTTCGTATCGCATCGAGATCATCGCTGTCACCCGTCTGCAACCGGTGCAAAAAGCCGCATGCCCCCGATGCATCGAAGATGTCGAACAGGCCGTGGTGCGCGCCGGCTGCATAGGCCAGCATCTCCGCGGCAATATCTGCATAATCCAGTGCACTTTTGCGGGTGTGGAAACGCTCAAGCAGATAGCGAACGCCGGCGAACGTGTGAATCACGGAGCCCTTGCGAGGCGAATTTCCGGCGGCGGCCTGCTCGATGTAGCTGCGAAAGGCCGGCTTGTACTTGCCCATGTCGTGAACCAACCCCGCCAGAAGGGCGGAGTGGCACAGGTTTTCATCCTGCAGAGAGGCCGCGGCAAAGGAAGCCGCATTCCTGCTGTGCTGCTCGCAGGTCTGCACCACGGCCGCCTGTCCGTCCGACGAGCGAATATGGGCCGGAAACGCTGTTTCCAAGATCATAAATCTCCTTTTAACCGCGCTCAAAGAAGGGGGTAGGAAGAAGCAGAAACGGAATAGAATATGACATCATTATAACATATTCGTCTGCATTTGCAACGGCGGGGCATGCATTTTTTATGAAACCGCCGTGTTTTCGGTATTCTGCGGCCATGCCGGTGCGCGCCGTCAAAAAACGGTTGAATAAAGCCCATTGAAAAGCGGCCAATGATGGAAAAGCATGATATAATCAAATAAAACGCAGGAGTGGAACGCTGAAACCGGATCAATCTCCAGCGGCCGTCAGAGGGGCCGGAAACAACACCGCAGGTACAGGGAGGAACAAAGCATGGTGCATAACAGGATCGGTTTTATTGTAGAGCAGCCGGACGGAGATCTCGCACAGACCCCATATGCGGCGAAACCGGAAACGACTACACCAAAAAAATGTGTGGTGCGGGTGTATTTTGCCGGCCGCAATATGACGCTGGCATATTACAACGATGAATTTGATCTGCATGCCGGAGATATGGTGTATGTCGATGGCCAGCTGGAAGGACAGCTCGGCCGCGTTGTGGATGTGAACTACAATTTCAAGATCAGGGTATCCGACTATAAGCGCGTGATCGCTGTTGTAGATACGGATGTCCATGGACAGTTCTTTATGGCGGGGTCGCATTTCGTGACGTTTGATGCGGCGGCGCTGCCGGCAAACAGAGCGGTTCTGTGGTTCAAGGCGCCCGCCAAAGCGGAGGACGAATTCGTCAGCGGCAATGACGATACCGCGTTTCGGCTGGATGATCTGAAGAGCATGCAGATCACAGCGCCGGTCGCTGAGCGTGGAAATGCGTATTATGCAGAGAACCGCGTTCGCTATCTCTCGGTGGACGGCACGCGCGGCTACGCAGTCGTAGAAGGCAGCAGTGCTTATGAGGTGGAGTTCGCATTCGCTGACGGGGAAATCAGCCGGCTCGTCTGCTCCTGCTTTTGTGGATACAACTGTAAGCACGCGCTTGCGGCAATGCTACAACTGAAGGAAACATTGACGATCATTGAGAAGCAATACGCCGCTGAGTACGAGCAGACCGGGTACTTTGCCGCGGTGCATAAGGGCACGCTGTTTCAATTTGCTATTGATGGAAAGGATACGGGGCGTTTTGTGCTGCAAGGATGAGCGGACAATAAAGAATGGAAAAGGGCGGCATTTTCCGTCCGCGCAATCTTACCGTTTGCTGTTCCTTATTTGTGGATCAGCCGATTGGCTTGGCGTTATGACGGACGAATACGCGATGTGAAACGGACAAATTGGCATGATCCGCTGTTCGCACGAGGGAACCGCGCATCACGGTATCGCCACGCATGGCCGCTTAAGCCGTCATAAGGAATGCACTCGTTCCTTGCGGCGGGGCATGGCCATGCCGGTTGTTTGCCAAAATGCTGCAACGAAACGAGGGGATTTGTGGTGTTCTTTGTGAAACCAATCTGGAGGAGGATTTGACGCATGAAGAGAAGCGCCCGATTATTACCCTTGTTGTCCTCGCTGCTTTGCCTGCTGCTGCTGTTTACCGGCTGTTCGGCTTCCAGCAAGGAGAATTCGGCCGAAAGGCTGTACAGCAATGACACGTCCGACCAATACGCACCGGCGGAAAAGCCGATGGCAGCGGAACCGACCGTAGAGGAAAGCGATGCCGTAACAGGGCTGGGGACGCAGAGCGGCAGAATGGACGACAGGGATCTGCGCAAGATCATTTACAACGCATCCATGGACATCACGGCCGACGATCCCGCCGCGGCCATGCGGGCGATCGTCGAGAAGGCAGCGGCGCTCGGTGGATATGTTGCCAACAGCAGTACATCGAACGATGACGATGGCACGAGACACGTGTACCTGACCATCAAGATTCCGTTCGACAAGCTGGATGCGCTCGTTGCACAGGCGGAGGGAACCGGCCGGGTTGACGACTACCGGCTTTCGAGCGACGATATTTCTCTCGACTATTATGATGTGGAAGCGCGGCTGAAAAATGCCAAGGCGGAGGAGGCACAGCTTCTTTCTATCCTGGAGCAGTGCACCTCGGTCGAGGAAATCCTTGAAGTGCGGGAGAGCCTGACGAGCGTGCGCGGCGATATCGAGAGCTATCAGGCGCAGATCAACCTGTGGGATCATCTCGTGGCCTATACGACGCTCGATATCCGCATCGACCGCACGCCGAAAACGCAGGAGTCCGCAGAGGGGAAACTGCTGTCAATCTGGAAGGCGAGCGACGTGTGGGAGGATATGCAGCGAGGATTCCAGAACAGCGTGCGCTTTATGATCAACGCCGTTTCGGCGATCGGCATTGTTTTGGCCGTGGCCATCATTCCGTGCGGCATCCTGTTCCTGTGCATCGGCCTGCCCATCATCCTGCACAAGCGGAAGAAAAAACGGCTGGCGGAGACGGCTGCGGATCGCGAAACACAGCGCGAGAATGCGGCGGACGAACGCGCGCCGCTGCCGGAGTCGGACGAAAGCAGCGAGGAGCAGGGCAAGGACTCCCTGTAAGCACATGCTGCGATGAATGAGGCGCCGCCCGTTGAGCTGCGCTGATGCATCGCTTTCCAGTCAAACGTCATACAAAGCGGCAGGGATATACTTGCAGGTTTGACGCTGCAAACCCGCAAGCACAGCAGAGCCTACAGGCTCTGCGTCAAAAGCACCGCACAGGTCGCTGCTTTTGACGGATTTTATGGTTCTTCCTG
>ERZ857882.3754-NODE-3754-length-13950-cov-8.748111_pt1 | contig 13950 bp, 16 predicted proteins | sample MGYA00519697_ERZ857882 | MGnify/ENA primary metagenome ERZ857882 (study PRJEB31778, sample SAMEA3449373) | human gut metagenome | biome: human gut; feature: human-associated habitat; material: faeces | place: United Kingdom | collected 2010/2012 ...
TAAAATTTAATTAAATATATTATTTGAATATTAATTGTAACAAAAAATAATAAAAACAGTATATAATGTAGATAGAGAATTAATTATTAAGGGGGTATAAGAATATGCGTAGAGTAGATAGAAATAAACATTGTAGTTTTAATGAAGATGTTAGAGAATTATTTTATATGAAACAAAATATAAATAATTCAGCATCATATACAGAAGAAGAAAAAATATCTCTTACAAGAAGCATTGAAAAGGATATCAACAATATTTTGGAAAGTCTTAAATATGAACTTAATAAAAATAAAGGATAATTTACTTTTATTTTTCTACTTTTTTCAAAATAATTGCAGAGGAGAATATCTCAATGACGGTTAAATTAGAAGTTAGCACTAATGCTAATAATAACTTGGTAAGTAAAGTAATTAATAATAGTAATAAAGTAAAAGAAAAAATAAGAGTATGATAAGAAGTTAGAATTAATAATTATTCTAGCTTCTTATTTATTTAAAAAATGATACAATAAAAATATATTAAAATGTTAAGTAGGGAGAATAATATGTTTTTTATAGGTATTTTTGGAATAGAAAATAAAGAAAAGGAAATTAAAATAATAAATAATTTTACATGCAAGAGTTGTAATAGATTAACTATTGGAAGAATTATAAAGCATTATGAATTTTTTCACTTCTTTTTTATACCTATTTTTAAGTGGAATGAAAAGTATTATGTTGAATGTGGAAGTTGTAAAAAAATATTTTCAATATCTAAGGAAAAAGGAAAGAGCATAGAAAAAGGAGAAGATATTGAATTAACATATTGGGATTTGAATGAAATTAATAATGATTATGGATATGATTATAATATAAATAATGTTTGTAAAAACTGTGGTAAAGTAATTGATTCTGAATATAGATATTGTCCTTATTGTGGTCATGAAATTAAATAAAGTATTTAATTAAAAATTATAGATAAGCTTGTGGTAGTATATAAAATACATAAATTTTATTGATAATTATTATTAAATGAAAATAATTCTAAATTAGATAGCAAATTTATTTTGCATATGATATAATCAAAATATAATAAAAGAAAAAAAGGGAGGAAATTTTATGTATAATAAAATAGAATTAGCATATGATTTTAATGCATTAGAACCATATATAGATGAAGAAACTATGAGAACACACTATGGAAAACACCATACTGCATATGAAACTAATTTAAATAAGGCTTTAGAAGGAAATGAATCATATACTGAAGGTAAAACATTAGAACAATTAATAAATAAGGTTAATGAATTACCTGAATCAATGAAAACAGCAGTTGTTAATAATGGTGGAGGAGTTTTAAATCATAACTTGTATTTCTCAATTCTTTCTCCAAATCCAAAGACTGCTCCAGAAGGTAAATTATTAGAAGAAATTAATAAAACTTTTGGTAGTGTAGATAATTTAAAAGAAGAATTAAATAATGCATCAGTAACTTTATTTGGAGCAGGATTTGCATTCTTAGTTAAAGATAAGGATGGAAAATTGTCAATAGTTAAGAGATCAAATCAAGACTCACCATATATGGATGGTTTAGTACCAGTTCTAGGTATTGATGTATGGGAACATGCATATTATTTAAAATATAAGAATTTAAGACCAAATTATGTAAAGAATATATGGAATGTATTAGACTGGGGAAAAGTTGAAGAACTTTACGCAGAAGACTACAACATATAAAGTAAATTAAATTGATATAATTGAAAAAGTGCATTTAATATATGCGCTTTTTCTTTTTCTTCAGTATACTAAGAGATAAATATTATATTCTGTTTGCTTGGAGATTGTCAGGCATCAAGGAATATAATATTTGTCTCTTTTTTAGTGTATAAAAATTACAATATAAGGATAACTTAAAATAAACTACTAATTTTAGTAGATGTATAAGTTAGTAGAAAATTAAAAAAAGGAGATAAATTTATGTATAATAAAATTCAATTACCTTACGCTTTTAATGCATTGGAACCTTATATAGATGAAGAAACGGTGAAGACACATTATGGCAAGCATTTACAAACTTATGAAACAAATTTAAATAAGGCTTTAGAAGGATACGAAGAGTATACAAAAGGTAAAACATTAGATAAATTAATAAAAAATATTGCTGATTTACCTGAAGAAATAAGACCAGCAGTTGTTAATAATGGAGGGGGAGTATCTAACCATAACTTATATTTTTCAATACTTTCTCCAACTCCTAAAAAAGCTCCTGAAGGCAAATTATTAAAAGAAATAAATAAAACTTTTGGTAATGTAGATAACTTAAAGGAAGAATTAACTAATGCAGCTATATCGCAATTTGGATCAGGATATGGATTCTTGGTTAAAGATAAAGACGGTAAATTATCGATAGTTAAAAGAGTAAACCAGAATTCACCAGTTAAGGATGACTTAATTCCGATTTTAACTATAGATGTATGGGAACATGCATATTATTTAAAATATAAGAATTTGAGAGCTGATTATGTAAAGAATATATGGAACGTTATAGATTGGGAAAAGGTAGAAGGACTTTATGAAGATTGTCATAATATTTAAATCTAAAGTAGTACAAAAGAAAAAGCACATCATAGGATGTGCTTTTTTCATAAAATAATGATAAAAATCATTAGATTTGTAAAATAAATAAAGGCTATATAATTTAATTGTGTTAGTATATTTATAAGAGATAGTATATAAATAGAGGATAATGTAAAATGATAGATTTAAAAGTATTTTTTAATGATAGAAAAAGTAATTTTACTAGAAATAGAATGATTTATTTATTTTTGACTTTACTTATTATGTGCTTAGGATTAGCATCAAGAAAATATATTAATTATTTGCCTAGTTTTTTAGGAAAGTATGCAGGTGATATATTATGGGCAACTATGGTTTACTTGGGATTAACTTTTATATTTAATAAGTTTACAACAAAAAAAATTACAATAATATCTTTATTATTTTCTTATGGAATAGAAATATCACAGCTATATCAAGGTGAGTGGATTAATAAAATAAGGAGTACTTTAATAGGAGCATTAATATTAGGACATGGCTTTTTATTTTCAGATTTAATTTGTTACACCATTGGTATATTTTTAGGAATAATAATAGATAAATGTATATCTAAAATAATGTTTAAGAGATATAAGGAGGATAAATATGATTAATTTTGCACATAGAGGAGCAAGCTCTGATTATCCAGAAAATACAATACTTGCTTTAAAAGAAGGAATAAAATGTGGAGCAAAGGGCTTAGAAATTGATGTTCATAAAAGTAAAGATAATAAATTAGTTGTAATACATGATGAAGATATAGAGCGTACATTTCTAGGAAAAGGATTAGTTAAGGATTTTACTTTAGAAGAATTAAAGTCCTTTAAAAATAGAAAAAAGCTTTTTAGAGACAATGATGAGTGTCATATTCCTACCTTAGAAGAAGTCTTAGATTTAATAAAGGACATAGATATATTATTAAATATTGAATTAAAAACAGATGTAATTTACTATTCAGGAATAGAAGAAGATGTTATTAATTTAATTAAAAGTTATGGAATAGAAGATAAGATTATAATATCTAGTTTTAATCATGAATCTATAAAAAAAGTAAAAGATATTAGTAATATAAGAACTGGAATGCTGTATGAAAGTCCTATAATAAATGTTATTGAATATGCAAAATCCTTAGGAGCTTATGCAATCCATCCAGATATAAGAGTAGTATCAGAAGAATTAATAAAAGAAGCCCATAAAAATAATTTAAAAGTTAACATATTTACTGTTAATAATCCAATGTATATGAGATTGTTAATCAAAAATAAAGTAGATGGTGCCTTCACAGATTATCCAGAATTATTAAATGAGATTTTAGAGGAGAATAGGTGAATTAAATAGAATAAATTAAATTATTATATTTAATTTTAACTTATAATGTTAAATAATTATAAAATAAATAAAATATTTACAAAAAATTAATATTATTGTAGAATGTAAATACTAATTAATAGTAATTTGGGGGTAAATAAATGAATATTTTAGTGCTAGAAAATGAAAATTTTCAAGGAATGTATTTATCTAAAATAATTAAAGAGAATTTTTTAGAAGTTAGAGTTTATGAAGCTTCCAGTATAAAGGAAGCAAAAAAAAATAGTTAATAGCAAAAATGTAATCGATTTATTTTTTTTGGATATTAACTTAAATGTAGGTTCTGGTTTAACTTTAGCAAAAGATATTAGAAAAATTGAAAGATATGAATTAACTCCAATAGTTTTTAGAAGTGAATCAGTAGAATATATAATGGAAGCTTTAAATGAAGTTAATTGTTTTGATTATTTAGTTAAACCATATTTTGAAGAAAAAGCAATTAAGATTGTAGAAAAATTTTTAAAGCATTTTAATAAAAAGCAAGAAAATGATTACATATTTTTTAAAGATATTAATGGTGAACAAATAAGAGTATATTATAAAGATATTATATTTTTAGAATATTACTTAAAAAAGTGCATAATACATACGAAAATAGGTTCCGTTGATGTAAGAACAATGGGGATAGATAATATAATAAAGGAAATAAATTATAAAAATATTATAAGAACACATAGATCTTATGCTGTTAATTTAGACAATATAAAAGAAATCAAAAAAGTCAATTCAAAGTTATGAGAAATCGGTTTTTATGATTATGATAAAAAGGCTGATTTAAGTTATAATTATAAAAATAATTTACCAATTTTCAAATAAGAAAGGAAATTTGGTAAAGTTATATTATAAAAAATTAGCTGTAGAAATTGTGTTATTCTTTTGTAGTCCATAGAGATTATCCTTCTGTAGATATTTTGTAGTAAATTTATCTTAACAGAGAAAATAATCCTATGGATTTTTTTATTATATTAGAAATTTATAAAAATGTTATATTTTAATTTTGTAATAAAATAATAGAAAAATAGTAAAATGATTCTTTTTAGGTCTTTTTTTTTGCGTTTAAAGCAAAATTTGATAAATATATTTTAAATGCATATATAATGATATTAAATTAAAGTTTAATATATTTTTGAATAGTATTAAAAAAATAATTAAAGCTTGAAATTACAATTAAATAAAAATCTAAATAATGTAATTTCAATAATAAATTTATATTATGAAATCTAGTTAACTTGAAATAAAAGAAATTTAAATAATATGACTTTAATATATATAGCGCGAATTAATTAAGTATATATTAAAAAGGCAGTTTATTTAAAATTCTTTTAAATAAAAAAATACTATTTAAAAATTAGAAAATTTTTATTGGGGTGATTTTATGAAAAAAAGACTGCTAGCAATTATTGCTATGGCTACTATTACATCAATGTCTATGACAGAATTAGTTTTTGCTACTGATATTACATCACAAGTGAAGAGTAAATCAGAAATAATTGAGCAAATAGCTAATGATACAAATGGAAAAGAAGAAATATTTATTAAGGAAGATAATGGAGTACAGTTATTTATTGATGGTGAAATTGATTTAGATACTAATGTTTCAAAGGATAAAGTATTAAGTTATCTTGAAAAGAATAGAGCTTTATTTGGATTTAAAAGTGAAGATATTGATTTTGGAATTGATAAATGTAAAACAGATGAACTTGGCTTTACTCATGTAAAATTAAATCAAACATTTAAGGGTAAAGAAATATATGGAAGAAAAATCACTGTTCACTTTGATGAAAATGGTAATATCCAAAGTATGACTGGTACTTTAGAAGATAGAATTGAGTCAGTTACTAAGAAAAATGAATTACCAATATCAGGAGGAGAGGCTATAAAAATAGCTAAAGCTTCAAAGGAATTTACTGAACTTACTCAAGAGCCTAAAGCTGAAAATTATATTTATTACAAAGATGGACAAGCTTATGATGTATATAAAGTTAATGTAGTATATGACCTACCTACTTCTGGTAGTTGGGAGATATTTGTTGATTTATATAGTGGAGATATAATTGAAGAAAAGAGTTTAATACGTGAAGCAAGTGTTACTGGAACAGGAAGAGCAGTTAATGGATCTTTAAGAAATCTTAATCTTTATGAATATCAAAATTACTACTATATGCAAGATGCAACAAAACCTATGAGAGGATACATAAATACATTTACTGCAAACAATAGTTATACTGGCAACGCTTATTTTGTAGCTGGAAATACTTCTAATATAAATGATCCTGCAGCTGTAAGTGCACATAGCTATGCTGAAGTAGTTTATGATTTCTATAAAAATATGTTTAATAGAGATAGTATAGATGACAACGGAATGACAATTAATTCTATTGTACACTTTGGTTCAAATTACAATAATGCATATTGGGATGGATACAAGATGGTTTATGGAGATGGAGATGGTAGAACATTTACTTCTCTTTCTGGAGATCTTGATGTTGTTGCTCATGAAATGACTCATGGAGTAACTAGTTATACTTGTGATTTAAATTATGAAAACCAATCAGGTGCTTTAAATGAAACTTTATCTGATGTATTTGGTGTACTAATTCAAACTTATGATAAGTATAATGTAAAAAATGGGGGCTATTGGGAGTTTAATCCTTCAGATTGGGTTGTAGGAGATGAAATATATACTCCAGGAGTTCAAGGAGATGCATTAAGAAGTCTTGCTAATCCTACATTATATAATCAACCAGCACATATGAATAATTATATTAATCTTCCAAATACTAAAGATGGAGATTACGGCGGAGTTCATATTAACTCTGGTATTACTAACAAGGCAGCATATAATTTAGCATCATACGTTGGATGTGAAAAAACTGCGAAAATATTCTATAGAGCAATGACTACATATTTTAATAATACAACTTCATTTGCAGAAGCAAAACTTGGCTTAATCAAATCTGCTAAAGATTTATATGGTAATAATTCTAGAGAAGCTCAAGCTGTAGATACTGCTTTTTCAAGTGTAGGAATTTACTAATTTGTTATTTAGACCAGCAAAGAAAATTATTGCTGGTCTTTTTTCATTTATAAAAATATTAGACTATGAATAATTTTTTTTATTTAATTAATTATAAAGAAAAATAAACATCATATTTAAAAGCTTATATTAATTATAATAGCAAGTAAAAATAAAATATTATTTTAAAGGTAGATTAAAGAGTGGCTGTTATATATTTACAAATGGTAACGAATAATATAAAATAGAAAAAAATGTAATTGTATTTTAGGGGGTAATAAATGAATATTTTGGTATTAGAGGACGAAGTTTATCAGAAAAAACTTCTGAAAAAATGTATTGAAGAAAAGTTTTTAGATGTGAGAGTATATGAAGCAGAAAGTCAAGTTGAAGCAAAAAAAATTATTGATAGTGGAAATATTATAGATCTATTTTTTATAGATATCAAATTAAAAGAAGGATCAGCATTAGATTTTGCTAAGTATCTAAGGAAGATAGAACAGTATGAGATAAGTCCAATAATTTTTATTAATGGAGAAGTAGCATATATAATTGAAGCCTTCAAGGAAGTAAATTGCTTTGATTATTTATTAAATCCCTATGCTATTGAGAAAGTATTTGAATTAGTAGAGAAATTTTTAAGGCATTTAAAGAAGATAGAAAATAGAAATTATATTTTCTTTAAGGACATAAACGGAAATAAAATAAAGATATATTATAAAGATATTTTATTTTTAGAACACTATTTAAAAAGGTGTATAATACATACTAAAAAAGGTTTTATTAATATAAGAACAAATGGCATAGAAAATATAATAAAGGAAATAAACTATAAAAACATTTTAAGAACACATAAGTCTTACGCTGTAAATTTGGATAACATAAAAGAAATTAAAAGAATAAATTCAAAGCTATGGGAAGTTGTCTTTTATGATTACGATAAAAAGGCAGATTTAAGCTATAGTTTTAAGAATAACTTACCAATACTTAAATAATATTTTAGTATAAATGTAGATAAATATTATATAACAGTGACTAAAATTAGAAAGATGTCGCAAGTAATATAATATTTATCTTTTTTTTATTAATTAAAGATTAAAAAGCAAAAAAATAATACATAAAGGAATAAAAAGGAAATAACCATTACTAAACTAAGAGATATACTTGGAACAGATATAAAAGGAACAACTTTATTAGGTTTAGAAGATGGTGCTAAAAAGTTAGGATTTGATACTAAAGCAATTAGAGTTGATAAAAATGGTTTTAAAGAAAAATACACTTTACCAGCAATTGCCCATGTGATTACTAAAGAAGGATTAAGTCATTTTGTAATTGTACATAAGATTAAAAAAGAAGAAGTAATAATACTAGATCCTGCTAAAGGAAAAGTAAAAAAGAATATTGATGAATTTTTTAAAAGTTTTGATGGAGTATTATTACTATTGATACCTAATAATGAATTTAATATAGGAAAAGTAAAAGGACAGGGAATGCTATCTAAGTTTATACAGCTATTATTACCTCAAAAATCATTATTTGCATATAGCATAATAGCGTCAGTAATACTTACTATACTAGGAATAGCATCTGCCTTTTTTAATAAAATTCTTATGGATGAAATACTTCCATATAATTTAAAAAATCAATTAAATATATTTGTAATCGGTTTTTTACTTTTAGCAATAACTCAAGTTGGATTAGGTGCAATAAGAGAGCATATGCTACTATATTTATCTCAAAAAATAGATATTCCATTATTACTAGGATATTTTAAACATGTATATAAACTGCCTATGAAGTTTTTTGCATCAAGAAAGGTAGGGGATATTCTTACTAGATTTAGTGATGCATTTACAATTAAAAATATATTAACCTCAGTATCATTATCATTGATTATGGATATAGTACTAGCCACTGTATCAGCATCAATACTTTATGTAATGAATCAAAAGTTATTTATCGTTATTTTAGTTTTAACTATAATTAGTGCAGCTTTAATTTATATATTTAAGGCTCCGTATAAGAAAATAAATTTAGAGCAAATGGAAGCTGAAGCAAGATTAAATAGTCATATTATAGAAAGTTTAAAGGGAATAGAGACTATAAAGGTTCATGCGGCGGAAGAAAAAAGTATAGAAAAGTTAGAGAATGAATATATAAGGAATTTAAGGATAGCTTTTAAAGAAGGAGTTTTATCAAATATTCAAGGATCAATATCAGGAGTAGTATCAAGTGTAGGAAATCTTGTCCTTATGTATATAGGTGCTAGAATGATTATGAATGGTGATATTACATTAGGTAGCCTTATGGCATTTTCAACACTATCAGGATATTTTATGGATCCAATAGGAAGACTTATAGGTTTGCAGCTAAGTATTCAGGAAGCTAGTATATCATTAAAAAGAATTTCAGAAATATATGAAGTAGAAAAAGAGCAAGAAGAAACTGAAACTGAGAAAATTAAAATAGAAAAAGTAGATGGAGATATAGAATTAAATAATATTACTTTTAGATATGGTAGCAGGTCTCCAGTACTAAATAATATCAGTATAAAAATTCCTAAGAATAAAAGAGTAGCCTTAGTTGGGGAATCAGGAAGTGGAAAAACAACTATATCCAAGCTTTTATTAAAGTACTACACACCTGAAGAAGGAAAAATAAATATAAATGGATATAACATAGAAGAATTAGATTTATATAACTTAAGAGAAAATATATCCTATGTTCCTCAAAATGTTGAATTATTTTCAGGATCTATAAGAGAAAATATAACCTTAGGAAAAGCAAATGCAAGCTATGAAGAAATAAAAGGGGCTTGTGAAAATGCAGGGTGTAAAGAATTTATAGAAAAACTACCAGGTAAGTATGATACCTTCTTAGAAGAAGCAGGTGGTGGCCTTTCTGGAGGAGAAAAACAAAGAATTGCAATGGCAAGAGCATTGATTAAAAAGCCAAGTTTCTTAATACTAGATGAAGCAACAAGTAATTTAGATTTTATAAGTGAAGCAAAAATATTTGATACCTTATTTAAGAAGGGTAAGAAGATTACAATGCTTATGATAGCTCATAGATTATCTACAATAAGAAGCTGTGACATAATTTATGTTATGGATAAAGGTAAAATTGTAGAAGAAGGAGATCATGAAAGTTTATTAAAGAAAAAAGGTTATTATTATAAACTTTATATAAGTCAAGTTGGTTCAATAGAAGAAAAGGATATTATATATAAAGATAATTTAGATATAGAAAAAAATAAAAAAATAGAAGAAAGTATTATAGAAGAGGGTGAGGAGTATGAGTACAATTGAGAAAATAGCAATAAGAGAAAATAAAACTCTAAAGCTTAATAATGTATTAATTAGAGAAGTAAGTGAAAATGAATTAATTGATATAAATAAAATTAGCTATATGATGGATAGTTATATTAAATCAAAGGGAAACTCAACTATTGGACCTATGATAAATTATTCAACAGTAGAAGTAGATGAAAGTGGACAACCTAAAGTAATAATAAAGTTAATGGTTCAATTAAAAAATCCTATTTATAATGTTGAAAAACCATATGAATTAGAAAATCAATTAAGAGTTACTAATTGTCTTTTTGCTAGATTTACAGAAAAAGAAGAAAATCTACAATTTGCATATCAAAAGCTAGGAGTATATGCCTTTGAAAATGATATAAAGTTAAAAGGAGATTCTTATACTGTATTTGTAAAGCAAGAAGAAGAGAATATTGTAGCAGATGTATTTATGGAATGTTTGAAGGGTGGAGATTTACTTGAAGGTATATAACTTAAATGAAATTACTGATAGTAAAATCCTTTATGATAAAAAACCACCAGCTTTTATGAAATATATTATTTTAATAGTTACAGCATTAATTGTGGCATGCTTAATTTGGGCAAATAAGTCAGTAAAAACATATATGGTAAAGGGGCAAGGAATAGTAGTTTCAGAAAATAAATCCCATGTTATGACTAAGGGATCAGGAGAAATAAAAGAAGTTTTTGTATCTGAAGGAAGTGAAGTAAAAGAAGGAGATATATTATTTACAACTAATGGACTTGAAAGCGACCTTCAATTAGAACAAATAATAGCACAAATAAATACTTATACAAGAAGAATAGAACTTTTAACCTTAGCAGAAGAAAATGCAACTAATGGAACTAATAAATTTGATCCTAATAATGAAGAAGAAATTGAATTTTATAATAAATTAAGTGCAGCATATATAGCTAGAAAAGAATTTGAAGTAAATAAAGAAAACTTAAAAAATCAAGGATATGATGATAAGCAAATTGAAGAATATGCTAAAACACAAAAAAATAAGTTGAATGAACAATATTATAAAACTATTTCAGAATTTACTACTGAAAAAAATCAGTATGAATTGGAATTATCAAAGTTAGTAGCACAAAAAGAAGCATTAGAAAAGGGAAAGGAACAATATCAAGTAGTTGCACAAAAAAGTGGAGTTATTCATTTAAACACTCCATTAACCTCAGGAATGGTACTTCAAGGTGGAAGTTTAATAGGAACTATAACAAGTAAAGAAGAAGAACTCATTGTAGACACAATGCTTCCTTCAAGTGATAGACCAAGAATACATGTAGGAGATGAAGTAGCTTTAGCAGTAGGAGGCTTATTACAATCAGAATATGGAACAATACCAGGAAAAGTTATAAGTATAGATGAAGATGCAACTATAGATAATGAAAAAGGAAATGTATTTTTTAAAGTTAAAGTTAAACCAGATAAAACATATTTAGAAGATTCTAAAGGAGAAAAAGTTAACTTAACTTTAGGAATGGTAGCAGAAACAAGAGTTAAATATGAAAAGATAAGTGAAATCCTAAATCTTTGATTTAGTTGATTGAACTTACTCATCCGAAGTATTGAGGAGGAGTTTCCTTTTTATATGAAATATATTTTAGAGCTAATAGGAATTAAATTTAGTTAGTTACTTTGCATTAAGAGAAATTTTAATAGAGTAATTTTAATATGAAAGCGCGCGAATTAATTAATTTTATGTTAAATATTTACAAGTGTTAAAAGTTCTTTTAAAATAAATATATATAATGGAGGAGAAGGGAATGAGTACATTTGTACTAAAAAGAGAATATGCTTTACAATTACCAAATAACTATGTAGAAATTGACAGAGATGAGATGGAGTATGTTGATGGAGGAGGCGTACCAATAGCTCTAGCAGCACCTGCATTAGATATAGTAGTATCTTTAGCCATCGGTAGAATTGCAGGAGGAATATCTAAATTCTGTTGGAATAAAGTTAAAGAATATGGGACATATAGAGCTAAATTATGGTTTAAAGGCGCAATGTATAATTGGTTTACAACGAAAATGGTGCTTGCAGGATTAGCAGGATCAGTATCAGCTATAGCTGGAACTGTTTTTGAGTATTTATTAGCTGTATCAAATGTATCTGTAGGAAATATAATATGTAATATTTGGAATAGATACGATAGTGATCCAACAAATTCATCTTTAGATGGTTTTTAGAAAATAACTAAAATAAGGAGAAGATTAAAATGGAAGGACAAACGGGCTATTTAGGACTCATAGCATTACCAATAACTTTTATGATATTGAAACATATTTTTTATATATATGATTTTTATTCTAAATTTATAAAAAAATATATATTAATAGTTATAATACTAAGCTTAATAACTGGATTAATATTAAGATATTTAGAATATGATGTTCTATTGATTATTACATTAGTAGGAATTTCTATATCAGCATCTATAATATATAGTATATTATTTAAAAAAGGTTCTTCTGTAACTGAAACACCAGTATCGTTTCAAAATATTTGGAGAATACTTTGTATAATACTAGGAATAATTTGCGTTTTAATTCCATATTCTCCTTTAAAAACAAGTTTTGGATTTGGAAAAAATATAATGGTAGATATTGTATCAATAATAATGTGGACATTATGTGGATTATCATATATATTTCTAAATAGAATAGTAAAAAATTAGGGATTAAATAAGTTTCTAAATGTTGTTTTAAATTTATTTATACTTGCAGCAATATTTTTGTTCATAAGCATTTAAAATTTAATATCTAGTTAATAAATAAGCTCCTTACTAACATTATAGTGAAAATTTTAGTAAGGAGCTTATTTATTATAAGCAAAAAATTAAGTCATGAAAAATAGGATATATGAAGTTAATTAGAAAGGATAAAAGATAGAAAGAATATTAAATGAGAAAAAAGAAAATTTATTTGAACTAGATTTATGAAGAATATAATATAAGCAAGACACAATTTTATTATCATATAAGAAGAGTTGATGCAGCTAGTAATGCAAGTACTCCTATATTTCAAATTATATTACTTAATGGAGAAGTAAGTATCGATAAATAAGAAGTAAATTATACAGAAATAAGAATAGAAAAATGGAGGACTAATATATTTATACTGGCTAATGAAATAGCAAAACTATCAAATATAATTAAGGAAATTTCAAAATCATGTTAAATATAAATGGAATTAAGATAGTTTATTTAGCCTGTGGAATAATTGGCTTAAAAAAAAGTATAGATGGATTAATTATTCTTGTAAAACATTAGTTTAAATAAAGAAGGTAGCGAAGTAAAAGAAGGAGATGTATTATTTACAACTAATGGACTTGAAAGCGAACTTCAATTAGAGCAAATAATAGCACAAATAAATACTTATACAAGAAGAATAGAACTTTTAACATTAGCAGAAGAAAATGCAACTAATGGAACTAATAAATTTAATCCTAATAATGAGGAAGAAATCGAATTTTACAATAAATTAAGTGCAGCTTATATAGCTAGAAGAGAGTTTGTTGTAGATGAAAAAGCATTGAAAGAACAAGGAGCTAATGAACAACAAATAAAGGATTATGTTAAAACACAAAAAAATAAATCTGATGAGCATTATTATAAAACTATTTCAGAATTTACTACTGAAAAAAATCAGTATGAATTGGAAT
>ERZ857882.3760-NODE-3760-length-13938-cov-3.823453_pt1 | contig 13938 bp, 8 predicted proteins | sample MGYA00519697_ERZ857882 | MGnify/ENA primary metagenome ERZ857882 (study PRJEB31778, sample SAMEA3449373) | human gut metagenome | biome: human gut; feature: human-associated habitat; material: faeces | place: United Kingdom | collected 2010/2012 ...
TCAAATCTAAATAATTCATTTGTTTTATTTACATCAACATATCCCATTATATTAGTTAAAGCAAATCTATTATTATTTGATATTTTTCCTAATCTTGCTGCCTCGTATCCGGTACCAATAACTAATGTTTTCCTCGCAAATTGTTCTCTAAACGCAATTCTAAGAAATCTAGATGCTAATAAACTAATCAAAAACATTGATATCGCCATAAGCGTTAAATGCATTTTTCTTTCGTAACCTGTAGATTGGGGTACTAAAACTAATAAAGCTATGTAAAAACAAAAACTTGATTTGACAAGCTGTTGAATTTCATTCCATATTAAACAAGTATTTAATGAATAATGTCCGTAAATAAATAAAAATAAAAAATATAGCGTTCCTGATCCCACTATTAAATCAATATCCATATGAAAATATAAGCATATAAAATAATACATCACAACCTCAATCATAAATAACATGATTGGCATTATTTTTCTATTCATATTTTAGAAAATCTTTCTTGACATGGAGATGTTATTTTATTATTGCATCTCTATGTTTAATATTTTATAATATGAATGATATTTGATTTTTTATTCGTATGTTTAAAGCCATTGATTAACATAAAATATAATCGCATGAAAAAACTCAATCTAACATTATGTTGGCTGTTTGTGGCAGTATTTGCTTTACAACAGCTTTGTGCACAACAGTTGCAACCTCTTCCCGTTGATCCGAAGGTAAAATATGGGAAGTTGGATAACGGGCTTACTTATTATATCCGGCAGAATAAATTGCCGGAAAACCGTGCCGATTTTTATATTGCACAACAGGTAGGTTCCATACTGGAAGAAGATTCCCAAGCCGGATTAGCTCATTTTCTGGAGCATATGGCTTTTAACGGAACAAAAAATTTCCCCGGAAAAATGATGACTAACTATCTGGAAACAGTCGGTGTCCGTTTTGGCGAGAATCTGAATGCCTATACTAGCTTTGATAAAACTGTGTATATGATTATGAATGCGCCTGTTACGCGTCAGGGTATTATAGACTCCTGTCTGTTGGTGCTTCATGATTGGTCTAACGGTATTTCGTTGGATGGTGAGGAGATCGATAAGGAGCGTGGCGTCATACGTGAAGAATGGCGTACCAGCGGAAATGCCGGCATGCGCTTGATGAAACAGCAGCTTCCGGCTATGTATCCGGGTAGCCAGTATGCCAATCGTTTGCCGATAGGAAGTATTGATGTGATCAATAACTTTAAACATGATGAGATACGCGCTTATTATAAAAAATGGTATCGCCCCGATTTGCAGGCTGTTATTGTGGTGGGTGATATTGATCCGGATAAGATTGAGGCTCAATTAAAGACGCTGTTTGCCGATGTGCCTAAGCCTGTAAATCCGGCAGAACGTATTCTGTATCCGGTTCCTGATAATGAGGAACCTTTGGTTTCGGTTGCACAGGACAAAGAGGCGACAATTCCTTATGTGTACCTATTCTTTAAACATGATCAAATGCCGGATGAGGTAAAAGCATCGGCAGCGGGAATAGTGATGAACTACATAAAAAATGTCTCCAGTGTCATGATGAACGAACGTTTCCGTGAAATCCTGCAAAAACCGGATGCCCCGTTCCTGGGAGCTTCGGGATATGATGGTAATTACTTTGTCGCTAAAACAAAAGATGCCTGGAATGTATTCTGTGCTGCAAAAGAAGGAAAGGTTACTGATGCGCTTGCTGCCATTACGCGCGAAACAGAGCGGGTGAACAAATATGGGTTTACCGCTTCCGAATATGAACGTGCCCGGGTGAATGTGTTGAAGAATTATGAATCGAATTATAAAGAACGGGATAAACAGAAAAACGGAACTTACTCAAACAGATATGTGGGCCATTTTACAGACGGGGGTTCCATCTCTGGGATAGAAAATGAATATGTTATGATCAACCAAATAGCACCGTCGGTTACTCTTGAACAGGTCAATCAATATATTCAGGATATAATCGGAGAGAAAAATGTTGTTATATCTGTATCCGGCCCGGAAAAAGAAGGACTTGTATATCCCACGAAAGAAGAATTGCTGGATGTATTTAATAAAGCACGTCAGGAGGAATTGACGCCTTATGTTGAAACGGTGTCTGATGAACCTTTGATAGAGGAATTGCCTGCACCCGGCAAGATCGTATCATCTAAGGAAAATGAGTTGCTGGGTGTAACGGAACTGACTTTGTCCAACGGCATTAAGGTTTTACTGAAAAAGACAGATTTTAAAGATGACCAGGTATTAATGACAGCCACCAGTCCGGGAGGTACGACTATGTTCGGCAATGAAGATATTGCGAATCAGAAGTTGATAAATAGTGCAATCAATCTGGGTGGTGTTGGAAATTTCAGCAAAACGGATTTAGCTAAAAAACTTGCGGGAAAGAAAGTTAATGTTTATGTTTCTCTTGGTCCGGATTGTGAGAAAGTGGATGGGTCTTCCTCTCCGCAGGATATTGAAACAATGTTCCAGTTGATCTATCTCTATTTTAATAAGCCTCGTATGGATAATGATGCGTATGCTTCATTTGAAGAAAGAATGAAATCACAGTTGACAAACCTGGATCTCAATCCGATGGTTTCATTCAGTGATACACTGAGCACTTATCTATATAATGGAAATCCTCGTGTAATGCGTGTACAGTTGTCTGATTTTGATCATATAAGCTATGCCCGGATGATGGATCTTTATAAAGAACGTTATGCGGATGCATCCGATTTTATTTTCACATTTGTCGGAAATGTAGATACGGATGCTATCAAGCCGCTGATAGAACAATATTTGGCGACTTTACCATCTCTTGGTCGCAAGGAACCGAAAGGTCGGGAAGATGTATATGCTCATATGCAAAAGGGAATTACGGAAAAGCGTTTTGCTCGTTCGATGGAGACTCCTAAAGCTTCTATTGTCGGCATTTATTCCGGACAACTGGATTTTACACCCGAAAATATGACATTGCTCACCGCCTTGAAACAAATACTTGATATTGTTTATGTGGAGAAGGTCAGGGAAGAAGCCGGTGGAACGTATGGCGTCAGCGTTTCTTCACAGTTGGGTTATTTCCCGAAAGGAGAGGTCGCTTTGCAAACATATTTCGATACGGACCCAGAGAAGGCTGATTTAATGAATAAAATTGTACGTGAGGAACTTCAGAGTATCGCGAAAGATGGTCCGCGTATTGAAGATTTTAATAAGACGAAAGAAAATATGCAGAAGAAATATGCGGAGAATCTGAAAGAAAACAGTTATTGGTTGCGTGTGGTCGATGATTACTATTTCCATAATCTGGATCGCCATACACCTAATAAAGCAGTGCTTGACGGTATGACTTCAAAGCAGATACAGGAGATTGCTCAAAAGATACTTTCGCAGGGGAATATGCTGGAAGTATTTATGGAACCGGCTAAATAGGATTATATAAAAAACTGATATAGAGGATCTGGGAAGTGTTTAAAATACTTCCCGGTTCTTTAAATGAAAATAGGCATTATTAAACGAATTCTGGTCTAAATCCTTATCTTTGTCTGAATGTTTAATCCGGTTGAGTTATGGAAAGAAATTATCCGATAGGAGTACAGAGTTTTGAGAAGATACGGAAGGACAATTATGTATATATAGATAAAACCCGATATGTTTACAGGTTGGCGAAAACCGGTTCATATTATTTTCTGAGCCGTCCGCGACGTTTTGGAAAAAGTCTATTGATTTCTACGTTTCAGGCCTATTTCGCCGGGAAAAAAGAACTTTTTGAGGGGTTAGATATCGAACAATTGGAGAAAGACTGGACGACTTATCCTGTGCTTCATCTCGATCTGAATGCACGAAATTACGAAGATGAAAATTCCCTGCTGGAAGAATTGAACAAACATTTGGAAATATGGGAGCGTGAATATGGAAGCCATTATGGCGATCGTGCTCCGGAAGAGCGTTTTTTTCATGTCATTCGTTTAGCATATGAGAAAACGGGGCAACGGGTAGTTATTTTGGTGGACGAATATGATAAACCGATGTTGCAGGCTATCGAAGATGACAGGTTACAACAGGTGTACCGAAACCAATTGAAGCCTTTCTACGGGGTGATGAAGAGCATGGATAGTTATATCAAATTTGCTTTCTTGACAGGGGTGACCAAATTTGGGAAAATAAGTGTTTTCAGTGATTTGAATAACTTGAACGACATTTCAATGAACCCTGATTTCGCAGCTATTTGTGGTATGACTGAAAAGGAGATACATCATTATTTTGATTTGGATATCCATACATTGGCAACCAAAGAGGATCTGACTTATGATGAAACTGTTGAATTGCTAAGGGATAATTATGACGGTTATCATTTTACCGAAAATTCGGAGGGTATCTATAATCCTTTCAGCTTACTGAATACGTTTTATGCCATGCGCCCCGATAGTTATTGGTTTGCAACGGGAACACCAAGTTTTCTGGTGTACCTTTTGCAAAGATCCCGTTATGATTTATGGGAATTGGAAGAGGTGGAAACAGACTCCGATGTGTTGGATAGTATTGATTCCTTTTCGAAAAATCCGATACCGGTAATTTATCAAAGTGGATATCTGACCATCAAAGGATATGATAAGCGCTTCAAATTATATACGTTGGGTTTCCCGAATTTGGAGGTCAAAGAAGGCTTTTTTAAATACCTGTTGCCTTATTATGCCGATGTAAAGGAAACGGATACGACTTTCAATATCCGTAAATTTGTAGGTGAAGTGGAAACTGGCGATTACGACTCTTTCTTTTCCAGGCTTCAAACCTTCTTCAGTAACATTCCTTACGACTTGGTCGGCGATTTGGAGAAACATTACCAAAATGTACTTTATATTATAAGTTGCTTGATGGGATTTTATGTTGATGCTGAATATCACACCAATCGTGGAAGGGCGGATTTAATCCTGAAAACTCCGGCTTACATTTATATAATGGAGTTCAAATTGAACGGAACATTAGAAGAAGCGATTCGCCAGATCGAAGAGAAAGGTTATGCCGAGCCGTTTGCTCACGATCCCCGTAAATTGGTCAAGCTAGCTGTAAATTTCAGTTCTAAAACAAGGAATATCGAAGGATGGAAGGTGGTCTGAGCATAACTTTAAAGATTGTCTACCACGGAAATTTATCCGGCATTCTTCCTTTCTCCTTTTATTATTGTACTTTTGCACGTCAATTAAGCGAAAGATAACAATGCATTACTTCTCACATATTTTACCTAATGGTCTTCGTATGGTACATTTGCCGATGGAATCGCCGGTTTCGTACTGTGGATTTGCTGTAAATGCCGGAACCCGGGATGAAGAAGCGAACGAGTTCGGCCTGGCACATTTCGTAGAACATATGATGTTTAAGGGTACCGAAAAGCGGAAAGCCTGGCATATCCTGAACCGGATGGAAAATGTAGGCGGAGAACTGAATGCTTATACGACCAAGGAAGAGACATTTGTGTATTCTATCTTTATGGAAGAACATTATCAGCGTGCTTTTGAATTACTGACGGATTTGATCTTCCATTCACAGTTTCCGCAACAGGAAATAGAGAAAGAAGTGGATGTGATCCTGGATGAGATTAATTCGTATGAGGACAGCCCTTCGGAACTGATCTTCGATGAATTCGAGAATTTGCTTTATGATGGGCATGCGCTGGGACATAATATATTGGGAGATGAGGCTTCTCTTCTGACCTTTAATTCTGAATCGGGCCGTTCGTTTATGCGTCGTTTTTATGCACCGGAAAATATGGTATTCTTTTCGATGGGGCGTGTGGATTTCAAGAAGATCGTTAAACTGGCGGAAAGTCTGCTGTCGGATATCGCTTTCCCGATTGCTTCCCGCAACCGGGTGGCACCTGCCGGAATTCTTCCGTGTGTGAAGAAAGTGCATAAGGATACGCACCAAGCGCATGTACTGATCGGTAGTCGTGCTTATAGTATGCATGATGAAAAACGGATACCGTTGTTTCTGCTTAATAATATGCTGGGTGGTCCGGGCATGAATAACCGTCTGAATGTTTCACTCCGTGAGAAGCATGGATTGGTTTATAATGTGGAATCGAATGTTACTTCTTATACCGATACAGGCCTGGCTAGCATCTACTTTGGTACGGATCCGAAGAATATGGAGAAAGCTCTGAAACTGGTTCATAAAGAGTTAGGTAAGATACGTGACATCAAGTTGTCCGCCACGCAACTGGCTGCTGCCAAAAAGCAGGTTATCGGTCAGTTGGGTGTTTCGGGAGATAATAAAGAAGGACTTTTCCTCGGTTTGGGAAAGAGCTTCCTCCACTATAACCGGTATGATACCCTTCCGGAAGTTTTCAGCAAGGTCGAAAGCCTGACTGCTGAAGAGATACAGGAGGTGGCGAATGAGGTGTTCGCGCCGGAGCGGTTGTTTAGCCTGATCTATCAGTAAGAAGTTCAGAAAGTCAGTTCCAGCCTATGGAACAACTTTTCAGTTTATTTTATCATACATTTTATATCATACAAAATGTATGATGTTTTTTACCAACATTCTGCCTTGTCCTTCAGCTCAGGGATGCTGTTTTGGGTGAATACGGGACTTGCTATTCCTTTTCGTTTCTGGGTGATGTAATCGTTGAGTAGGAGGAATGCCTGACGACCGAGCAGGGAGATGGCAATCAGGTTGCAGATCGTCATCAGTCCCATTGTTATATCGGCCAGGCTCCAGGCCAGGTCGAGGCTTGCCAAAGCACCGAACATCACCATTCCACCGACTAACAGGCGGTAGGTGAACAACACGCTTTTCTTTTGAGTGACGAATCGTATATTGGCTTCTCCGTAATAATAGTTACCGATAATGCTGCTGAATGCGAACAGCAAAATGGCTACAGCGACGAAGATACTGCCGATACTTCCAACCTCATTGGTCAGTGCATGTTGCGTCAGTTGTACGCCGTTCACGCTTCCGTCGAGCGGGGCACCGCTGAAAAGAATGATGAAGGCCGTACAGGTGCAGATGATCAACGTGTCGGTGAAAACACCTAATGTCTGGATAAGACCTTGCTTTACGGGATGCGATACATCGGCTGTTGCCGCTACGTTCGGAGCCGAACCCATACCTGCCTCATTACTGAACAGGCCCCGTTTGATTCCCTGCATCAAAGCGGCTCCGACCGTTCCGCCGATAGTCTGTTCCCATCCGAAAGCATTGCCGATGATGAGTTCCAGTACGGCTGGAAGTTTTCCTATGTTGAAAAGAACGATACCCAATGCCAGCGCAACATATCCGAGAGCCATTACAGGAACAATAATACTGCTCACTTTCGCGATCCGTTGAATGCCACCAAAGATAATGAGGATGGTCAGGATGGTTAGTATGCCGCCAATTACCCTGTGGTCGAATCCGAAGGCCCCTTCCCAGGCTGCGCAGATCGTGTTACTTTGTACCGAATTGAAGGCAAAGCCGAAAGTGATAGAAATCAATACAGCAAAAAACACGCCCATCCATCGTAACCCGAGGCCGCGTTCCATGTAATAGGCCGGCCCTCCGATAAAAGAGTCTTTTCCTCTTCTTTTATATAATTGTGCTAATGTCGATTCGACGAAGGCGCTGGAGGCTCCCAATAAAGCAATGATCCACATCCAGAATACAGCTCCCGGACCGCCAACCGCAATTGCCGTAGCTACTCCCGCCAGATTGCCTGTTCCGACACGGCTGGCCAGCGATACGGCAAATGCCTGAAAAGAAGAGATATGTTTTTCACCGTTTTTAGTTTTTCCGGTAGAATCTCCAAGCAATTTTATCATTTCTTTTATCATGCGGAACTGTACGAAACGGGTTTTGAAGGTAAACCATATTGCACAGCCCAACAGCATGATTATTAATATGTATGACCATAATACATCATTGATGATGCTAATCCATGAGTTTACGATATCCATGTGTTTGGCTTGTTTTGTTTCAAAGATAAAGTTTTTTTGCGTACCACCTCTTCACTCCTTATAACAACAGCGAAAAAAATCGTGTTAAAATCGCATTAACATTTACCCTCGGAAAATGGCCCATTTGTTAAAGAATTACCTCCGTTTTACCCCCAATCGTAGGGAGTGGACCTTCACTGGAGGTTCAACGGAGCTAATACGGAGGTTATATGGAGCATTTCGGTGTTAAAACCGACAAGAATCTTTATGCATATTTAACCGGTTTTGCGTGAACACAATTTTGGATTATTCGCTATCGGCATGTAACCAACATCAACCCGGTAGAGCATGAAGTTTGAATTATTTTTCATGATTTACTGTTTGAATGTCAAATTATTAGACACTGGTGTATAAAAATTAGACATTGGTATTTTTATATGGTGCATACAATTATGTGATAAACAATCAGATATGTTTTTGGCATATATTTTGGATAATAGGAGGAAATGATAAATCATATGAAAACGATATTAAGAAATTCTCTAAGTGTATTACGACGTTTTAAGATGGCGGCTTTTTTGAATGTAACAGGGTTGGCCGTTGCTTTTGCCGCTTTTATTGTTATCCTGATACAGGTAGATTACGAACGGAATTTTGATCATTGCCATTCGACTTCAGATCGGGTATATCGTTTGGATTTGACGTTTCCCGGTACTTTTGGTACGATTCTGCCTCGTGCTTTTGTGGAGGAAGTTATCCGGTCATCGCCCCATATCGAAGCCGGTAGTCTGATCTATCCGTATAATCCGGAAGTCTATTTTTCTGTGATGGAAGACGGACAAAAGATTGGTTATCGGGAGTTGATACAAACTTGCCATCCGGCTATTACTCGGGTATTTGATTTTCAGATTATTGAAGGAGAACGGGATTGTCTGAAAGATCCGGAAAAAGTAATCTTGCCGGAAAGTATGGCTCTCAAAATGTTTGGTGAACAGCCCGCTGTAGGAAAAGCCATTCATGCCGAAGAAGCAATTCAGTCGAAAGACAACCGTGAGTATACGGTTGGGGCGGTCTATAAAGATTTTCCGGGAAACTGCCAGATGCGTAACCTGATCTATACGGCAATCGGTGAAACCTATCAGCGGGACAATTTCGATGCCAGCAATTATATTTGTTACCTTTTGCTTGATACGCCGGAGTCGGCACAAGCTGTAACGGATAATTTTAATACCCATTTTGATTATGCCAAAGTAGGTTTGGAGGGAGATGGAGGTATCAAGTTGACCCCGTTGACAAGTATTTATTATATGAATGAAAGCCAAGACGGGACGATCTTTCGGAGTGGAAATAAGGAAGTTACTGGGTTGTTATTCTTTATTGCTTTGCTAATCATCATTGTGGCTGCCATCAATTTTACCAATTTCAGTACATCGCTGACGCCTATGCGCATTAGAAGCATCAACACTCAAAAGGTATTGGGTAGTTCGGATGCCGTATTGCGTTGTGCGTTATTAGTGGAGGCGGCAATTATCAGTATGATAGCTTGGGTACTGAGCCTGTTTATGATATGGATATTGGGACGTACGGAGGCTTTGCCTTTTGTGGAGGCAAATTTGGAGATAGTAAGTAACCTGTCTATTATATTATTGACCGGTGTTATAGCGCTGATTACCGGTATTGTCGCCGGATTGTATCCCTCCTGGTATGTGACTTCTTTTCCTCCGGCATTGGTTTTGAAAGGGAGTTTCGGACTTTCACCTTCCGGGCGAAAGTTGCGTACGGTTTTGATCGGTGTTCAGTTTGTCGTTTCTATTCTGTTGATTATCGGAGCTGTTTTTGTACGTCTTCAAAACAATTATATGCGTGGTTATTCTTTGGGATTCGGCAAGGAGCAGATTGCCGTTGTCCGTTTGAACGGAGAAATCTATAACAAATCGCGCGAAACGTATGTAAATCGACTGAAAGAATATTCGGGTATCGAAGATGTTGCTTTTGCTATGGAGAAAGTAGGTTCGAAAGATGGTTACAGTACCAGCTCCGGTTTTGTAAAGGAAAAAGAAATACAATTTTTTCAGATATATGCCTCATCCAATTTTCTTCGTGTTATGGGAATTCAGGTAGAAGAAGGGCGTGATTTTTTACAAGCAGATGAGTTGTCGGAAGAAGCCGTATATATCTTTAACCATACAGCGCAAATGAGTGCGGATATGGAAGTTGGCGACCGGGTTACGTCGTGGTTGGCTGGTCGTATTGTAGGTCTTACCGGTGATGTGAAATTTACTTCGCTTCGCAATGGAGAGAATAATATTGCTTTTGTGACAGGTAATATGCCTATCCCTTTGACAGTTTCTTATATTCGCTTGAAGGCCGGAACAGACATACTTGGAGCTGTTTCTCATATCCGTGAAACAATGGCCGACATGGACCCGTCTTATCCTTATGATATTGAGTTTTATGATGAGATATTTAATCAATTGTATCATAAGGAAGAGAACTTGCGTAGTCTGATTATGGTTTTCAGTATATTGGCGATTATCATATCACTTGTGGGGGTATTCGGTTTGGTCGTATTTGATACACAGTATCGTAGAAAAGAAATCGGTGTACGCAAGGTACATGGGGCGACTAACGGGGAAATATTAGAAATGCTCAACCGCTCTTATATGTATATCGTACTGGTTTGTTTTGCCTTAGCAGCGCCGGTAGGCTACTATGGTATTAAGAAATGGTTAGAAGGTTTCGCATATAAAACACCGATGTATTGGTGGGTATTTCCGGTTGCTTTATTGGTGGTGTTGAGCATTACGATCGGAACAGTGACATTCCAGAGTTGGCGGGCGGCAAATGCCAATCCGGTAGATAGTTTGAAATCGGAATAAACGGATTCGGTTAGACAGGTTTGCACATATGTTTTCCAGTAACAAATGTTGCTTGATACCTGGATATCGAAGCCTTCGATACCCAGGTGCGAGCATCATTATATTGCGTTCCTGTTTTTTTGAGGTAAGTGTTTTGGGGGGGTATCATGCATATTGAAAGCCATCCAGTTTATTCTGTAATTCTTTACGAGCGAAAAAGATACGACTTTTCACTGTGCCTAGGGGAAGATTCAGTTTATCTGCTATTTCTTGATATTTGTAGCCGTTTACGAATAAAGAAAACGGGATTTTGTAATCCTCATTTAAAGCGGCAATCGCTTTTGTGATCTCTTTGATCTGATAAATCTTGTCGGGAGAACCGGAAATGGAGTCGCAGGTAATATTCAGGTTGTACAAATCGACATTTTGATCTACTGAAGTTTGTGCACGTACCATCTTATGATAATTATTGATAAAAAGATTGCGCATGATGACCATAACCCAACCTGCAAAATTAACATTGTCTGTAAATTTTTCCTGACTGTTTAACACCTTCAGCGTTGTGTCTTGTAAAAGATCCAGAGCATCCTCTCTGTTTGCTGTTAGTTTGAGAGCAAAATTCATCAGGCGATCTTGTATTCCTATTAGTTTTTGTTGAAATTGTAAGCTGTCCATAATACTAGTTTTTTATTGTTGTTGATTTGATTTTGTTGCAAATCTATTTTTTATGTTGCTTTTGTGATGTTCAATGTGGTACGCATTGTTTCAGGTATTGTTTGATAAAGAGTCTGGAAATTATATATCGGTAAATTTCGAACATTTGCTGAACGATTTCGGTATACGATTATGTGGGGCGATGAGATTTTTTTTCGTTTTTCGTGTAACTTTTTTTGAAGTAGCTTCGTCTTACTTGCAGAAATAAACGATAGGCAGGCATGGCCACCCTACCGAAGAAATAAATTATAAACGTATGAAACGGATTCTATTTGCCATCATGCTGCTCGGCTGCATGATACAGGGAGTTTTTGCCCAAAATTTGGAAATAAAAGGTATGGTGAGGAATGGTCGGGATAAAGCTCCTCTTGAATTTGCCAACGTTGTGTTGCAGACGGCAGATTCTGTCTTTATAACCGGTACGACTACGGATGGAAAAGGGCGTTTTATGTTGGATAAGGTGAAAGCAGGCGATTATTTACTGGCTGTATCCAGCCTTGGATATGAAACACAATATATTGCTTTGGATGGATTTAATAAAAGTATCGACCTGAAAGAGATCTTGATGGAAGATGCGGCCGTCTCGTTGGATGGCGTCACGGTCAGTGCGTCTAATACAAGCAGTCGCTCCGATCGCAAACTGATATTCCCTTCCGATCGGCAGGTAAAAGCATCTACTAACGGAATGGATTTGCTACAACAGTTGATGTTGCCGAAGATAACAGTTAACCCGATGTCGAATGAGATTAAAGTGCCGGGAAACGGTGAAGTGCAGCTTCGTATCAATGGCGTAAAAGTGGAGTTGGATGAAATCAAAGCTTTATTGCCGACTGATATTATTCGTATTGAGTTTCATGATAATCCGGGTTTGCGTTATAGGAATGCGGAAGTCGTGCTCGACTATATTGTTCGCCGGCCTGAAACGGGAGGAAATTTCAGTGTGGATATGAGCCAGGGGGTGAATGCTTTATGGGGCGAACACCGTGTTTCGGGAAAGATCAATCATAAGAATTCGGAATGGGGTGCTTCTTATCGGATCGGTCCTCGTGATTTTTATGGAATGAAACGGAATAACGAGGAAGAGTTTCATTTAGCGAATGGAACGACCTTGAACCGTGTGGAGATAGGCGAACCTTCGCACGCTCGTTTGTTCATGCATAACCTGAATGTGAACTATAGCTATCAAAAGCCGGATAAGTATCTGTTTAACGCCACGTTCCGCTACCGGAATAATCATCAACCGCATTGGGATTATCAAGGAGTCTTGATGAATAAGGCGAATCCGGAGGATAAAGTGGATATGATCGATCTATCGGGATCAGCCTATCAAGCTCCTGCGCTGGATTTGTATTACCAACGGGATTTGAAGCATAACCAGACCTTGGTGTTTAACGTGGTAGGGACTTATAACCAAACGAAATCGACCCGTATCTATCAAGAGAGTAAACATGAACAATTGTTGACTGATGTAAATAATGTGGTGGATGGTGATAAATACTCGATTATCGGCGAGGCTATCTATGAGAAGAAATTAACGAATGGTAATCGGTTGAGCGGCGGTTTACGCCATAACCAATCTTTCTCGGATAACAGTTATATCAATGGGCATAACTATAAGACGCATATGGAACAGATGGAGAGTTCCGTATATGCGGAATTCAAGGGAAAGGTGAAAAAACTGGATTACTCATTGGGTTTGACCGTGAATCGATCGTCTTATAGCCAACGGGGTGAGGATGCGGATTATGAACGTTATACGGTGAGTCCCCGGTTGACCTTGTTTTATGCTTTGCCCGGGGAATCTTCCATCCGTTTGAAATCAACGATGGGGAATGTGACTCCTTCTTTGGGTGAGCTGAGCGCTATCGACCAAGTGATCGATTCCTTGCAAATACAGCGGGGTAATCCTAACTTGAAGTCTTATATGAGTTATTATACGGAATTGAATTACGAGTTTCGCAAAGGTCTGTTTTACGTGAATGCCTTGGGCGCTTATGAGTATCAGCCGGACGCTATCATGGACGAGAAATATCTGGAAGGGAATAAGATCATCCAGACTTGGGATAATCAGAAAAACTGGCAACGGGTTGTCGCTTCCGTCAATTTGCGGGTCGGTCCGATCAAGGACATCTTGCAATTTTCAGTCAATGGTGGTATGAACCATTATATGAGTAACGGTAATACCTACACGCATCGATATACGAACTGGTGGTGCGAATGTTTCCGTTACTTGGAAGAATTGGTCACTCATGTATATGTTGATGACGAATTGGAACTGGTTTAAGGGCGAGACGATGAGTGGGGGTGAGAATATCCAAGGAATCCAGCTCGGTTATAGGCATAAAGACTTGATGATTGGCTTGCGTGTCTTTAATCCGTTTACGGATAACTATAAGCAGGAGACCGAGAACTGGAACCAATACGCCTCTTTCCACCGTTCGAATTACATCA
>ERZ857882.3763-NODE-3763-length-13931-cov-4.158403_pt1 | contig 13931 bp, 15 predicted proteins | sample MGYA00519697_ERZ857882 | MGnify/ENA primary metagenome ERZ857882 (study PRJEB31778, sample SAMEA3449373) | human gut metagenome | biome: human gut; feature: human-associated habitat; material: faeces | place: United Kingdom | collected 2010/2012 ...
GCTTGTTCTTCCAGGCATCTTTCAGCTGGCTCAAACGGCGGGGGCGCGGCGAGGGTGGTACGTTTTTCAAATCGGGCATGAAATATCAGTCCTCCAGGCTGAAATCTTTGGGGTCATAATGCGGCAGTTCCTGCCGGTGCGGCACGCGCAGCAGCGGGTCATACCGGAACTTGCGGCAGGCAAAATAGGGCGAAACCACGCCCCGGTTTTTGCACAGAACCATTTTCTGGTCAGCCGCCGGAGAGCCGTGGGTGCAGTAAGCACACGCCGGAGAGATTTTTGTGCCATAGGGCGGCTTTTTGAACATCCGCTTTCCTCCAATACTGCAAGGTTTGGCAGCGGTTCACCGCGGGCCGTCTGCACGGCTGCGGTGCGCTGCCGGAATAGTATTATTATAAGAGCTTTGGCAGGTTTTGTAAAGTTGATACAGTGCAGCGCACAAAAAGAATGCAATTGCCAGCGCCGTATCCCACGCGGTACGCTTCATAACGACCACCTGCGGGGCCAGACTGGTGAACACAGCCACCTGCCCCGGTACCAGCGGAAGGCACAAGTGCAGCAGCCCCTGCAAAAACATAAAATGCAGCACCCGTGCGGCCAGCAGCAGCCCCAGCGGCACCGTCCCCTGCAGCAGCGCCGCCAGCTGGGCAAGCACCGATGCCCCCAGCAGGCTCAGGCACAGGCACACCCCCGCCACGCTGCCTGCAGCGGCAAAGTCTGCGCAGCCTGCGGAGATTTCCAGCGCAGCGTTCAGGTAAGGCCGCGCACCATCAGGCATCCCCTGCCCCAACACACTGCCCACCACACGGCAGAACACCGCGCAGCCGCACACCGTCAGGCTGCTTTGCACCGCATTGCTGATGGCCTGTGGGAAGGTCACGCTCTTTTGTTGACTGCTCCCCTGCCCAGCTGGCAATTCCTGCTTTGGCAAAAACGGCACCAGGCAGGCTGCGGCAGCAAGGTTGGCTGCCAGCTGCAAGCCATACAGCAGCAGCCCCAGCGCCACGCTGCCAAACAGCTGCCCCCCAATGCAGCCAACCACAAAGCCGGGGCCGGAACAGCAGCCCAACAGCAGCAGAAGCGCGGCATCCCGCGGGGGCAGTTCCCCCGTTTTGCGCAATGCTGCAATCTGTTGGGCGCACATCGCGTATCCACCACACCAGCCCAGCACCAGCACCGCCGGGGCCCGTGGGCTGCGGATCCCGCACAGCCGCATCAAAGGCCGCAGCGGCCACCCCAGCGCCGGAGCCAGCGGCCCCAGCAGGCCGCACACCACAAACAGTGGGAACAGCGCGGGCAGTAGGCTGCCGCCGCAGAGCTTCAGCCCCGCCGCAAAGCCCTGCGCCGCTGCCTGGGGCCGGGCCAGCAGCAGGCCGCTCAATGCCAGCGCCAGTGCGGCCTGCACCACCGGCCAGGGGGCAAACCGCATTTGGCTTGATTTTTGCTTCATATCTGCACCGCCTTTGCCGTATATTGGGGTGAATGATCCTCGCATGTGCGTTCCCCGGCAGACGAAAGGAGGCGGTCTGGCATGAAGCAGCACCCACGCCGCCGGTCCAAACGCCGCACCCCGGCCCCCACCCTGCACGACCTGCTGCGCCAGCCGGACGCCGATTTTTACCGTCTGCCGGATTTAGAGATCCGCTCCGGGCGCATTGTTACCGATGGCTGCCGCCGGGTGCTGGATTTTGCCCCACAGAAGATCACGCTGGATGTGGGCAGCACGGTTATTACATTTTATGGCACTGCGCTGCGAATAGAATCGCTGAACGGCAAACGGCTGATGGTTGCCGGGCGGGTGGCCCGCATTGATTTTGCACCCAAGTGGGAGGTTGACGCCAATGAAGCGCCGCATTCAGGCAGCAGATAGCATTCGGTTTTATGTGCGCGGCCGCGGGGCGCAGCGCCTTTTGGGCCAAGCCGCCCAGGCCGGGTTGAAGCTGGAACGCATTGCCCCGCAGGCAGACGGCTTTACCGCCGTGGTGTCCGGCGCCGGCTGGGCCAAGCTCTGCCAGCTGGCCGGTGCGGGCGGGTGGCAGGTGATCCAAATGCAGCGGCGCGGCCCCGGTCCATTAGCAGAGCGATTGCTGCGCCGCCCCGGCATTCTGGCGGGCATCGGCCTGTTTTTTGTGCTGCTGCACTGGCTGGGCGGCTTTTTGTGGTGCATGGATCTGGAACTTTTGACCGTTCCCCAACAGGAAAGCATCCGCACACTGCTGGCGCAGAGCGGCATCTGGGAGGGCTGCCGCCCCAGCCAGGCGAAGCTGGCCCAGGCGCAGCAGCTGTTGGAAGCCAGCGGTAATTTTGGCTGGGTCAGCCTGAATTTTACCGGTGGCTGCCTGACCGCCGAGGGTATGCCCCTCCAGCAGGCACATGCGGAACCACCCGCCCAGAACACCGGGCTTTATGCCCGTGCAGGCGGCGAGGTGCTTGCCGTAAACATTGCCAGCGGTTTTGCACAGGTGCAGCCGGGCCAATACGTTGGCAACGGCATGCTGCTGGCCGCTGCGGAAAAGCTGGACCGCAGCGGTGCGCCCGTGCCCCAGCCCGCCAGCGGCACCGTAACAGCGCGGGTGCGGCTGGCCTACACCGGGCAGCAGGCGTTCACCCAGCAGCGCCCGGTTCTGACCGGCGCTTGCGCGGAACGCCGCACCCTAACCCTGCTGGGCCGCAGCTGGCAGCTGCCGGGGTCCAGTACACTGCCGGAGGATGTTCCGCCCCGCGTACGGTGGCTGCCGCTGCGCCTGGGGCGGCTGGCTTTGCCCGGCTGCGTGCAGGAAACCACCTGTTGGGCACGGGAAACACAGGAGCAGACTTTCACCCCCGAAACCGCCGCAGCTCTGGCACGGCGTTCGCCGCGCGCATCACCACGTAGAGATAGCTGAGAAAAAACGGACGGCCATGGAGCGAATCGAGAAGATCCGTAATATCCACCGGGACCGTGATGCCTGCCCAGGGGTCGCTCATCGTGCGGAAGTATTCAAACTGTCCGCCGCGCGGGTCTTTCGTCATGTCAATAGCTTTTCTCGCCATTTTCTCACTTTCCCCTCACATCCAGTCCGATGAGGTTCATCTCCGGGTCGAAGGCGATGCGGAAGATCACGGATTTTTTGTCGTACTTTGCGCGGATAACGGCAATGCCATGCACTTCCTCCGTGTTCGTCACGCCCGTCACCATCGAATCCTTGACCTTTTTGAAGTGGCCGCGCCCCTCGGTCGCGGCGTCCATCATCTTTTTGATATCATCGGCGCTCGTCTGCTCGCGCACGTCCTCGCGCAGCGCGTCGCAGACCTCTTCATATTCGCCCTTCGTCAGCTGCGACATCACGGAAAGCCCCGCGCGCGCGACCTTGTCCTCGTCCATGCCGTCGGGCAGCTTATTGCCCTTGCAGCCGCTCAGCACGAGAAGAAGGAGCATCGCGAGCGACGCGATCAGGTATCCTCTTTTACGCATGATCCTGTTCCTTTCTAAAAAAACAAAGCCTCCGTCCCTGTCCATAGGGGCGAAGGCTTTTATGCTTCACGGTACCACCCTAATTATCCTTTCCCTTTTGGAAAGGCATCTTAGCCGTCCGGTAACGGGGACGAGACGTTCCGCTCCTCGCGGACTGCTCCAAAGCGGCTGCTCTGCACCGGTCGCCGAGGGCTTTCACCGTTTCCCTCTCGCTTCAAGGCTCGTTTGCAAAGCTGACTTTTTCATCGCATTTCACGCGTGATATTATATCCCAAATCTCATTTTTGTCAAGCAACAGATCATCACAACAACGGTATCTTTTTCATCAGTTACGCTTCCGAGATAATTTTCGTAGGGGTGGCGTCCGATACAAAGATCATGCTGTCATAAAGCACTGCGGGCGGCTGAAACATCCGATAGCTTGGCGGGAGCAGCCGCATCAGGAGCGAATAGCTTTCTCCCAGATTCCCGAGAGTGGTGTATTCAGCAATCTCGCCGCCAAGTTCCGAGTGTTCCGGGATTTTTGCAAAATCAAGCCAGCAAAGATCATATCCGGCGAGTTTTGCCGCCTTAGCCAAGGGGTCATGGGAATAAAACACCTGCTCGGTGCGTTTGCCGGATGACCTCGCCGGCAGATTGCAGCGCGTTTTATAAAAATCCGTACCGATCGCATAGTAACCATTCTCTGCGTCCTCGGACAATATTTTCCCCATGGAGTCGTAGCTGCCCCATTTTGCAACATGGCTGTTGTGACCCGTTACAAAGATGCGTTCATGGCCGCGCTGCTGCTCCTGCTGAAAGATCCACTTCACATTTTCCGCCATGAATCCATCTCGCAGCGCGCCGCCGTCAGCGGTCGGCACGCTTTGCAATTCGCAATATTGCAGCAGCATATCCGCATAATGGAGCGTCTTATCGGATGCGCCGCTGCTTTCCAGTTCATTCTTTACCCGTGAGAGAATCCCTGCCTGCGCGGAGAGATCGTATGCGGGGTTCAAATTCTCTCCCTCCGTGAGCTTCTCCAACTCGCTTGTGTCGATGTTCGATTCCGCGCAGCCTTCCATCAAAAATTGAAACGTGCGGGAAATTCGCTGCATATCAAAGCCGTAAAAGCGAACATCCTCCCCCGCCGAAGCGTTTTCGTTGTATTCACGCAGATAGGAGACGAGTTCTGCCATCTCCTCCGTTCGATAAATGGCAAAGCCGATCGCAGCCGCAGCCTCCTGCGCAGTTCCCTCCCCGCCGTGGATATACCGATCGACCGCTTCGCATCCGCCGCAGTCGCCCTCAAGCGCAAACACCCTGACGCCGCGCTCTTCGAGCAGTTTTTTGAAGACCTCCAGCTTCAATCGCTGGAATTCAACGTTTCCGTGCGTTGCCTCGCCCAGTGCGATGACCTTTTTCTCTTCCGGGATAGAAAGGGTTTCCACCGGGAGCGCATATTCTTGAAGCTCATCCACATTGGCGGCTTCCCCTGTGGAAAAACCGCCGAAACGCATGAAGACAATTAACAACAACAGCGTGGCAAACATCGCTCCCAATAGAATATATCTGATCTTGCATTTTTCTTTTTTCTTCATCACCGATAATACCTCATAACATTTGCAACGTTCTTGTTTCTCAATTACCGTACTTCGTGCAGCAATTCTTCGGCCGAAAGGTCAAACAGCTTTGCAAGGGCAATCAAGTTCGAAGTGCTCGGGTCAGACGTTCCGTTCTCCCATTTGGAAACCGCCTGCCTGCTTACACCGACCGACTCTGCTACAAATTCCTGCGTCATTCTGCACTCTTCACGATGCTGTTTCAAAACCTCGCCCAGCGATCGTTTGATCTCAGCTTTTTCTTTTCTGACATCTTTTGACCTGATGTATCGGATCAGCGCTTTTATGAGGACGATCCCCAAGACCACAAATGTGACGATCACCGAAAGGCCAAGCAAAAGAACAACAGCAAAAACAGCCACGCCCACAAGTTCCATATCATCACCTCCCAACGGCTCTATGGTAGCGATTTCCCGCATTTTTCGCCACCAACTATCGCGATATTATCGGTTGCGTTCCGGTTGCAAGTGTAAAATGCCGCCCTTTTCCGCGCAAAAAGGGCACAAAAGCGTTTTCAGTATATCACGGCGGCGGTCAAAAAGACAGCGCTGCCTGAGTCTTCGCCGAAACCCGCCCTTGCCTTTGTGCGGAAAATGGCATATACTGCTTTCGTTTGATGAATGAAGGGAGAATCATTATGAACCGTTCCCGTTCCGGCTATATTTTTATCGTCCTCTGCGCCGTGATCTTCAGCACAATGGAGGTTATGCTCAAAACGGTGCATGGCGTGTTTGCCCCCATGCAGATCACCTGCCTGCGCTTTCTCGTCGGCGGCGTACTGCTCATTCCCTTCGCCGTGCGCTCGATCAGGAAGAAAAACGCCGTACTCACACGCAAGGATCTTGGCTTCTTTGCGTGCGCGGGCTTTCTGTGCGTCGTCATCGCCATGTCGCTCTATCAGATGTCCGTCACCTATACGCGCGCGTCCATCGTCGCGGTCATCTTCTCCTGCAATCCGATCTTCGTCACAATGCTCGCGCATTTCCTGCTGCACGAGGAGATCCACAAAAACCATGTTATCGCGCTTATCCTTGAACTGACCGCCGCGCTCATCATCATCGACCCCGTTCACGCTTCGCTTGACCCCACGGGCGCGCTGCTCGCCATTCTGTCCGCCGCCATGTTCTCTTTTTACAGCGTGTTCGGCAAAAAGCGCACGCCGCGCTTCGGCGGCATCGCCGTCACCTGCCTGAGCTTTCTCTTCGGCGCAACGGAGCTTGTCGCTCTGCTGCTCTTTGGCCGCACGGCGGCGGGCGCATCGCTCTACGGCGCGCTGGGGCTGAAGATCTTCATCGACGTGCCGCTCTTTGAAAACATTCCTCTCTCCGCCCTGCCCGCGCTTCTCTACATCTGCTGCATCAACTCGGCGGCGGGCTTCGTCTGCCACATGATGGCGATGGAGAAGACCTCCGCGCAGGAGGCGTCGCTCATCTTCTTCCTAAAGCCGATCTTCGCACTCATTTTCCTCAAGGAGGAAATTCCGCTCAACATGATCGTCGGTATCGTCTGTTTCCTCGCAGGCTCGCTGTGCGCGATCCTGCCAGGCATCCTCGCCCAGCGAAAGCTTTTGAAAGCGGAACAGAAATAAGTCAAAACACCAAAAAGGGCCGCTCTCTTTCGAAAGAGAGCGGCCCTTTTCATTTTGTCCTCATTCCTTCGCGCCCAGCGAGACCGCATGGCGCACGAAGCTCATCGGCGGCACATAACGCGGCAGCTTCATTTTGAAGACCGTCTGCGGCGTGCGCGGCTCGGTAAGCTCGAAGCCCTCGAGATCGTGCATTACGGGAGCGGTCATCGTGAAGGGGCGGCAGCCGGGGCCGACAAGCTCAATCTCGTCGCCCGCGGCAAACTTGTTGCGCAGCGACAGCGTCGCGTTGCCCTGCTCGTCGCAATCCGTCACGACCGCGCAGACCTGCCAGTCGCGGATGTAGCGGGAATTGGTGTAATACTGCCCCGGCTGACCGTAGTAAAAGCCCGTGGAATAATGGCGGTGGCTCACGTGCTCCACCTCGTCGCGCCAGACGGGGTCTGCCTCCCTGCCCGCCGCCACATCGTCGAGCACGTGGCGGTACGCGCCCGTCACAATAGCGGCGTAGTAGGCGGACTTTGCGCGGCCCTCGATCTTGATGCAGTCGATGCCCGCGTCCATGATGTCGTCCAGATGGTCGATCATGCACATATCGCGCGAGTTCATGATGTAGGTGCCCTTCTCGTCCTCAAAGACGGGAAAATATTCTCCGGGGCGCTTTTCTTCCATCAGCGCGTACTGATAGCGGCAGGGCTGGGCGCAGGCGCCGCGGTTCGAGTCGCGTCCGGTCATGTAGTTCGAGAGCAGGCATCTGCCCGAATAGCTCACGCACATCGCGCCGTGGCAGAAGGTCTCGATCTCCAATTCCGCAGGGATCTTCGCCCGCATCTCACGGATTTCCTGTAAAGATACTTCCCTTGCCAGCACCACTCTTTTCGCGCCTAAATCGTACCACGCGCGGGCGCACTCGTAGTTGGCGATGGACTGCTGCGTGGAGATGTGGCGCTCGCACTTCGGCGCGTACTTCCCCGCGAGCGTGAACGCGCCGAGGTCGGCTAAAATGAGCGCATCGACGCCCGCGTCGTTCAGCCGCTCAAGATGCTCGGGCAGACGCGCGACCTCATCGTTGCGCGGCATGGTATTCACCGTCACATGCACGCGCACGCCATGGTCATGCGCGAACTTCACAGCCTTGGGCAACTCCTCGGGTGCAAAGTTGCCCGCAAACGAGCGCATGCCGAAGCTCGTACCCGCAAGGTACACCGCGTCCGCGCCGTAGAGCACGGCCATTTGCAATTTCTCCATATCGCCCGCCGGGGCGAGGATCTCCGGTTTTCTTCTCATACTGTTCCTCTTTCAAAGCGGCAGCATGGCGTAAGCCATGCTGCCGCATCCGTTTTTGTTATCCTGCGTACTGGCTGGAGCTGACGAAGCTCGCATGCTCTGCGTAGGTCTTGAAGAAGTGGTGCACTTTGTCCTTGCCGAGCGCGTAGAAGTAATAATTCGTCTGCGCCGGGTCGAGCGCCGCCTGAATGGAGGCAAGACCGGGGTTTGCAATGGGCGTCGGCGGCAGACCCTCGTACATCGAGAGGTTGTAAGGCGTGTTGTAGTTGAGGTCGCTGCTCGTCAGCGTTCCGGTGTAGTTCTCGCCAAGACCGTAAATGAGCGAGGCGTCGATCTGGAGCTTGTGGTACGTCTCACCTACGTTATTGAGACGGTTGTAGATGACGGAAGCGATGTTCTCGCGGTCGGTGCCGTCCGTTTCCTTTTCAATGAGCGAAGCGATGGTCAGGATCTGATTGAGCGAGTAGCCGGATGACTCGACCTTCTGCATGATCTCATCGCTCATCTTCGTGTTGAAGTTGTCGAGCAATCTCGACAGCGCGCGCGTCGGGTCCTCGTCTACGAAGAACTCATAGGTATCTGGGAAAAGGTAACCCTCCAGGCGCGTCAGATCGCCTTTTTTATTGTTGTCGATAAAAGAATAGTTGAAATCCGCGTTCAGCGCCGCATCGGTAAGCTTTTCCGCCGTGTTGACGCCGTACTTGTCCATCAGCGCGATGATCTGGCGGACATTATACCCCTCAGGGATCGAGATCTTAACCGTGTTGGCCGTGAGCGAGGCATTCTTGTTGCTCATGCGATTGATGAGCGCATCATAGTCCATGTCGCTGTTGACGGCATAGGTGCCGATACCAATGCGGCTCTCGGCGTGACGCACCCTGCCGAAAAGCTTAAAGAACCACTTGTAGCGGACAAGCCCATCCTCGTGGAGCTTGTTGGCAATGGTGCTCAGATTGTCGTCGCGCGTGATCTCAATGGTCGTTTCAACGGGGTCTTTGTTGAACGAGCACATGTCGTCTGCCAGCAGCCAGCCCACACCGGCCAAAATCGCCGAAACGATCAGTACGAATGCAAGCCACAGCGCAAAGCGGCGGCGCTTGCCCTTCCTTTTCAGTTTCTGCCGCTCGGCGCTGCTGCGCGTGGCGCGGTGCTGCGTGCGCACTTCCGCTTCGCGGACGCTTTCGGCGTCCCAGCGGGCGGTCTGGTCGTAGTTATCCTCGTAGCTCATAGATCCTCCTTGCTTGGTCGATCTCAAATCTCTCAACATTTTTGGTATGGTCAGGCCCACCTTTGCGCGCTCGCGCATAGGATAGTGCAGAGCATGACAAGTGAGGTGAACCAAAAAATGTGCAATAACAATAATAACTGCCTGTGGCTGATCCTGATCGTTATCCTGATCCTCTGCTGCAGTGGCTGTGGAAACGGCAGCACCTTCGGCAGCGGCTGTAACTGCGGCAACAGCTGCGGCTGCGGCGGCAGCAACGACTGCTGCTGCTAAGGCACCTTCCTCCTGTGAAGATGGGGCGCGTAAGCGTCCCTTTTCACTTCTCTTTGACGCGGTCAAGCCTTCAAAAGTTCCGTTACGCGGCGGTAAATCTCCTCGTGAATATCCTCGATCGAACGCATCTCGCCGTTTTTCGAGCAATCGATGCGCTGCCAGCCGCAGCGCTCCACGACCTTTTTCGCGTTTTCACGGCAGGCGCGCAGATAGGCAGCGTCCTGCTCGTGGATGTCGGCTTTTGTGTTGGTCGCCTGCTCACGCCCGCGCATCATCTTTTCGGTCAGCTCGGTCGGCACGTCGAGATAAAAGACGAGCGCCGGCTCCGGCAGACCCAAAAGGTCATATTCGAAGTCAAAGAGCCAGTTGAGGTACTTCTCCCGCTCGCCGTCCGGCAGCTTGCCCGCCTGATGCACGGCGTTTGAGGTCGTGTAGCGGTCGGCAATGAGAAGGCCGCCCGCCTCGTAATATTTTCCCCAGTCCTGCTTATAGGACGCATAACGGTCGACCGAATAAAATGTCGACGCGGCATAGGCGTTCACATCGTCCGGGTGGGTGCCGAACGCACCACCGAGGTACAGTTCAACGAGTGCGGCGGATTTTTCCCCATAGCGCGGGAAATTGAGCTTGCGGCAGTCGATCCCTTCGCGCTGCAATCTCTCGAAGAGGAGCTTGCTCTGCGTGGCCTTGCCCGAGCCGTCCGTTCCCTCAAATACGATCAGCTTCCCCTTCATTTGTGCTTCGCCCCCGAAACATGGACAAGAAAGAGCGGCAGCTTCATCATGCGGCCAATGCGGGACGGATTTTTGACAAGGCGGTAGAACCACTCAAGGTTATGCTTGCAGTAGAACTCCGGCGCACGCTGCGCAACGCCTGCAAAAATATCCATCGAGCCGCCAAGCCCCATCAGAAGAGAGCAGCCGGTCGCTTCGCCGTACTTCGCCATAAAGAGCTCCTGCTTGGGTGCGCCGAGGCACACAAGCGCCATATCCGCGCCGCTCGCTTTGATCTCCGCAGCGATGGGCGCGTCTTCCTTAAAGTAGCCGTCGTGCGTACCGGCAACCACAAGGCCGGGAAAACGGTTTTTGAGGTTTTCCGCCGCCTGTTCGGCAACGCCCGGCTTCGCGCCGAGTAAGAAAACGCTCTTGCCGAGCTTTGCGCAGCGCTCGATCATGCCCGTGCCGAATTCGATCCCCGGCACACGGCTTCTGAGCGGTTCGTGCAGGATCTTCGCCCCGTACACAATGCCGATGCCGTCTGGCAAAACAAGATCCGCGCCGTTCACCGCGGCGTTTGCCGCAGCGTCCGCGCGGCAGGTCTCCACGATCTCGGGATTGGGTGTGACAACGTAGTGCGCGCCGGGCGTGCAGAGGAGCTTTTCCCCGCGCGCAAGCGCTTCTTCCATCGTCACATTATCAAAGCCAACGCCTAAAATATTGATCCGCATGATAGTCTGTCCGTTTCCTTCACATTTTTGTTAAATCGGTTTATTATATCACTCTTCCTTGCCGCTTTCAACCGCTTTGGCGCTTTTCTCCGGCAGCTGAGAGAGAATGACCGCCGTGAGCATCAGCGCACAGCCGAAGTACTCGCGCAGGCTCATACGCTCGTGCAGGAAGATCGCTCCCGACACGACCGCAAAGAAGGATTCCAGACTCAGGATCAGCGACACGACCGTCGGGTCGCCGTCCTTCTGCGCAAGGATCTGCAGCGTATAGCCCACGCCGCTCGACATCACGCCGACATAGAGCAAAAACGGAAGGCAGGTCTTTACAGCCGCAAGCGTGGTGTGCTCGCCGAAAACGAGCGCGCCGACGGCCGAGAGCACAATGACCACCACGAACTGCGCGCAGGAAAGCGCAATGCCGTCCACCCGCTGCACATAATGATCCACCGCGAGGATTTGCGCAGTGAAGGCAAAGGCGCAGAGGAAAATATAGAAATCACCGCTGCTGAACGAGACGGAGCCGCCGTCAAAGCAGAGGAAATAAAGCCCCGCCACGGCAAAGAGCACATAGATCCAGGTGTTCTTCTTCGCCTTTTTGCCCAGCATGATGCTGAACACCGGCACGAGCACGATGTAGAGCGTCGTGATAAAGCCCGCCTTGCCTGCGGTCGTCGTTTCAATGCCGAACTGCTGCAAATTGACGCCGAGTGTAAGGAAGAACCCGCAGATCAGGCCGCCGCACAGCAACGCGCGCTTTTCCTCCGCGGTATACTTCTCGCGCGGGCGAATGCGCCGCACGACAAGCAGCAGCAACAGCAGCGCCAATGCCGCAGGAATGGAACGCAGCGCGTTGAAGCTGAAGCATCCGAGATGCCCCGCGCTGAGACTCTGGGTCACAAAGGAGCTGCCCCAGATCATCGCCGTGATCAGCGGCAGAATGATCTGGCGGACTTTAGGATTTTTCATAGTTGCCTCCTGAATATCACACATGTTACAATGTGACATAGCATATCAAAATACCGCATTTTTCGCAAGTATTCCGGCAGGAAAATTTGCACCGAACGGAGGCGTCCCATGCAGATCGACGACATGCTTCTGCTCCGCATGAACCGGCAGTATCTTTTTACCCCCGCAGAGGACGAACTCACAGTGCTGCGCGGTCTCTGCGGCTTGCAGGCGCAGTTTTACGGCAACTGCCTGCATGCGCTGCGTCTCCGCTGCGGGAAAGCGCCGGATGAGGATATCCTGCGCACCTCCACCGTCAAAACATGGACACTGCGCGGCACACTGCATCTGATCGCACAGAGCGACCTGCCCCTCTTCCTCTACAATGGGCGCAGCCATTTTCTTCGTCCGTGCGACACAATGGAAAATGACGACCATCTCTCCGCCGCGCGCAAGCGCGAGTTGGCCGCGATCATTTTAGACGCCGCCCAAAAAGGCTGCGGCGGCCGCGAGGAGCTGCGCCTTCTTTGCCGCGAGCACGGCATGACCGCCGATGAAGAGCAAAGCGCGTTCGATCCCTGGGGCGGGCTGCTCCGCGCGCTGTGCGAAAGTGGCGTGCTCTGCCACACCGCGCAGCAGAAAAAGGCCTTTCGCCCCTGCCCGCCGTTTGCACCGATGACAAAAGCCGACGCCCTGCGCGCTCTCATGCGGCGGTATCTGACGCACTACGGTCCCGTAACAGTACAGGACGCCGCATACTTCTTCGGCCTTCCCCAGCGTGAGCTGCTGCCGCTCATCGAATCTCTCTCCCCGCGCGAATTTGTCTGTAAAGGTAAAACATTTTACAGACTTGATGATATTAACATTATCGGTGACCTATCCTGCTGTCGTTTTCTCGCGGGCTTCGACCCGCTGATGCTGGGCTATGAAAAGCGGGCAAATCCGTTTCTCCCCGAAGATGCACTGCGCAGCGTGTTCACGCTATCCGGCATCGTGCGGCCTGCCATTCTGCTCGACGGGAAGATCGTCGGCATTTGGAAACGTCGTGGAAAAGCTGTCGAATTGACAGGGTTAATACCTTTACAGCCATTGCAGCGCAGTAGAATCGAACAAGAAGCTGACCGGCTGTGGAACGGATCGTTCCACAGCCTCGTATGGACGGCATAAGAAAAGAGACGGACTCTTGGTCCGTCTCTTTTTTACAGCTTGGTAATATGTACCCCCGCCGTTTTCAGCATCAATTTTTTGGTGCCGACCGTATCAAATGCCACCTCGATGAGCGCATCGCCGCCCATGGGTACGACGGAGACGACCATTCCATCGCCGAAGGTCTTGTGGTGGATCTGATCGCCCGAGGCAAGCTGTAGCAGCGGCGCGGAGGCGGTAGGCTTCTGCGCTGCAAGCTTTTGCGCTGCGGAAGACCGCGGGCGGCGCTGCATCACGCTGTCGTAGCGTGCCGCGCCCTGACTGTATCCGCCGTATCCGCGCGTGGAGTACGAACTCCCCTCGTCAAAGCTCGTGTCGCCAAAGCCGGACGTGCCCTGCGCCTGACGGCCGACCCAGTCGGCATTCTCCGACGGGACCTCCTCCAAAAAACGCGAGGGTTCACTGACGCTCGTGCGGCCAAAGAGCATGCGCTGGCGTGTGCAGGTCATCGTGAGGCGCTCTCTAGCACGCGTCATCGCAACATAGCAGAGCCTGCGCTCCTCCTCGACTTCATCATCGTTGTAGCGCACACGCTCGCCGGGGAAGATCCCTTCCTCCATGCCGACGACATACACGCAGGGAAACTCAAGGCCCTTCGCGCTGTGCATCGTCATCATCGTCACGCAGTTGTCGCTCGTGGCGCTATCCAGATCGGTGTAGAGTGCGATCTCATTGAGGAAGCCCGAAAGCGTCGCGTCCTCCGGGTCATTTTCAAGGAACGAGAGAATGTTCGACTTGAGTTCCTGCACGTTTTCCAGTCTTCCGCGGCTCTCCATGTCGCCCTTTTCCCGAAGCGCGCTCACGTAGTTCGTCTGCTCGCAGACAAGCTCGTAGAATTCCGCAAGCTCCGTCGTTTCCGCCGCCTCCCGCAGCGCTGTGCTGCGGAACAGAGCGGCCACACCGTTTCC
>ERZ857882.3765-NODE-3765-length-13928-cov-2.832985_pt1 | contig 13928 bp, 12 predicted proteins | sample MGYA00519697_ERZ857882 | MGnify/ENA primary metagenome ERZ857882 (study PRJEB31778, sample SAMEA3449373) | human gut metagenome | biome: human gut; feature: human-associated habitat; material: faeces | place: United Kingdom | collected 2010/2012 ...
CCCCGCTCCGGCCGCCCTCCCCGCCGCGACGGAGGCCATCCTCCCCGCCGCGACGGCGACCGGCCGCGCGGTCCGCGTTCCGGCTCCGGCGGCAGAGACGGACGGCGTGACGGACGCCGTGAGAAGCCCGCCCCCTATCAGGAGAGCAGCCGCCGGGAGGTCCCGCCCACCGAGGCGGAAAACCAGCCGCTTTACGGCAAGATCGAGATTTGATTCCTGTCAGGGCCGCCGCGTGATGAATTTCCATCCGCAGCGGCCCGCTTTGTTTTCAACCAAAGAAACAGGCTGATGTTGAAAGGAGAAGGGGATGGAACAGACGATTGTGGCGTGCGGTACGCCGTCCGCCGTGTCTGCTCTCGCGGTGATCCGGCTTTCGGGGCCGCAGGCCGTCGAGATTGCCGGGCGGATCTTCCGCCCCGTCTCGGGCAGGGAGCTGACCGCGCTACCGGGCTACCGCGCGGCCTATGGAGAATTTGTCTCGCAGGGGGAGCGGATCGACGAGGGAATCGTTTTGGTCCTGCGGGCACCGAAAAGCTATACCGGAGAGGATATGGCCGAGCTTTCCTGCCATGGGAATCCCTCGATTGCCGCGCGGCTGATCGCCGCCTGTGTGCGGGAGGGTGCCCGCCCTGCCGCCGCCGGGGAATTTACCCGCCGGGCCTTTGAAAACGGCAAGATCGATCTGGCGCAGGCCGAGGCGGTCGCAGAACTGATCGAGGCGGAAGGCTCGGCGGCAGCCTCGGCCGCCCTTGCGCGGCGGGACGGGGCCTTGAGCCGTGAAATCGGGGAGATCACCGACGCCCTCTCCTACGCGGCGGCCGAGTTGGCGATGTGGGGGGATTACCCCGAGGAGGAGGATTCCCCCGCGGTGACCCGCGAGGGTCTGCTCCGTTCGCTCGAGGCCGGACGGGAGCGGCTTTTGGCTCTCTGCGACGGCTATCACAGCGGAAGGATGCTCCAGCGGGGAATCTCGGTCGCCATCGCGGGCAGTCCGAACGTCGGAAAATCGACCCTGATGAACCGCCTCTGCGGGCGGGACCGTTCAATTGTCACCGAAATCGCCGGCACAACCCGCGATGTGGTGGAGGATACGGTCGAGCTGGACGGCGTGCTGCTGCGGCTGCTCGACACCGCGGGAATCCGCCCGACCGGGGACGCGGTCGAGCAGATCGGGGTGCTTCGCGCGAAGCAGGCGGTCGAAACGAGCGATCTGGTTCTGTTTCTGCTCGACCGCTCCCGTCCTTTCACCGGGGAGGAATGTTCCCTCTACGAGTTGGTAAAGGAACGGCCGCATCTGGTCCTTGCAAATAAGGCCGATCTTCCGGCGGCAAAGCAGAGTTTTCCACCGCCGCCGTCCGTCGATGTTGAAATCTCCGCCGGGACCGGTGAGGGAATGGAGGAGCTTTACCGTGCGCTGCGGCGGACGCTGGGCCTGCAGCTGACCCAGGATCACTGCCTGATCGCCTCCGAGCGGCAGTATTCCTGCGTACACCGGTCGATGCAGGCGCTCGACGAAGCGATTTCCGCCCTGCGGGAGGGAGTCACCCTCGACGCCGCGGGGGTTCTCCTCGACGGCGCGATCGGGCCGCTCGCCGAACTGACCGGACGGCAGGTGTCCGAAGCGGTGCTCGAGCAGGTCTTCTCCCACTTCTGCGTGGGGAAATAGCACCGGCTGGTGCGTTCGGTACGCATATCCGCCGCGCCCGTGAATCCCCGGCGTTTCTCCCACTTCTGCGTGAAGAAACAGCACCGGGCCTGTGCGTTGGGTCTGTGCCTCCGCCGTGCGCCGCGCGCTGGAAGCCGGCGCCGCCGGCATCGACTGGCTGTGCGTTGCCGCCGGCATGCTCGTGGCGGGTGTAACCGGGGATTTTGCCATCCGCTTTATGCTCCGCGTGATTAAGCGGCGCGGGCTGTGGGGCTTTGCCATCTACGCCGGGCTGCTCGGCACGGCCGTGCTCGCCGATCAGCTGTTCTTCCATTATTTCTTCTGACCCCAGCCCCGCGCCCGCCGCGGGGCAGTTTGTATCCGGCGGCACTGCCGCCGGGCAGGATGTTCCGCGGAGGTGATAACAAATGTGCGATACGCTTGGCCTGCTCGCCGGCACGGGCGCGCTGTTCGCCAAGAACAGCGACCGGAGCCCGAACGAACCGCAGGTGACCGAGTTTTATCCGGCGCGCACGGGCCTTTCCGGCCGGTTGCGCGCCACCTACATCGAGCTGCCGCAGGTGCGGGAGACGCGGGCGGTGCTGCTCTCCCGGCCGGTCTGGATGTGGGGCGCGGAGATGGGCGTAAACGAGTGCGGCGTCTGCATCGGCAACGAGGCCGTTTTCACGCGCGGCGGCTACGGCAGGACGGGCCTGACCGGAATGGACCTGCTGCGCCTTGCGCTCGAGCGCGCCGGCACCGCCGCCGATGCGCTCGCGGTGATCCTCGCGCTGCTCGAGCAGTATGGCCAGGGCGGCGACTGCGGCTTTGACCATCCGTTTTCCTACGACAACGCCTTCCTGATCCTCGACCGCACGGCGCTCTACGTTCTCGAAACGGCCGGGCGGCGCTGGACGTACAAGCGGTACGCGCGCGCGTCGATCAGCAACCGCCTGACCATCGGCACGGATGGCGACGCCTATGCCGGCGGCAAACCGTACGACTTCCGGCGCACGCATACCGATCCGCTGTATACGACCTTTTCCGGCTCCGCCGCACGGCTGTGCAGCACGCGTTGCAGCCTGGAAACGGCGGCGGCGCCTCTCGATCTCGTGCGCGCGCTGCGCGCGCACGAGGACGGTACGGCGAACCCGGCCGCCGCCGGCAGTGTGAAGAGCGTCTGCATGCACTACGGCGGCCCGGTGGGCGACCACACCACGGCCAGCATGGTCGTTTCGCTTGAGCGGGATCGGATCACGGCGTTCCTTACAGGCGGCAGCACGCCCTGCCTTTCGCTTTTCAAGCCGGTCCTGTTCGGCGGCGAACAGAGCGGCTTCATCGCCGACATCGGATTCGAGACCTACCAGAAAATCCTCGCCGAGGCGATCGCCGAGCTGCGCGAGGAGGAGCAGGCAACCGCCGCGCCGCAGGAAGACAAGCCGCAGGAAGCGCTTTCCCCGCAGGCAAGGCCCGCCGCTTTCATCACCGACTGCCAGATCGAGACTGACCGCGAGGCGTTCATTCCGGACGAGTACGTCGGCAGCAGCACGGAGAAGATCAGGCTCTACCGCGAGCTCGACAACATCGCCGACGAGGAGCGGCTGTCCGTCTTCGAGGCGAACCTACGCGACCGTTTCGGCGAAGTCCCCGAGCCGACCCGCGAGCTGTTCGACGTCGTGCGGATGCGCTGGGCCTGCATCCGTCTGGGCTTCGAGAAAGCGATCGTCAAAAACGGGATCATGATCCTGAAATTCATTGAGAACCAGCATTCGGCCTACTACAAAAGCACGGTATTCGGCAACATCCTGAAAATCGCGACGCGCCCCGACAGTAAATTTATTTTCAAACAGAACAATAATAAGCTGTCTATTGTAGTTAGAAATATAAAAAACATATCCGAAGCGACTGCGAACCTTTGCGAACTGGCAGCCAAAGTCCGCGGGGAAGGGGTCGTTTAGCGGGATTTCGTACCGGAGCGGAGAGCGGCGGGAGGTTGCGGGAACGGTTTTTATCACTAATTTTGTACGGATGAATCTTGCTATCGACATAGGAAACACGCTCGCCAAACTGGCCATCATCGACGGTGGCCAGGTCGTCGATTTTCTGAAAACCGAACAGATCGACACGGCCTATATCGAAAAACTGCTCAAAGCGAACCCGGGCATCGACGCCGCGGTGATCGTCTCGTCGCGCGACACGGACGAGGAACTCGAACGGTTCCTGGAACAGCGCATGAAGCGGTTCCTGAGGTTCGACCAAAACGTCCCGGTGCCGATCGTCAACCGCTATGCCACGCCCGGCACGCTGGGCGCCGACCGGCTGGCCGCGGCCGTAGGGGCCAATACGATCTACCCGAACAGCGATATCCTGATCGTCGATTTCGGAACGGCCATTACGATCGACGTCGTCTCGGGCGGCGAATTCCTCGGCGGCAACATCACCCCCGGCGCGGCGATCCGTTTCAAGGCCCTGCACCACTTCACGAAAAAACTGCCGCTGTGCTCGCTGAACGATAACCCGACCGAACTGTTCGGCAACACCTCCGTAAGCGCCATCGAATGCGGCGTGGTCAACGGAATCGTTTACGAAATCGAAGGCTATATCCGCGACCTGCAACGCAAATACAGCGACCTGCGGATAATTTTCACCGGGGGAGACAGTAATTTCTTTGCCAAACGATTAAAAAATACGATATTTGCAACCTACGACCTTGTGGCTTACGGTCTGAACCGAATTTTAGAATATAATGCAGAATAACAAGCGAATTCTCCGGGTTGTCCTGGCATTGTTGCTGGCGTTGCCCGCAGCGGCGTGGGCTCAGAGCAGCAGTCTGAATACTTTCTCTCCTTATACGTTTTACGGAATCGGGGACTTCTCGACCCAGGGCCCCGGGTATATGCGCTCAATGGGAGGCGCCGGCATCGGATTACGCAACGCACTGAAGATAAACTACCTGAACCCGGCCTCTTACAGCGTTCTGAAACAAAAAACGTTCCTGTTCAACGTCGAAGTCGAAGGAAACAACATCTACTCGAAAACCTCGGCAGCCAAAACCAGCCACAATTCGTTCAACGTAAGGGACATCGCACTTGCGTTCCCGATAGCCCGTTCGCTGGGAATCGGCATCAGCGTCACCCCGATGAGCAGCGTGGGCTACCGGATCGAAATGCGCGACACCGACCCGTTCTTCCTGGCTAATAATATGGACGTGCTGTATAACTACACCGGAGAAGGGAACGTCACGCAGGCCAAGCTGGGGTTCGGCATCCTGCTGACCAAACGTCTGTCGGTCGGCGCCGACATGGTTTATTACCACGGGCGCATCTCGCGGTATTTCAACACCGACATCACTTCGCTGCTGTCCAACGAAACCTTCGTCAACACCCACGGAACCGCGCGGGAATCCATTTCGCGGCTGGGGGCCAACATCGGATTGCAATACGACCTGATTCAGAGCGACAAACGCGTGCTGACCTTCGGAGCGACTTACCGGCCCAGGACGAATCTCAAACCAACCACGAGCCGCTCGATCTACTCGACCAGCATTACGTCGGACAAAATTACCGATACGACTTCGAAAGAGAATTTCTCGCTGCCCAATACGTTCACTTTCGGCCTGAGCTACCAATCCGTACGGTTAAGCCTCGGCCTGGATTACTCCATGGAACAGTGGAACAACGTGAACACGAACGATCCGATGAACGGCATAGAATTCAAAAACAACCAGTACATCAAGTTCGGCGTTCAGTACATTCCGAATCCGATGGATGTCCGCCATGTCCTGAACCGGTGGTCTTACCGGCTCGGCTTCCGTTACAACGATTACTACATGCGGATCAACGGGCACAACGTCCGCGACAAGGCCATCACGCTCGGCGTGGGCATTCCGATCAAAGTCCAGGGACTGAGCGCCGTCAATGTCGGAGTCGAATTCGGCCAGCGCGGCAGAACCGCCGACGGCGCGATGGGAACGCGGCAGTTTCGGATGATCCGGGAGAATTACATCAAACTCTCCATCGGGCTGAGCTTGTTCGGCGAGGACGACTGGTTCAAGCGGTTCAAGTACCAATAACACCGGCCCCCGATCGAAATGATTCGCTTTTACCGAAATATCACGGCCGTCGCCGCACTTCTCGGAAGTGCGGCGCTGCTGTTTTCGTGCTCGCGGCAAACGGCCGTCGTCGAAGAGGAGAACAACCAGAATATGATGACCCAGCAGAGCGAGAACCTGACGGTCATCCAGACGAAGGAAGGCAACCTCTCCTTCCGTTTTTCCGCGCCGCTGCTCGAAGAGTACGAATATGCCGAGGAACCCTACATCGAATTCCGCAAAGGGATCGAGATCGAGACCTACAACGATTCGACCCAGACTGTCGAAGCGAAGCTGTCGGCCAATTACGCGATCTTCATGAAACGGCAGCAGCTCTGGGAAGCCAAAGGAAATGTCCGCGGCAGCAATGCCGACGGCAACCAGCTCGAAACCGAGCAGCTGTTCTGGAACCAGAAATCCAAACGGGTCTATTCCAACGTCGATTCGAAAATCACCCAGAAAGGGGACGTCATCTATGCCGACGGGTTCGAATCGAACGAGCGGTTCGACGATTTCGTAATGCGCAAAGTAAAAGGAAAAGTTACGGTCGATACGACTCCGAAGCAGGATTCCGTCGCCGGGACTCTGCCGGCCCCCGAGGCTCCGCAGCAACCGCCCGTAAAACCCGGTTATCCGGTTATTCGCGAAGGCGAAGCGGTGGCCCGCCCGCACGTCGAAGAGACGAAGGCGAAAGAATAAATCAGGAAAAATCTTCCTCCCGGTCCGCTTTGATTTTTCGACCGGAATCTCCCTTGCAGAAGACGGATCAGCCGCGGCGGATCAGATGAATAAACTCCTCCCGGATCTGCATCTGCTTGAGGAACACGCCTGTAAATGCGGAAGTAGTGGTCAGCGAACTCTGTTTCTGCACGCCTCGCATCTGCATACACATATGTCCGGCCTCGATCACCACCGCCACCCCCAACGGATCGAGCGCCTGCTGAATGCAGTCGCGGATCTGGACGGTCAGTCGTTCCTGCACTTGGAGACGGCGCGCATAAGCTTCCACAACCCGGGCGATTTTAGAGAGTCCGGTAATATAGCCGTTCGGAATGTATGCGACGTGCGCCTTCCCGTAAAAAGGAAGCATGTGGTGTTCGCAAAGCGAATACAGCTCAATATCCTTGACGATCACCATCTGTTTGTACTCTTCGTGAAATTTGGCCGACAACAGGATTTCGCGCGGATCTTCATCGTAACCGCGCGTCAGGAAACACATCGCCTTGGCGATCCGTTCGGGCGTCTTGACCAACCCTTCGCGGTCGGTATCCTCGCCCAGCAGTTCGAGGATCGCTCGGTAATGTTCGGAAAGTTTCTCGATGGTTTCGGGATTGTACACCTCTTCTCTGGCGTAATTCTGTTCCATGATCCGTTGTTTTATGCGGAACAAAGGTAACACACTTGCGGCAGATAACAAAAACGGAAACCGCAACGGCGGACTACTCGCCCCGTTCGAGCGCACTGTGCACGAAACGGATCTCGCTGTACGAATAATCGCTGCCGAGATTTTCCTGGATCAATGCGAATTTCTCTCCGGGATGCTCGTTCAGACAACGGGTAATCGCCCGGATCTTGTCTTCCGGCACGAATCGGTCGGCTTCGAGCGCGCCGCGCCGGATCAGGTCGGCAATATGCCCGTCGATCGTAGCTGCGCTCAATCCGCGTTCGGCGGCGATTTCGCGGCGGGTAAGCCCCTCTTCGAGCAATCCCAGCGTAACCAGCCGCGTGTCCTCCCGCTCTTTTCTCTTCGGTTTCGTCCCCCCTGCATCCGGCCTCACGGCGACCTCCGGAGTCGGGAAATCCATATCGGCTCCCGTTTCGGCCCGGAACTCCCGAACGAATTCCAGTACCGTATCCCCGTATTTCTCCAGAAACTTATCGCCTACCCCTTTGATACGCGCCAGTTCGCGGAGCGAAGAAGGCAACAGGTTCGACACGCCGAGCAGCGCTTTCTGGCTCATCACCACGTATACCGGAACTTTTTGCCGGCCGGCCTCCTCTTTGCGCCAGCTCCGCAGCGTTTCGAAAAGCGCCGGATGCAGCACGTCGTCGGAAACCGTCACCTTGGCTTCCGCGCCGACCGAACTCCGGGACTCTTCCAGCGAAGCCTTCGCCTTCGCTTCCAGGTAACGGTGCAGGTCGAATCCGTCAGCGGTCGCCTCCAGCACGGCTTTTTTAATCCGCACCTGGTCCCCGGCCGCCGACAGCATCTTCGCAAAATCTTTCCGCAGCTCCTTGCTGTCGATCTCGACGTCGCAGGCCGCCAACAGCGGATCGATAATCTCGCCGCACCGGGCCAGGAAATAGTCCCGTCCTTTGCCGCCCCGTTCGGCGAGCCGCGGATCGTCGCGGTAGCCTGCGCTCCCGCCGATCATACGGTCGATCTGTTTTTGGAAACGAATGCCGACATCGCTTATCTCGGTGCTGAAACGCACCGTATGCTGCTGCCACATGGCCGACAATTTCGGATAAAGCGAGCCCAGGTGTTCGTCGACGAACCGGCGGAGTATCCGCAGTCGTTTGCCTACCGCCGCGAAATCGAACAGTTCCAACAACAGCCGCCGGTAATAAGCTTCGGCCTGACGGGCCAGCAGCGCGCCGTCCGGCCGGTGTTCCGCGGCGTAATCCGTAAACGCGCGGACGGTAGGATCGCAGATCATGCAACGCGCGTCGAGCGGGGCGCGCAGCACCAACCCTTCCAAACTCTTGCAGCGACTGAGCGCCACGTACACCTGCCCGTGCGAAAAAGAGTCGGCCGCGTCGATCACCGCGCGTTCAAACGTAAGCCCCTGGCTTTTATGGATCGTAATGGCCCATGCCGCTTTCAGCGGATACTGAACGAAGCGGCCTTCGACCTCTTCGGTCAGCTCTTTCGTTTCGGGATCGATCTTGTATTTGGTATTCAGCCATTCGGCCGGTTCCACGGCGATCGGCTCGGCGGCCCCGTGCGGCAGCACCTCGACCGACCCGTCGTCCAACCCCGTCACGATACCGATTTTTCCGTTATAATACCGTTTCTCGGGCGACGGATCGTTTTTGATGAACATCACCTGCGCCCCCGCCTTCAACGTCAGCGACGCATCGGTCGGATAAAGGTATTCCGGAAACGTTCCTTCCAGCGCCGCCTGGTAAGTACAGGACGCGCCGGGCAGCGCGGCCATTTTCGCCTCGTTGATCCCATGCGCCGTATGGTTATGCGATGTCAACGTAATGTATCCGTCCTTTTCGTCCGGATCGAAAGCGGGCCGGTAACGGCGGTTCAGCTCTTCGAGCATCGCAGGATCGACGCGGCTTTCGCGCACGGCATTCAGCATCGTAATGAAGCGTTCGTCGCTCTGCCGGTAAATATGTTGCAATTCGATGCAGACGTACGACGTCTCTTTCAGTGCCCGGGATTCGAAAAAGAACGGCGACGCATAGAATCGACCGAGCAAGCTCCACTCCTCGTCGCGCACGACCGGAGCCAACTGCTGCAAGTCTCCAATCAGCAGCAGTTGCACGCCGCCGAACGGTTTGCCCGGATCGCGGTACCGCCTGAGCACGTCGCTGACCGCATCGAGCACGTCGGCGCGGACCATGCTGATCTCGTCGATCACCAGCAGGTCGATGCTGCGAATAATGGCTATTTTCTGTTTATTGAAACGGAACTGCTCCTGTCGGTTCTGCGGGTTCACGCCGCGGACGGATTCGGGAATATACGGTGCGAACGCCAACTGGAAAAACGAATGGATCGTCACCCCGCCGGCATTGATCGCTGCCACACCGGTCGGCGCCACGACGATCATCCGTTTCGGCGAGCGTTCCCGCAGCCTGTGCAGGAACGTAGTCTTACCCGTCCCCGCCCGTCCGGTCAAAAACAGATTGACGGCGGTCTCCCCGATAAAACGGTCGGCCAGTTCCAACTGCGGATTCTCCATCGTTCCCCCATCGGGCATTCGCCCTATCTAACAGTTCATTACATTTTATCGCCGTAGGCCAGATCGCCGGCATCGCCGATCCCGGGAACGATATAGGATTTCACCGTCAGTTCGGCATCCACCGTTCCGCACCAAATCTCGGCCTCTTGCATCGAAAAATTCTTTTTCGCGAACTCGATCCCCTCCTCGCTGGCGATCACCGTAGCGACGATCGTCCGGCGGGGTTTCCCGGCCTTCTCCAGCAACGCCTGATAGGTCAGCGCCAACGACGCCCCGGTAGCCAGCATCGGATCGACGAGCAGCAGCGTCTTGCCGGTCAATTCGCAACTCGATATATACTCAACCTTGATATGGAAACTGCCGTCCTTGCTATACTTCCGGTAGGCCGACACGAACGCATTCTGCGCATCGTCGAAGTAATTCAGAAACCCCTGATGGAACGGGATCCCCGCCCGGAGGATCGTAGCGATCACCAGCTGGTCGTCCGGCAGCGACACTTCGGCTTCGCCGAGAGGAGTCTCCACGACGTGCTTCGTATAGTGCAGCGTCTTGCTGATCTCGTAAGCCATCACTTCGCCGGCCCGCTCCAGGTTGCGCCGGAAACGCATGCTGTCGCCCTGCACGTTCACGTCGCGCATCTGCGCGATAAATCTGTTGAAAATGGTGTTTTCCCGATCCAATACCCGTATCATCATCTGTCCGCCCTTTTTTTTATGTAGCTGTTTTGTGAATTTTCGCAATATCCTTTATTAAAATACATTTTTGTATTTCACAGAAATACGATCAATACAAAAAGTTATTGAACGGATAACGCCCTGCATGGATCTCGCGCACCATGCCGTACAGGTCGTGCCGGAACTTTTCGATATTGATTTTCTCGCGCGCCGAAAGGAAGATACACGGCGTGTTGGCTTTTGCGATCCAACTTTGCTTCAGATCTTCCAGCGAAAGATTCTCGCGCGTGGCCGGGGTCAGATCGTCCTCGTCCTTGCGAACGAACGTGTAAGCGTCGATCTTGTTAAAGATCAGAAAAACCGGTTTATCGCCCGCCCCGATCTCCTGCAGGGTCTGCTTCACCACGTCGATCTGCTCCTCGAAATTCGGATGTGAAATATCCACCACATGCAGCAGCAGGTCGGCTTCGCGCACCTCGTCGAGCGTCGACTTGAACGATTCGACCAGTTGATGCGGCAGCTTGCGGATAAAGCCGACCGTATCCGACAGCAGGAACGGCAGGTTGTCGAAAACAACTTTGCGCACCGTCGTGTCGAGCGTCGCGAACAACTTGTTCTCGGCAAAAACCTCGCTTTTCGAAACCAGATTCATCAACGTCGATTTTCCGACGTTCGTATAGCCTACCAGCGCCACGCGCACCAGCGACCCGCGGTTGCTGCGCTGCACGGCCATCTGCCGGTCGATCTTTTTGAGCTGCTCTTTCAGCCTGCTGATCCGGTCGCGGATCACGCGGCGGTCGGTCTCGATCTCCCGTTCGCCGGCGCCGCCGCGCGTCCCGGTTCCGCCGCGCTGCCGTTCGAGATGCGTCCACATCCCGGTCAACCGAGGCAACAAGTACTGACACTGGGCCAGTTCGACCTGCGCTTTCGCATAGGCCGTGGTCGCACGCTGCACGAAAATATCGAGAATCAGACTTGTCCGGTCGTAAATCTTATTTTTGAAAATCCGGTCGAGGTTGCGCAACTGCGACGGAGTCAGTTCGTCGTCGAAAATCACGTAGGCGATCTCGTGCTCCTCGACGTAAGCCGCGATCTCGGCCAGTTTACCCTCGCCGACGAACGTTTTCGACGAAGGGTTGGCCAACCGCTGAGTAAACCGTTTGACCGAAGCGATCCCGGCCGTCTCGGCCAGAAACTCCAGTTCGTCGAGGTATTCCACGGCCTGCCGTTCCTGCTGCTGATCCCGGATCACCGCGACCAGCACGGCTTCGCGGGCGGGAACTATCGTTTCGTTTTCCTGTTTCATAAATTCAAAAAAGGCGCTTCGCCACGCGGCCGGAACACCCTCCCCCGTCTCTCGCGCACCAGACTCAATTTACCACAAATTTACAAAAAATACCGTCGAAAAAAAGCCTCCGCCCGTTTTTTTCGTCATCCGGTTTTGCAGATTTTGAAAATATGCCTATATTTGTCCCCCGAAGGGGGATTAGCTCAGTTGGCTAGAGCGCTTGCATGGCATGCAAGAGGTCACCAGTTCGACCCTGGTATTCTCCACCTTGACTTTTACAGGCTGTCGGCGACAGCCTTTTTTTATTTGTACAAACCCGTTGCGCTATGGAAAAGGAATGGTTGTTCGGCAAAACGCTCGGCGAGCTCGCCGAAGTCGCCGCTTCGTTCGGGATGCCGCGCTTCACGGCCACTCAGATCGCGGCATGGATTTACCGGAAGGGAGCGCTGTCGATCGACGAGATGACGAACATTTCGCTGAAAAACCGCCGGGCGCTCGAAGAGAGATATCAAGTAGGCCGCATCCCGTCGGCTGCCGTACAGCAATCTGCGGACGGCACGAAAAAATACCTTTTCCCGACGTTGCGGGATCGCTTCGTCGAATCGGCCTACATCCCGGACGGCCAGCGGGCGACGCTGTGCGTTTCGTCGCAGTCGGGCTGCCGGATGGGCTGCCGCTTCTGCATGACGGCGCGCCAAGGTTTCGCGCACAACCTGACCGCCGGCGAAATTCTGAATCAAATCCGGTCGATCCCCGAAAGCGCGCAACTGACCAACGTGGTCTACATGGGCATGGGCGAACCGCTCGACAACGCGGATAACGTACTGCGGTCGCTCGAAATCCTGACCGCCGACTGGGGTTACGCCTGGAGTCCGACCCGTATCACGCTGTCGACCGTCGGCGTCATCCCGGCCATGCGCACGTTCCTGGAGAAGACGAAAGTGCACCTGGCGGTGAGCCTGCACAACCCGTTCGCCGCCGAACGGCTCGAAATGATGCCGGTACAAAACCGGTATCCGATCGAAGAAGTGGTGAAGGAGTTGAAAAAATGGGATTTTTCGCACCAGCGACGCATCAGTTTCGAATACATCATGTTCCGGGGAATCAACGATTCCGACCGGCATGTAGCAGCGCTCGTCCGACTGCTGGCGGGGCTGAAATGCCGCATCAACCTGATCCGCTTCCACGCCATCCCCGACGCCCCGATGCAAAGCCCGGACGAGACGACCCTGGTCCGTTTCCGCGACGCGCTGACCCGCCGGGGGATCACGACGACGATCCGCGCTTCGCGCGGCGAAGACATCCAGGCGGCCTGCGGACTGCTGTCCACCCGCGAGCGGGAAAAACGAGAGGCCGGCTCCGGGCAGCGACCGACCGGAAACGCAAAATAACGAAGGAAATGCACAACTAAACGGACGGTTTTTCCGTTCTGTTATGGAACGACAATTGCAAACGACAACCGATACGAATCATTAAAAACCGAAAAATTATGAAAAAATGGATTGCAATGACGATGTTGGCGCTGTTCTCGGTAGCGGCATTCGCTCAGAATAACACGAAGGAGACAGCCCCGGCCGCCAAGGAGATCAAAGGAACGGTGTTCGAAAAAGGGACGCTGAAAGAGTTGCTGGCAAAAGCCGCCAAGGAGAAAAAATACCTGTTCGTGGATGTTTACGCCACCTGGTGCGGCCCGTGCAAAGCGATGGCCACGCAGGTCTTTCCGCAGGAAAAAGTGGGCAACTACTTCAATAAGACGTTCGTCAACGCCAAATTCGACGCAGAAAAGGGCGAAGGCATCGACGTCGCTAAAAAATACGGCGTGCGCGCCTACCCCACCTTCCTGATCCTCGATAAGGACGGAACGGAAGTAGGGCGAATCGTCGGAGGAGCCGACGGCGACATGTTCATCGAAAAAGTACAGGAAGCCCTCGACAACATCGGCAAGGAATAACCGCCGATAAAACCTTTTCCAGAAAGGCCGTCGCTTCGTGCGGCGGCCTTTTTTGTTTTCGAAGCGGAACGTTCCGGACGTTTCGACCGAAAAAACCGGGGCGAAACACACGGAATATTAAAAACGGGCAGACATCGCATCGTATCGCATATTTCGCTATTTTTGTGAAAAATTAACCCGATATGCTGAAACAACTGGCGGGACAGACGGCGATCTACGGGCTAGGGACGATCGTGCCCCGTTTCCTGAATTACCTGCTGTTCCCGTACCTGACCCGCGTGATGACCGTCGGCGAGTACGGAGTCGTCACCGACCTCTACGCGCTGATCCCGTTCGCGCTGGTCGTGCTGACCATGGGGCTCG
>ERZ857882.3769-NODE-3769-length-13919-cov-5.638200_pt1 | contig 13919 bp, 9 predicted proteins | sample MGYA00519697_ERZ857882 | MGnify/ENA primary metagenome ERZ857882 (study PRJEB31778, sample SAMEA3449373) | human gut metagenome | biome: human gut; feature: human-associated habitat; material: faeces | place: United Kingdom | collected 2010/2012 ...
AACTCAGCCGTTCTTCGCATTTCTTTCCATTATTCAAAACTTTTCATTAGGCTTTGTGGTCATAAGCCGGTACAGTTCCGTGTCCTCCGGGAAATGATCCACAAACGGCACGATAGTATCCCCGTAGAACAGCAGCCCCTCACCGGAATTGGAGTGGGTCACATAGGACAGTTGGTGGGGCGAAATGCCTAGCTGTTGCGCAAGAATCTTCCGATCTCCCGCTGCCTGATTCAGCATACAGATATAGTCGGAGTTCTCAAAAATGTTCTCCACTTCTCTGGATGCCAGCAAATCCTTGACGTTCTGGGTAATGCCGGTGGGAATACCGCCCCATTTTCGAAAGCGCTTCCAGATTTCCACAGAGTAGGCTGCGGTCTGTTCCTCTTTCAGCAGCAAATGGAATTCGTCAATGTAGTACCTTGTGGATTTCCTTGCTTCCCGGTTCAGGGTTACCCGGTTCCATACCTGGTCCTGGACGATCAGCATTCCGATTTTCTTCAGCTGCTTCCCCAGCTCCTTAATGTCATAGCAGACCACCCGGTTGCTGACATCCACATCTGTGCGGTGGTTAAACACATTCAGAGAGCCGTCTACATAGATTTCCAGGGCTGTGGCAACGAACTGTGCTTCCTTTTCCTCCTGCTTTCGCAGGCAGTCATACAGGTCCCCCAGAATGGGCATATTCTCCGGTTTGGGGTCACTGAGGTATTTCCGGTAAACCATCCGCACACAGCGGTCAATAATGGTTTTCTCTACAGGCTTCAATCCATCCTTTCCGCCCACGATCAGCTCACACAGGGACAGGATAAAATCAGATTTCAGAGAGAGGGGATTGTCCTCGTCGCTGTAATTCAGATTGATGTCCATGGGATTGATGTGGTGGTGGGAGGTCGGAGAGATTTTAATGACCTGCCCGCCTAATCGGTGTATCAGCGGATAGTATTCGCCTTCCGGATCGCAGACCATAATATCGTCATTCGTCACCAGAAACACATTGGCAATTTCCCACTTGGCGGCAAAGGACTTGCCGGAGCCGGGGGTGCCGAGAATCAGGCCATTGGGGTTTTTCAGCCACTTCCGGTCCACCATAATGATGTTGTTGGACAGGGCATTGATGCCGCAGTACAGGGCCTCCGTGCTGTTCTGAAAAAGCTCCTGTGTTGTAAAGGGTACAAAAATAGCAACGCCGGAGGAGGTAAGGCCCCGCTGAATCTCGATCTGATTCAGCCCCAGAGGCAAACTGCTGACCATGCCTTCCTCCTGCTGGAAGTCCAGCTGTGTCAGCTGGCAGTTGTACTTCTGGGCGATGGAATTGGTCTGGAAAAAGTTGTTGTCCAGCTGCCGTTTGGTGTCGGCGGTATTGAGAATCAGGAAGGTGACCAGGAACATTCGCTGATTCCGGCTTTGCAGATCGGACAGCAGCTTCTTGGCTTCTTCGCCGTAGGTCGCCAAATCCGAGGGGAGAATGTCCATGTCATATCCGGCACGGACGGCTTTCTTCTGTTCCTCGATTTTTGTCTTGTCCAGGTCGGTGATGGTGCGCTTGATGGTCTTAATGGCACTGACTTGATCCACCGATTGGACATGGATATTCACAATGACATTGCTTTCAATGTCCAGAAAATCCTTCAGCACACGGTCGCTGAGTTCCGGGGCGAGAATCTGTAAAAAGCTGACCGTTGCGAATTTCCTGCCCATGCGGAAATCTCTGGCCCTGCCAAAGTAAAAGGAACTGGGAGCGATATAGTCCTTCGTAGACAGGCCGGAACGGGGCAAATCCTCCCAGCGGAATAAAAACGACTCCGGAGTGTCCATGCGCAAAATGTCATGGCAAACCTTGAGCCGTTCCTTACCCGTAAGCACTTGGGCACTGACACCGAGCTTTTTGAAGTTATTGAGAATATCCGTCTCGATCCGTTCCAGCCGGGGCTTTGCAGAGCGCACACTGTCCGCGTCAATCCCGAAGGTCAGATACTTGGTTTTCACAATGCCGTTATTGCCCTTTTCCTGCTGATTCTGAATGACCCCGGACAGCTCCCGCTGGATGCTCTCAAACTGGTCTGTGCGCACCGGGATCGTCCGCAGGGCAGCACCCCGCAGGCCGGTCAGGTTGATAAAGGACAGCTGAAAGGAAACGGAGCTGTCGAAATAATTGAGGAAATCGCACCAGCTGTCAAAGATGGCCTGCTTGTCCTCGTTGTCCGAGAGCTGGTAGTTGATGTCCCGGAACTGGATGGTTTTTGTGTAGTGATTCCGTGTCACCTGACAAATGCCATCCTGCCGCATGAGCAGATACGGAATGCTGTCCTGAGAAGACTTCTCCTTTTTATCTGTGCACTTTGCCTTTGAGATAGCGGCCTGCACCGCTTTTTTCTGTTCTCGCTTTTTGCGATGGATGAACAATCCGGTATACCTCCTTGTCTAAGTTGTCCTGCCGTTCCAGAACGGCATAGAAATTATTGGTTCGGTAGGGCCGCTCCTTTGGCCGCAGGAACAGCACCCGAACCATATTGCGGATGATGACTTCCAGATGCTGCCCGTTCTTTTCGTACAGCGCCAGCAGAAATGCAGGGAGCATGGTGAGGATCATAAGCAGGGCTGCGGTGGAATTCCCCAACGGTTTCTTGGTAAGAAAGAACAGGGGAACACCCACAAGCAGTCCGGCACTGAAGCACACCAGCTGCCGTTTCGTCAGGTTGAACAGCACCTTGGTTTTGACCTTCGTCAGATCTTTGGGAATGGTTACATAGGGCATAGATGCACCTCCTTAATGGGCGTTGAATACGGAACGGGCAAGGCTGCTGGTTTTGAACAGGCAGAAGCAGAGCAGCACGGTATAGCCCATGCAGGTCCAGATGGCGGCACTGATGTCGCCGGACACGGAAATATTCTGCACCAGCACCGAGTAAATTGCCACGCATACCACAATGAGAAACGCCTGGAAGCCCAGGGAAAAAAGGGTACGCAGATAGTTCTGCCCCATCTGTCCCCATTCCCGGTTGACCATGGTTGCCATTGGAATGGGCGCTACGGAGGTGACGAGGAACACTTCAATCATTCGTCCATAGGTAATGATAAAAATGCAGATGGTGATGGCCCAGGTACATAGTCCCACGAACAAAGATTGGAACCAAAGTCCAAACAGCGGTCCCAAATCCATTTCGTTCAGTCTGCTTTCCAGTCCGCCGACAACAGAGGAGATGTCGATATTGGTCTGCCCAACGATCACCCCGGCGGCGCTGCTGACGACACTTTGGGAAGCCTCAAAGATGCCCATGACAATATCCCAGGTGTGGGTGACAATGACCACGGCGCAGGCAGATTTGAATACCCATTTGAAGAACATCCAGGTATCCACATCGTTCAGGTTATTGCGGTCTGTGACCAGCTGGATCAGCTCCAGGGTCATAACGATAGCCAGGATCGCCCCGGCGATAGGAAGGATCACGGTATTGGACAGATTCTGGATCATGGTAAAGATGCCGCTGTTCCAGCTCTGGGGGGTCATGCCCACCTGGCCGACGATGTTGCCCACCTGTTCATTGGTGGAATCAAACATACCGGACAGGTTGCTGACAATGCCGCTGATGAGGATTTCTTTCAGCCAATCCGTGATACTTTCCCAGATAAAATCCATAGAGTACCCTCCAATTGATTAAGATGTTGGAAGTGTGGTCAATTCCGAACGCTCACAGTAGACCACATATCGCTGCCGTCCCCCGGAGGCATAGGGGTGGCAGGTGAGCAGCGTCAGAAGCTCCCGTCCGGGCTGAATCAGAATTTCCGCCACATCGCTGGGGTCGATGATCCGAATTTCACAGACCCGGTAGTTCAGCGTTTCCCAGAGATTGGTCACGGACACCGTATCCCCAACATGGAGCTTGTCCAGATAGCGGAAGTAGCTGGCTCCGCTGTAGCCCCGGTGGCCTGCAATGACGCTGTTGGTATCCATGCCGCCAATGGGCAGGCTCGTCTGGCTCAAATGGGCGGCCCCGTCTGCCATGTGCTGTTCCGTGGCTCCCAGGTAGATGGGCATTTCCAGATCAATAGCAGGAATACTCAGGACGCCGAAGATTTCATCCGGAAGGCCGTAGTCCGCAAGCTGAAAACTGGCTTTCTGATAATCGTAGGCGCAGGATAATCCAGACTGTCCTTGGGCCGCAATGTTCTGGTTGTACCGCACCATATCTTCCCAAAGCTCCGGGTATGGTTTGACTTTCTCCGGCTTAATAGAATCGATAATGACGGTGGTAGCGGGCAGTTCCGGTTCCTCCCGTTCAAGAAAGTCTTTTGCGGTGCTGGCAATAGAGCTGTCCACGGCGGCACCCCAGATATAGGGGTACAGAATGGAGGCTAACCCAGCGAGGAAGACCAGCAGCATAACCGTAATGAGCAGCCCCCGCAGTTTACCGTTTCGCATAGCGGCCTCCGTTGCGGTGCCGGGGGTGCTTCTTCCAAATTCGTGTGGCAGCAAGCATAAGCAACCCGGCAATTCCAGCGGCACCACCCCCGACCAACAACCCTTGCAGATACTTGGCTTCCCATGTGGATGCAGCCGGTTCCACACTGGCAGTTTCTTCTTCCATTACCGCCGCTTCCTCGTAAGGAATCCGGGAGCCGCGTACCAGGAGCCGGTGGGTGTTGATCCCATAGGGAGTGCAGGTGACGAGGGTACACAGGTCCTCACCGGGGACGATACCTAAGAGGTCTGTTTCATAGGGCAGAACGGTGTTGATTTCCGTTACCTGATATGCCATCGTTTCACCCAGAATATTCAGATAGAAAACATCCCCCGGAACCAGCTGTTCCAGGTCGGTAAACATCTTTTGACTTGCCATGCCGCTGTGGCCGGAGAGAATGGTGTGGGTGTTTTTGCCGCCTACCGGTAGGGAGCTGCCCAGCAGATGCCCCACGCCACGGTCCAGCACCTCCGCGTCCGTGCCGTGGTAGATAGGTAGGTTTACTTGAATTTTTGGGATCTCTACATAGCCCATAATCCCGTTTCCGGCAATGTCCAGCTGATTGTCGTAATTCTCGGCGGCGGACAGCAGTGCTTCCTCGCCGTAAGCATCCGCTGTGCCGGGAGTAATGGCTAAATTGTAGGCGGTAGCCCGCTGCCTCGCTTCCTGCAAAACGGATTCATCTGTCTGCTGGATTAGCACCTGATACGCCGTCTGAATTTCAGAGGCGTATTTCTGGTTGACATAATTTGAAATAAGTGGGTACAGTGTCAGCCCCAGAGCTGTGAGAAACAGCACTGCGGCACAGACCGTTATAATTTTCTTTTTCAATACATCCTCCATCTTTTATTTTTGCGTGTCTTTCTCACTGAAATCCGATGGTTGGCGGCAATTTATTCCGACACTTGGCGGAATAATACCCTGAGATTTCTGTCATTGGGGATAAAACAAGGCAGCAGGACGAAACAGCCTGCTGCCTTATATCATCAGATTGTGTTATTTTTTACAGTGTTCTCAGTAAGAACGCCATATACAGTGGAAGCGTCAGAACTTGCCCCATACGCCCAACATTGTAATCTCCCAGCTTGATTGCGCTGCTTACATGGTACTTCTCCGGATGGTTCAGAATCGTCTTTGTACTCTTGATATTACCGGTTGCCGCCTTTACCTCTACAAGTGTACACTCGCCTTTATAGCGAATCACAAAGTCCACTTCCAGGCCGGAATCCTTGTGGAAATAGTAGAGCTTCCGTCCCATTTTGGAAAAAATATCTGCGATCAGGTTCTCAAAGATAGCGCCCTTGTAGCCATAGAGATTGCCTTGAAGAATGTCGTATTGGGTGCCGTCCTCCAGCATACTGACAAATAGTCCCATATCCCGCATATACACCTTGAATGTGTCCTCCTCGGCATTGCCATCCAGAGGAAGTTCGGTGATGGAAAGGTTATAGCAGCGGGCAATGATCCCCGCGTCCTCGATCCATTGCAGGCTTCCGGCATATTTGGCGGCTGTGGAGCCTTTCCGGACAACGGAATACTGGAATTTCTTGTTCTCCTTGGCGAGCTGACGGGGAATGGACTGAAAACATTCCTTGATGCGGGACTTATCCTGCTTTTCCGCATACTTTACCATGTCATCCTCATAGGAGCGCACGATGTCACGCTGGATACGGAGAACCTCATCCATCTGCTTGCTGTCCACAAATGTCTGCACCGCATCGGGCATCCCGCCAACGACGGCGTATTGCAACAGGAGCTGCTTCATCCGGCTGTGGAGCATCTCCGGCACCGGCGTTTCAGCGTCCAGCGCTTTTTGCAGCATTGCAATCACCGGTTCCGAAATGCCGTTGGCCCACAGGAATTCCTCAAAATCCAGTGGGTACATATCAATCACAGTTTCCGAACCCACGGGGACCGACTTTGGCTCCTTGCCGTAGTCTTTTACCCCCAGCAGGGAGCCGGTGCCGATCACGTCGTATCGGCCATCGATTCGGAAGAATTTTAGTGCGTTCCTTGCCTCAGGGCAATCCTGAATTTCATCCAGGACCAAAACCGTTTCTCCTGCCTCAAAAACAGCATCCTTACCCAGCAATGCGGAAAGCAGCATCACAATGTTATCGATTTCCAGTGATCCCGCAAAAACGGAAGCGTAGTCTGGATTTTCAAAAAAATTCAGATAGACAACGTGCTTGTAGTTCTTTTTTGCGAAATCCAGCACAGAGAACGTCTTACCGCACTGTCTGCATCCCTTGACGATCAGCGGCTTGTGGCCGGAAGTGTTCTTCCATTCCCTCAGCTTCAGCATTGTGTATACCTCCAATCAGCTGTCAGTTTACACACAGCAATCACAAGGGAGAAACTTTTTCAAGGGACTTTACCAGAAAAGTATCAACTTTTTCAAGTGACTTTTTTCGACGTGATACAACTTTTTTCTACTCCTTTGTGTCTACTTTTCTTGACTACTACAACAAGAAATTTTATTTTAGAAAAAATGTGTTTTTCTGCCGAAAAAAGAAAAGAAAAATGTGCAAAACATCTATTGAATTTTTAAGAAAAACGTGTTAATCTAGCATTGAAAACCGAGGAAGAAGGTGAATCGCATGAAACGAAACGCACTTGAATTCCTTATGCAGTGGAAGTCCAGTGAAGATCGGAAGCCAATGGTCCTGAAAGGAGCCAGACAGGTAGGGAAAACCTGGCTGATGAAGGAGTTTGGCCGGACAGCATACGATAGCTTTGTATACTTCAACTTTGACGAGGAAGATGAACTGAAATCCATTTTCGAGGTCAATAAGAATCCTCAGCGAATCGTTGAACTGTTGTCTTTGATTGCCGGTAAAAAAATCCTGCCAGAGAAAACACTTATCATTTTTGATGAAATTCAGGAATGCCCTCCGGCACTGAATACCCTGAAATACTTCAAAGAAAAGGCGAACGATTACCATGTGATTGCGGCAGGAAGCTTGCTGGGAACACTTCTGGCAACACCGAAATCCTATCCTGTTGGAATGGTCAATCTTCTGGATATTTACCCTCTGACCTTTGATGAATTTCTGGATGCAACGGACCCCATCCTCTACACCTATTATGAAAGCATTCAGAAAGAACAGGAAATAGAGGAAATCTTCCACAATCGGCTGCTGGATGCCTTTAATAATTATCTCATTATCGGAGGGATGCCGGAGTGTGTTTCTTCCTGGGTTAAGTACAAAGATCCGGCAAAGATTCGGGAAATCCAGCGTGAACTCATAGAGGTATATGAAAACGACTTCTCAAAGCACAACGGCAAAGTCAACAGCGGACGCATCCTGATGGTGTTCCGCAGCATTGTGTCCCAACTGGCAAAGCCGAATGAAAAATTTATCTACGGCGCTGTGCGAGAGGGAGCTCGTGCCAGAGATTTTGAGGAAGCCATTGAATGGCTGGTTTCTGCCGGGATGCTGAACCGGGTTTACAATGTTGGGAAGATGGAGCATCCGCTGACCGCCTTCGACAAGCTGGATCAGTTCAAGCTATTCCTTTTCGATACGGGGCTTCTAAAATACATGGCCGGTATTGATAACAGCGCAATCCTGCTGAAAACAGATTACCAGTTCAAGGGTCCGTTGACAGAGAATTACGTCTTACAGCAGCTCCGGGGGCAGTTTGAAGTGGAACCTCGGTATTATGCTGATAAGAACAGCGAGATTGACTTTGTGCTACAATACGGTACAGAAATCATTCCCGTAGAAGCAAAGGGTGGTGAGGACAAATCCGCACCTTCGTTCAAGCGCTATATCGCGCAGAATCAGCCCAGACACGCTTTGCGATTCTCCCGCAGAGGGTATCGTAAAGACGGAGCCATTACAAATCTTCCGCTGTATCTGGCGAGAAAGACAAAAGAACTCTTATAAGCTTTACACAGCCGGAGGGGGAAGGCCCCTCCGGCCTTTTCCGTTTATGCGGACTTCTTGTTGGACACCGCGTACAGTACAACCGTTGCGCCGACCATGAGCAGAATACCCACGATGGTGAACATCATAGTGCCGTTGTCGCCAGTCTTGGGCAGATCAAAGCCGCGCGTATTGACCACGGTCAGAGGCGCTTCGGCGTTGGCGCTGCCGTTGTCCTCTGTCATGTTCACATTCTTGCCGCTGACAGTAGCGGAAGCGGTCAGCAGCTTGTGTTCCAGATGCTTCTGGGGAATGTTCTTCAGATCCGCGTCACTCTGAATGACCTTTGCATACCGGGGATCGTTCTGGATCAGGCCCAGAGCATCGGAGGCGTAGATGGTGCAGTTTTCGGAGCTTTCTTTCTGGGAGATCACGACCTCAATATCCTGTTTCAGCAGCACATAGCCGTTATCGGTGCGGACTTCGGTCATGGTGTAGGTATCGTCCTCCAACCCCTTAATGAGGATACGGCCCTTGGTATCACCGGTTTTCACGGGGACAAAGTGAGTAGCATCTTCCTTGTTGGCGGTATGCCCGGTTACATAATAGATGCCCTCGTCCTGATTCAGCTTCGCCTGGACATAGTAGTTGTCGGTCTTGTTCTGTACCAGAAATTCAATCTTGGAGAAATCCCCCTTGCCGTCGGAGAACAGCTTGGTAAGATCGATACCGTAGGTGTAAATGTGGGCATCGTCTACCAGGGTATCATAGAAAGTCTCGCTGGTGCGCTTCCAGGCCAGGACAACCTTGTTGTCGTTGCCCTTATCGCCCACCACCAGAGAATTGTCGCTGTCTACCTTGGCCGTGTAGGTCAGGCGCATGGTGCAGTCAGAATAGCCAGAGTTGACCATGCTGGTATCGGTATATACGGCCTTGGACTTATTGATTTCTGCCAGACCCTTGGCGGTCATCTCCACAGTCATAGCAGTTTTTCCATCTGCATCGTTGTAGGAAACAGTAAAGTAACCGTCGGTCTCTTTCCAGGTGGTCACAGCGTTCTTGCAGGCGGTGTCAGAGAAGATTCCTAGGACCACATCCCCCTTGGTATAGGTCAGACCAGCGGACAGGGCGTCAATAAAGGTATAACAGGACAGATAGGTAGCTTTGGAGGTGATGCTGGGCAGGGTGGAAACGATTTGGTAGTCGATGGTGTCACCAGCGGATGCGGTGCCGGTATGAGCGTAATCATCCGTCTTGCCAGTGTCAGCCTTGGCCTCCCGCAGCGTCTTTTCCAGAGAGGGGATGCCGGTCAGGTTCTTGGGGTACAGGGTAATGTCGTAGATCCAGCGGGTGCCGCCGTCAGAAGCATTGGTGCCGTTGACGGAGGTCATGGGGACGGATACCAGGAAAGGATCGGTCGTGGAAACGACCATTTCGGGGACTTCGGTTTCAGCAACCAGATACAGGCCCAGGGGCAGATTCTCGGTCTTGGTCTTGCCGTAGGAATCCGTCAGGGGCATAGCCGTACCGTTGGCGGCAGCGTAGTGCTCCATGGCATTCTTGACGGTGGTAGCGTTGGCAGTCAGGCCGGAGGACAGAGCAGAGATCAGCACATCGGACTGGTAGAAATACTTGGATTCATCCAGCGCGTCCGCATTCTCGTACCGGTTCTTGCCATCTGCCAGGCCCAGAGCCGCCAGGAAGTCAGCGCCTTCGGCCTTATCCACAGCGTACAGAGTTTCCACGTGGCCGTCGATTGTTTCGGATTCTTCATACTGGAAAATGTCAGCTACCTTCACATAGGTAAACTCGACGCCCTTAATGGCATATCCGTAGCTGGTTTCACCGTTACCCAGAGTGGAAGAAGCATTACCTCCCAGAACGTTGTTTACCCGGGCTTCGTCATAAACGCCGGTAGACACATAGCTGGAATCCCAAACGCCGTCCTTCTCGGCGTTGGTAAGGTCATATTTGTAGATGGTCAGGGAGCCGGTTTTAGATTCGTCGATGGTCGGCACATTGGTCAACTCCACAGCGGAAGCAGCCACCGGGAAGGACAGGAGCAGGGTCAGAGCCAGAATCAGGGAAAGAACCTTTGTAATGGTTTTCATAAAATAAAACATTTCCTTTCATTGATGTGATTTTTGGATTATGGTTTTGAATTTTGAGCATAAAAAATCCAGGGCTGATCCCTGGCATGATAACAGTATTTCAGGTTACGGCCTCCGTTTTCTGGCAAGCAGAAGCCCCAGACAGCCCAAAGCTGTGAGTAAACTCAGCACCTTCAGAATCGTGCCGGAGGCAGCGCCGGTCTCCGGCATGGTAAAGGTTCTGGCGTTGACCGCTGTAAGCTCCACGGTCAGGCCATCTGCGGGCAGTTCCCCGGAGAAAGCAACGTCAGGCAGCAGCTTATAGCCATTCGGTGCTTTTACTTCCGTCAGGCGGTATTGCAGACCGGGGTGAAGGTTCGTCCATTCCAGAATCCCGTCTTCGCTGCTGGTAAGCATTCCGTCCACGAGATCGGCATTGGCGCAGCCGCCCTTGATTGCGGTTTCAGAGAACGTCACCGGCCACCACAGAGCGCCGTCTTCGCTCCATTCCAGCAGGAACGCAGCACCTGATAAGGGATTCCTTTGGGTATCCACCTTATGAACGGTAATTCTGCCTGTGCGGATACCGTTGACGAACGTCACCTCAGCAATCTGCCCCTGAACAACAGAAACCTTCTGGGGATTTTCGCTTTTACAGACATACGGGGAATCCTCCGGGAGAATTTCTTCCACGGTGTATTCGCCGGGAAGCAGCGTTTCCAGAATGGTGCCATCCCCGGAGGTCGTAAACGGGGAACCATCCACTTCCGTCCCAGCTGCGTCCGTTACCCGGAACTGCCAGCCTGCGGCGGAAGTTCCATCCTCCATCGTTTTGAGGATTTTCAGTTTGCCGTACTGGACGTTGGTGAACGTGATCTCTGTATCCTGATGGGGCAGGATCTCGACCTTCTGAACAGATTCATCCACCATCCAGTATTCATCCTCAAACCGCCCATACTCGTCCCCGGTTTCTTTGGCGTAGTAAATGCCGGGATCAAGGTAATAGCCGCCCCGGCCTTCTTCATTGGTGGTGATGGTTCCCACCTCTTGCGTACACGCCGGGTCAGAATAGATGGTGATTTTCCAGCCTTCCACATTTTCGCCGGTATTGGTTTTCTTGTAGAACCAGCCGATACCCTGTTCGCGGTTCAGCCAGGTGTCTACGGTATCCTTGCCGCCTGTGACAAGCACCGTGTGGAAGCCCAGCTCTCCGATCCAGTAGACGTCCTCTGTGGGAAGTTCCATCACGGTGTAGCGTCCCAGGGGAAGATTCCCGGTAATGGCATAGCCGTTTTCATCTGTGGTAAATTCGCCGACAGTTTTTCCGCTGGAATCCCTGACCTGAAATGTCCAGCCGCCCAGATGGTTGCCGGTGTTGGTTGTTTTCACAATCTGGATACGGCCATACTGCGTGTTTGTAAAGGTGACGCTGGCGGTCTGGTTTACCTGAATCGTCACAGCCTTTACTTCTGTGTCGAACTCCCAATAAGGATCGTCTGTAGGGATTTCTCTGGCATACAGTATTCCAGGCTGCAAACCGGATACAGTCACAGTACCGTCCGCTCCAGTCACAAACGGAGAATCTGGTATTGGATTTGCGCAGTCAGGGTCATAATACAGGCCGATTTTCCAGCCGCCCAGATTCTCACCTGTGTTGGTTTGCTTCACCAGTGTGACGCTGCCGGTACTGCATTTGTTATAAAAGCTCACAGAAGCGGTCTGCCCGGAGACAATCGTGACCTTCTGGGGATTGGTGCTGGCACAGCTATACAGAGCGTCCAGACTGGAATCTGTGTTTCCTAATTCCTTGACATAATAAGTGCCTGCGGTCAGCCCCGTTATGGACAGCTTGCCGCTGGAATTGGTAGTGTACGGCCCGGATATCAGGTTGGTACAGGAAGAATCAGAATAAATCCCGAATTTCCAGCCGGATAGATTCTGACCGTCCTCTGTGGTCTTGGTCAGACTGATATTCCCCAGAGATGGTGCCTTGATCTTGAAGTAAGCGTTCAACCCACTGCTTCCAGCGTTGTACAGAGAGATGGTCGTCTGATAACTGGAACCAGACATATACCAGATGTTGTAGCTGGAATTGGAAGCCGAGGGCAGATAGCGGGTTGCGGTGAACACTGTGGATTCGGAAATATCCCCGGTTTTGGTAATGTTCAGCGTATTGCCGCTCTTAGAAAAGCGGGCACCGTTTCCATTAGAGAACGAGAACGCGGACAGCACTCCGTTGGAATCATAGGCGCTGCCAGTATCCCCGGAAAGCTGAATCGTAGGTGCGTTGCTGCTGGAACTGCCGCAAAAGCTGGGGATTTTCTTTGCGGACTGGATTGCGGATACCAGGCTGTTGTAGCAGGAGGAAAAGCCGGATACCGAGGCAGAAGCGGCATTGTAGAACACATCTCCGGAGGTTCCGCACTCGTTGGTGCTGTTCCTCTTAAAACTATTTGGGTCACGCAAACCGCAGACGATTTCATAGATCAGGATTTGCGTTGCTACCCGCAAGGGAACATTGGGGTTGCTGTCCTTCTTCGTTGTGGTCACGCTGACAGAATGATTCCACTGCTGATTGCTGTAGAGAAGAATCAGGCCAATGGCTTCCCGCCGGGCAGAGGGCAGGGAATACCAGACATTGCTGCCAGTGGAACTGCCGCTTCCGTTCAGTGTCACGTCCCGGTCCACAGAGTTGCCGCTGGTGCTGGCACCGTAGTTTCGCCATGGCTCAATACAGTACAGCGGCTCATCCGCATGGGCAACACCGCCGTACCTCGCAAAGTGCCAGCCCATGTTCTTGACATAGGCCGTCCGGGTCGTGCCGCTTCCGTTGGGTTTATAAGTGCAAGACACCTGGTAGTTCAGCCGGGTAGTGTAGTCGCCGTTGTCCGCAAAGTCGAACAGCATGATACTTTTTTGCGTAGAGGCGTAGGCTTCGGCACCCAGGAGACGGTCGTCTGAATCTAAATCGTCCAATTCTTCCGGAAGTGTTGTCTCATCAGTAGGTTCTTCCTCCATAGGCTCTGTTGCCTCCTCGGATGGTGGTTCTGTGGATTCTTCCGGCGGGGCTGCGGATTCTTCGGGCGGTGGCGTTTGGTCTGTATTAGGGGGGACAGCTTCAGAAGCAGAACCCTCGCTAGGCTGTGGCACTGCCGGTGTGGTGATTTCATCCGCAAAAGCGCAGGGGATCATTCCAAAGCACAGCACGAATACCAGCAGGAGCGATACGACGCTCCGAAAGTGCTTCATAGTGTTTTCTCCTTCCTTGAAAATAGGATTGCGCCCACCTCAAAGGAGGCGGGCGCCGGTTGTCATGCAGAGAACAGGCCGGACAGCAGCGGCACCAGAGTAATGCCGATCAGAGCCACGCCGCCCCCAGCCATAAGCTGTTTTATCCCCAATTAGGTGTAAAACTCTGCTCGATGGCGGGCGGCGGCGTACAAAAAATCTATATGGTGTTTTTAAGAGAACCGTCCCGGCGGGACAGGTCAGGCAGT
>ERZ857882.3771-NODE-3771-length-13912-cov-10.402540_pt1 | contig 13912 bp, 9 predicted proteins | sample MGYA00519697_ERZ857882 | MGnify/ENA primary metagenome ERZ857882 (study PRJEB31778, sample SAMEA3449373) | human gut metagenome | biome: human gut; feature: human-associated habitat; material: faeces | place: United Kingdom | collected 2010/2012 ...
CCGCCGCACGCGTAAGAAGATTAAGAAAGACCGTGAGCTGAATGATTATTACCAGTTGCATAAGGAGAAGATGACGAAACCACGTAAACAATGATTAATCATTATCCGTTAATCATTAAACATTAATCACTAAACATTATATAGCGTGAAATCAGTATTTATAACATTCGACCAAGCGTTCTTTGAACGTATCATGGCATTGCTTGACCGCCACAACTGCCGCGGCTTCAGCTATTGGCAGCAAGTACAGGGGCGTGGCAGTAAGACGGGGGAACCGCACTATGGCAGCCATGCCTGGCCCAGTATGTGTTCCGCCATCATCACTATCATAGATGAGGCTAAGGTGGCTCCGTTGCTCGAAGCGCTCCACCGGATGGACAAGGAGACCGAGCAACTCGGACTCCGTGCTTTTGTTTGGAATATCGAACAGACCATTTAATCGGGTCTGCTCTGTCTATAACCGTTATCCCTGGAGAAAAAATCTTGTTTCTTTGGGGATAATTCTTTTTTGTCCGGAGAGATTTTTTCAACCTATATCTATATCTTTGCGGCCACATTAGGTATGGAAAAGAATTCATTGAAATATACGGGTCTGTTGGCGTTTATCGTATGGGGTGCATTGTTGCTGATGCATCTGTTGCCAAGTATTACGATGGGTGGCCGTGTGCTGAGGCGTGTGGATATCTTGGGGGACGTGCGTCGTCCTTCCAAGCCGGTGAGTGAGCCGGACAGCCTGCTGCCTCCGCCCCCGAAGGTGAAGCCCGCCTTTGTGGACACCTGCCGTGCGGGCATGACGTGCATTGAAGATTACAGCGATTCTACCATGCGTGGCATGACGCGGTTCTATCAGGCGCTCGACGAGCTTGCCAAAGCACCCCGTCCGGTTCGTATCGCCTACTTCGGCGACTCCTTTATCGAAGCGGATATTCTGACGGCTGATTTACGCGAGATGCTTCAGCAGAAATATGGCGGTTGCGGAGTAGGTTTTGTCACCATTACGTCCATGACCAGTGGCTTCCGTCCTACAGTGCGTCATTCCTTCAGCGGATGGCAGAGTCATTCTGTCATGGACTCCGTGTTCTTTGACCGTAGCAAGCTGGGAGTCTCCGGACATTACTTTATTCCGAATACCGGTGCTTATGTGGAACTGCGGGGGCAGAAGAACTATGCCTCCCGTCTGGATACTTGCCAGCGTGCCAGTATTTTTTTCTATAACCGTGGCACAACCACCCTTTCTGTCCGCGTCAATCGTGGCGAAGCAACTACCGAGACTTTTGAGCCGATTGATGATTTGCAGGAGATGACGGTAGAGGGAAATATCGGTTCTGTCCGTTGGACGGTGGAAAGTGCGGACTCCACCTTGTTCTATGGCCTTGCCATGGACGGTACTTCCGGCATTGTGCTGGATAACTTCTCACTGCGCGGCAGTTCCGGACTCTCCCTCCGCTCCGTGCCCGTGTGGATGATGCGCGAGTTCAACGAGCAGCGACCCTACGACCTGATAATCCTGCAGTACGGACTGAATGTAGCTACGGAGCGCGGACGCAATTACGACAGGTACATTGCAGGTATGCAGACAACGGTGGAACATCTCAAGGAAGCCTTTCCGCAAGCTGCCATCCTTGTGGTCAGCGTGGGCGACCGTGACTATAAGACCGAAGAAGGGGAGCTGCGTACCATGCCCGGTATCAAGAATCTGGTTCGTTATCAACAGAATCTGGCGGCAGATGAGGCTGTCGCTTTCTGGAACATGTTCGAGGCTATGGGTGGGGAAGGCAGTATGGCAGAGATGGTGCATGCCAAGCCGTCACTGGCCAATTATGATTATACGCACATCAACTTCCGTGGTGGAAAGTATCTTGCGGGATTGCTTTATGAGTCTTTGATTTATGGTAAGGAACAGTATGACAGAAGGAGGGCCTACTATGAAGAGGAGCCATAAGGAGGATTCACGATTGTACGATTTACGATGTACGATTTGCTGCGCGGTGCTGGTGCTGATTGCGGCGATACGGCCGCTCCATGCACAAGACGTACTGCCAGGCCGCCTTTCGTGTCATACCGGTGGAGCGGATTGTGATACTCTCTGCCTCTATTCCCAACGTACGGATACGGTGTCTGTCCCTTTGATAACTTTTCCCGCCGCATTCCGGCAAATGAAGGAGAATGTACTTACCGACAGTCTGGGTATTCTTAATCCTTTCTGGGAGAAGCTGCGTCTGTCCCGGCTGGGCGCTTCCGCTGATACGCTTCGCATCGTACATGTGGGCGACAGCCATATACGCGGCCATATCTTCCCCCGTACCACCGGTGCGTTGATGCAGGACACTTTCGGGGCAGTCTCTTATACCGATGTAGGTATCAACGGTGCATTTTGCATTACTTTCACCCGTCCGGACCGTATTGCTGATATTGCGGCTCTGCATCCCGACCTGCTTATTCTTTCCTTCGGGACGAACGAAAGCCATAACCGCCGTTACAATACAATGCTGCACTATCGCCAGATGGACGACCTTGTACGCATGCTTCGCGAGAAACTGCCGAATGTACCGATGTTGATGACTACCCCTCCGGGCTCTTACGAGAGTTTCCGGCAGCGTCGCCGTCGTCGGACCTATAAGATTAATCCGCGTACTGCCGTTGCCGTGCAGACTATCCGCTGGTATGCCGATGAAAACGGATTGGCGGTATGGGACATGTACGAAATACTTGGCGGTACCCACCGTGCCTGCCTCAACTGGCAGGAAGCCGGATTGATGCGTCCGGACCATGTACACTATTTGCCGGACGGTTACCGCCTGCAAGGCGAGCTGTTCTACCAGGCCTTGTTAAAAGCTTATAACGATTATGTGGAATATTGACGAATTTTTATCCGGATTGAATATAGACTTGGACCGTTTGCGCGATGTCTTCACTTATGACCCGCAAGCCCCGATGATATTCAGCAGTGGTATTTTCCTCTGGCTGTTTGTCGCTTTTATATTGGTTTATCTGTTGTTGCAACGCCGGACGACGGCGCGTTTGCTGTTTGTCACCTTGTTTTCCTATTACTTCTATTATAAAAGTAGTGGCACTTATTTCTTCCTGCTTGGACTGGTGACGGTCTGTGACTTTTTCATTGCACGCTTGATGGCACGCGAGGCTATTCCCTGGCTACGTAAGGCATGGGTTGTGTTGAGTCTGTTCATCAATTTGGGATTGTTGTGTTACTTCAAGTACACCAATTTTCTGGGCGAAACTTTTGCCTCGCTGACGGGAGGCACGTTCACGACAATGGATATTTTCCTTCCGGTGGGCATCTCTTTTTTCACTTTTCAGTCGTTGAGCTATACGATAGATGTGTACCGTCGCCAGATAACGCCTCTGACCAGTTTGTTGGATTATGCTTTTTATGTTTCTTTCTTTCCCCAGTTGGTGGCGGGTCCTATTGTACGTGCCCGTGATTTCATTCCGCAAATCCGCCGCCCGCTGTTTGTCTCCAATGAGATGTTCGGACGTGGAATCTTCCTCATCGTGAGTGGGCTCTTCAAGAAAGCGGTTATATCGGACTATATCAGCGTTAACTTTGTAGAGCGTATTTTTGATAATCCTACTCTTTATTCGGGGGTGGAGAATCTGATGGGTGTTTATGGCTATGCCTTGCAGATTTATTGCGACTTCTCCGGTTACAGTGATATGGCTATCGGCATTGCCTTGTTACTGGGCTTCCATTTCAATATCAATTTCGATTCCCCTTATAAGTCCGCTTCCATTACGGAATTTTGGAGGCGGTGGCATATTTCGCTTTCCAGCTGGTTGCGCGATTACCTTTATATTTCTTTGGGAGGCAACCGGAAGGGGAAAATCCGCCAATATGCCAATCTCATCATTACCATGTTCCTGGGCGGCTTGTGGCATGGCGCTTCGTGGAATTTTGTACTTTGGGGAATGATGCATGGCGTTGCGCTTGCAGCCCATAAGTTCTGGATGACGCTTACCGGGCGTAAGAAGGGGACGGAGAGCCGTGGCATCCGCCGCTTCTTCGGAGTGCTTGTCACTTTCCATTTTGTTTGTTTCTGCTGGATATTCTTCCGTAATGCGGAGTTCTCCACATCAATGGATATGCTGAAGCAGATATTCACTACTTTCCGTCCGCAACTCTTCCCGCAGCTGGTAGAGGGTTATTGGGAAGTGTTTGCACTGATGGCATTGGGCTATCTGCTGCATTTTGTGCCCGACAGTTGGGAACGTGCCTGCACAAAAACAGTAATCCGCCTCCCCTTGTTGGGAAAGGCGGTACTGATGCTTGCTGTAATCTATCTGGTCATTCAGATGAAAAGTTCGGAGATACAGCCGTTTATCTATTTCCAGTTCTGATTACTTCTTCTCGGTAGCAGTGGAGTCTGCCTGCTGTCGGAAGGGTTCCCGGTAGTTGAGCCCGTCTCTCCGGTAGAGGCCGATGAGTCCGGCCAGTCGGGTAGTGAAGTTTGTATAATCTTTCTTTTCCTGTTGTGTCCATTGTACTTCGGCAAGGGCGGCCATACGGGGGAGAACCATATACTCTGCCTGTTCGCTGGTCGGGATGTATTCTGTCCAAAGGTTGGCTTGTGTGCCGAGTATGTGCTTGGCTTGTTCTTCGGTCAGTGAGGCGGTAGGATTCAGACTGTATACTTTCTCCAATGGGACAAAGCCTCCGATGGCAAATGGTTCGTGCCGGGTATCCTTACTTTGGTAATAATCAAAGTAGCAATAGTCATTGGGTGTCATTATCACGTCGTGTCCCAGTTGGGCCGCCTTGATTCCTCCTGCCGAGCCACGCCATGACATAACAGTTGCGTTAGGAGCGACGTCGCCTTCCAGAATCTCATCCCAGCCGATAATCCGGCGTCCTTTACTATTGAGGAACTTTTCGATACGTGTCATGCAATAACTCTGCAGACGGTCTTCGGCTGTATGGTTCTTGTCGGATTTCAATTTTTCGGTTCTGATACGCGCCTGGCATTTGGGACACTTTTCCCAACGGGTGCGGGGAGCTTCGTCACCGCCGATGTGGATGTATTTGGAAGGGAATATGTCAATGATTTCGGCCATGACATCTTCGAGGAACTGCATGGACTTTTCGTTGCCGATGCACAGCACATCTTCGAATACGCCCCAACGTGGGCACACTTCATACGGTCCACCGGTGCATCCCATTTCGGGATAGGCGGCCAGTGCGGCAAGCATGTGTCCGGGCAGGTCTACTTCGGGGATGACCGTGATATAGCGCTCCCCGGCATATTTTACGATTTCTTTGGCTTGCTCCTGCGTATAGAAACCGCCATACCGGGTGTTGTCATACTCTTCGGTGTTCCGGCCGATAACGGTACGGTCACGCCAGGCGCCGATTTCCGTCAGCTTGGGATACTTCTTTATTTCTATTCTCCAACCTTGGTCTTCGGTGAGGTGCCAGTGGAAGGTATTCATATTGTGAAGTGCCAGCAAGTCTATGTATTTCTTTACGAACTCAATGGGAAAGAAGTGGCGGCCTACATCGAGGTGCATGCCCCGGTAGCTGAAGCGGGGTTCATCCTGGATGCTGCCGGCAGGCAATAAGATAGAGGTGGCTTTGGTTTCGGCAGGGATTGATTTACGCAGGGTTTGTATACCGTAGAACACTCCGTTCTCGGTCTGTCCGTTTAGGGTCACCCGGTCGGCTTTGACGGTCAGCACATAGCCTTCCCGGTTGCCGATAGCCGGATCCAGTCCTAATGTGATGGCGCCTTTGGGCCCTTCGCTCCCCGGGGCAAGGGCTTCTGTCTGGAGGGTGTGGCCGGTGGACTGGCTGATGTATTCGGCCAAAAACTCGGCATTGCGTTTCAAAAGTTCATTGTTTTCAGGGTAAGCGATGATGGTACCGTCATTCAGGTTGAAGGGGGATTCCTGACTCAAGGCAACCTCCTGGGGCAGGGGAATGACTTGATAGTTGGCTGTTGTTTCTACTCCGCATGAAGAGCAGGCCAGGATGAGAGTGCCTGCAAGGAGCATGTGTGTAAGTTTTCTCATGGTATTGAACTGATTAAATTAGTGTCTGACAAATATACTAAAAAAATACTAAAGAGGCAGAGGAGAAGGGGATAAATGCATGCTCATACCTCAGTTCTTCTTTGCTCTGTACTCCTTGGGTGACATTCCCGTGTGTTTCTTGAAATATCGTCCGAAGAAAGACTGGTCGGGAAAACGGTATTTGTCGGCAATCTCTTTCAGTGACATGCCGGTGGATTGCAGCGCCATTTTCAGTTCCAATATCAGGTTTTCGTCAATGATTTCTTTGGCAGAATCTTCTGCCACTTGTTTGGTGATGGCAGATAGGTAGCGGGTCGAAATGCAGAGTTGGTCAGCATAAAAAGCAACATCCCGCTGGGTAGTACAGTACGTATGTACCAGATTTATGAACTTTTTGAACAATTCTTCTTTCCGGTTACTGCCATTGATTTGCTCTTCCGTAAAGTAACGTTGAACCTTGTCGTAGGTGTCGAGAAAGAAAATTTGCAGCAGGTTTTGTGCAATGGCTTCGCGATACAGATTTTCAGAATCGCGGTAGATGGCATTGCTTGCCGTGATGAGTCCCGTGATAGCACGAACCGGTTCGTCTTGGGTATGCGTATAGCATGCATTCTCCTTTATAAAATGTATGAAGGGCGGCTCTAAACGGAAGCATGCCGTCTTGAACATTGTCTCGGAATAGGCAAAGAAGTCCACCAGGAAATCTTTACTCGCACTTGTCAGTGAAATAATGGAACTTGGAAGCAGCGTAATGTGCGTATTGGGTACAATATGATATTTTCTTAAATCTATTGTGATATTTGCTTCTCCACAGGTGCAGAACATCAGTGCTCCATTGTTCATTTTCAGAAGACGTTTCCGGAAGAATTCCAGGTTGTCTGTTCCGGCTCTGAATGTTTCTTGCTTGGTAGTCAGTAATGGATTCATATGTTAGATTGCTTATGATTTGCGGTCACAAAGGTACGAGTTCTTTTTGGATTGTTAAATGGCATGTTCCGAAAATGAACAGTCGTGTACCTCCAATGAAACAAAAGGTTGTTCAAAAACGGCATACCTTTGCTGCCGGCTTAAAAAATAAAAGATAAAGCCGGCGTATTATTTTTTTTAAGATAAAGAGTATGATAACAAAAAAGAGTATGATGAAACAGATGATGACCGTCATCTGTAGTGCAACACTGGCAGCCTGCGGCAGCGCGCCTGCCGTGCAACCCCAGTCGGAATATCAGGTGATGACTATTTCGACTACCGACAGAGAACTGCAGACAATCTATTCCGCAGCCATCCGCGGACGGCAGGACATTGACATCTATCCGCAGGTGTCCGGTACACTCACCAAACTTTGTGTGGAGGAAGGACAGACCGTGCGTCGGGGGCAAGTCTTGTTTATTATCGACCAGGTGCCCTATCTGGCAGCCTTGCGCACAGCAGAAGCCAATGTGGAAGCTGCCCGTGCCGGCGTGGCCACTTCGCAACTGACATATGACAGCAAGAAGGAGCTTTATGCCCAGAAGGTGATTTCCGAGTTTGACTTAAAGACTTCCTACAACAGCCTGCTGACAGCGAAAGCCCAGTTGGCCCAAGCCGAGGCGCAGCAGGTGAATGCCGCCAATAACCTCTCTTATACAGAAGTGAAGAGTCCGGCAGATGGAATGGTAGGTACGCTCCCTTATAGGGTGGGGACGTTGGTCAGCGCCAGTTTGCCCAAACAACTGACGACCGTATCCGATAATTCTAATATGTATGTCTATTTCTCCATGACAGAGAATCAGTTGCTTGACCTCACCCGCCGCTACGGCTCCAAGGATAAGGCGCTGGCAGAGATGGACTCTATCGAATTACAGCTCAATGACCGTTCTGTCTATCCGCAAGAAGGTAAGATAGAAACTATCAGTGGTGTAATTGATACCTCTACGGGTACAGTCAGTCTGCGTGCCGTGTTCCCCAATAAAGAGGGATTGCTGACCAGTGGCGGTTCGGGCAACGTCATCATCCCGGTACGGAAAGAGAACTGCATCGTTGTTCCCCAGAGTGCCACTTACGAAGTACAGGACAAGGTCTATGTATATAAGGTAGTTGACGGCAAGGCGCAATCAGTTCCCGTGCAAGTGACCCGTGTGAACGGAGGTCAGGAATATATCGTAGAGAGCGGCTTGAAAGTGGGGGACACAATTGTGGCCGAAGGCGTGGGTTTGCTGCGTGAAGGTACCTCCGTCCAACCCAAAACGAATGAATGATAATTTTTAACCGATAGAATATGAACCTCAGAACTTTTATAGAACGCCCCGTTTTTTCGGCAGTCATCTCCATTACGATTGTCATTCTGGGCATCATCGGATTGTTCACCTTGCCCGTTGAGCAATATCCCGACATTGCGCCGCCCACCATCATGGTGAGCACCACTTACTATGGTGCCAGTGCGGAAACCCTTCAGAAAAGTGTTATCGCTCCGTTGGAAGAGGCCATCAACGGTGTGGAGGACATGACTTACATGACTTCTACCGCCAGCAATGCAGGGTCGGTTTCCATTACTGTTTACTTCAAGCAGGGTACAGACCCGGACATGGCGGCGGTCAATGTGCAGAACCGTGTGTCCAAAGCTACGGGGCAGCTTCCTGCCGAAGTAACCCAGGTGGGTGTCACCACCAGCAAGCGGCAGACCAGTATCTTACAGATGTTCTCTTTATATAGCCCTGATGACAGCTATGACGAGAACTTTCTTGCCAACTATATCAGTATCAACCTGAAGCCGCAGATTCTCCGTATCTCCGGTGTGGGCGATATGATGATTATGGGTGGTGACTACAGCATGCGTATCTGGATGAAACCGGATGTCATGGCGCAGTACAAGCTGATACCTTCGGATGTGACGGCTGTGCTGGCAGAGCAGAATATCGAATCGGCCACCGGGTCGTTTGGTGAGAACTCGGATGAGACGTATCAATATACCATGAAATATACGGGACGCCTCATTACTCCTGAGGAGTTCGGCGACATCGTCATCCGTTCTACCGAAGACGGCGAGGTGCTGAAACTGAAGGACATCGCCGATATAGAGTTGGGTAAGGACAGTTATGCCTACAAAGGTACCATGGATGGACATCCCGGTATCTCCTGCATGGTGTTCCAGACCGCGGGCTCCAATGCCACGGAAGTGAACCGGCAGATTGACCGGCTCCTTGAAGAAGCACGCAAGGACTTGCCGAAAGGCGTGGAGCTTACCCAGATGATGTCCAGCAACGATTTCCTCTTCGCCTCTATCCACGAAGTGGTGAAAACGCTGATTGAGGCTATTATCCTGGTTATCCTGGTGGTTTATGTCTTTTTGCAAGACATCCGCTCTACGCTGATTCCGCTGGTAGGTATCGTTGTTTCACTGATTGGTACGTTTGCTTTCATGTCCGTTGCCGGATTCAGTATCAACCTGATTACGCTGTTTGCGCTGGTATTGGTGATTGGTACGGTGGTGGATGACGCCATTGTCGTGGTGGAGGCGGTGCAGGCACGGTTTGATGTGGGCTATAAGTCCTCCTATATGGCAAGTATCGATGCGATGAAGGGCATCAGCAACGCGGTTATCACTTCTTCACTGGTGTTTATGGCGGTGTTTATTCCGGTATCGTTCATGGGAGGGACTTCCGGTACGTTCTATACCCAGTTTGGGTTGACGATGGCGGTGGCCGTTGGTATTTCGGCGATTAATGCGTTGACACTCAGTCCCGCACTTTGTGCCTTGCTGCTGAAGCCTTATATCAATGAGGACGGAACGGAGAAGAATAATTTTGCTTCGCGCTTCCGCAAGGCATTCAACACGGCTTTCGAGGCGGTGGTCGAGAAGTATAAGAAGATAGTGTTGCTGTTCATCAAGCGCCGCTGGCTGGGATGGTCGTTGCTGGCACTTTCGGTGGTGCTGCTGGTATTCCTGATGAATACCACCAAGACCGGACTGGTGCCCGACGAGGACCAAGGAACGTTGTTTGTCAACGTTAGCACCGCTCCGGGTAGCTCGCTCAAGACGACAAATGACATTATAGACCGCGTGGAGAAGCGTCTGGAAGACCTTCCTCAGAAATTGCACTTGCAGAAAGTTGCCGGTTATGGTCTGCTGTCCGGGCAGGGAAATTCTTTCGGTATGATTATCGTGAAGCTGAAACCTTGGGACGAGCGTACGGCAAAGGAAGACCAGGTGCAGGCAGTCGTCAACCAGATATACGCTCGCACGGCGGATATTAAGGATGCTACAGTCTTTGCCATTGCTCCGGGTATGATTCCGGGCTATGGTATGGGTAATGCGCTGGACTTGAATGTGCAGGACAAGCAGGGAGGGGATATGAACACCTTCTTCCAGACCACCCAGCAGTATCTGGCGGCACTGAACCAGCGTCCGGAAATTTCGATGGCATACTCCACGTTCGATGTACGCTATCCGCAGTGGACCGTCGAGGTGGATGCTTCCAAGTGCAAACGTGCCGGGATTACTCCCGACCAGGTGTTGTCCACACTGTCGGGCTATTATGGCGGGCAATATGTCTCCAACTTCAACCGTTTCTCCAAAGTTTACAAGGTAATGATTCAGGCCGACCCGAAGTTCCGTTTGGATGAGGCTTCACTGAACAATGCCTTTGTGCGCATGTCCAACGGTGAGATGGCTCCGTTGAGCCAGTTCGTTACGCTGACCCGTTCCTACGGTGCCGAGTCCTTGAGCCGCTTCAACATGTTCAACTCCATTGCCGTGAATGCCATGCCTGCTGAGGGATACAGTACCGGTGACGCCATCCGTGCCGTACAAGAAACGGCGGAGATAGCCTTGCCGAAGGGATATGGCTATGACTTTGGTGGCATCACCCGCGAGGAAAGCCAGCAGAGTGGTACTACAGTCATCATCTTCGGTATCTGTATCTTGATGATTTACTTGATTCTGAGTGCGCTTTACGAGAGTTTTCTGATTCCGTTTGCCGTTATCCTGGCCGTTCCTGCGGGCCTGATGGGGTCGTTCCTTTTTGCCAGGATAGCCGGGTTGGAGAATAATATCTATTTGCAGACGGGACTTATCATGCTGATAGGTCTGTTGGCAAAGACTGCTATTCTGTTGACGGAGTATGCCGCCGAGCGCCGTAAAGCGGGAATGGGGCTGATTGCTTCTGCCGTCAGTGCGGCAAAGGCGCGTTTCCGTCCCATCCTGATGACGGTACTGACGATGATTTTCGGCCTTTTCCCCTTGGTGGTTGCCACGGGTGTCGGAGCCAACGGTAACCGTTCATTGGGTACGGGTGTTGTCGGTGGTATGTTCATCGGCACATTGGCGCTGCTGTTCATTGTTCCTGTCTTGTTCATCAGTTTCCAGTGGTTGCAGGAGCGGCTTCGTCCTGCCCAATCCGTCCCGACGAGCGACTGGCAGATTGAGGAAGAGATGAAAGTAAGCCGGAAGGAGATAGAAGAATCACATTAGTACATTATCGCGTAACTAACATAAAAAAATAATGAAGAAACAATTCATATTATTAGCTGTCGCCGGCTTGGTACTGACCAGTTGCGGCATCTATACCAAATACCAGCGCCCGGAGGACATCACGACCGATGGACTTTATGGACACGATTTGGACGGGCAAAGTCTGGATAGCCTGAGTCTGTTTGCGGCATCGGACACTACCTCCATCGCTTCCCTTTCCTGGCGCGAGCTTTTTACGGACCCGCAATTACAGTCGCTCATCGAGCAAGCCTTGCAAGGCAACACCGACCTGCTTTCCGCCCGGCAACGTATCAAGGAGGCGGAAGCCACGCTGATGTCGGCCAAACTTTCGTACCTGCCTTCGTTTATGCTCACTCCGCAGGGTGGCGTCAGCAGTTTCGACAATTCCAAAGGCTCGTGGACCTATTCCGGCATTGCCTCGGCAAGTTGGGAAGTCGATATTTTTGGTAAGTTGACCAATGCCAAACGCCGTTCCAAAGCGCTCTACCTTCAAAGCTTGGAGTACGAACAAGCCGTCAGCACTTCGCTGATAGCTAATGTGGCCAATCTGTACTACACCTTGCTGATGCTCGACGAGCAATACCGCATTTCCGAAGAAACAGCCGCCAGTTGGCGCGAAAGTGTACGCACCATGCGAGCCATGATGGCTGCAGGCATGACGAACGAGGCGAGTGTCTCGCAATCCAAAGCCAACTGTCGTCAGGTGGAAGCTTCGCTGCTCGACCTCCGGCAGCAGGTAAAGGAAGTGGAGAACAGTCTCTCCATTCTGTTGGGCGATGTTCCGGGCACCATTGAGCGTGGCCGGTTGGCGGGGCAGGAGTTCCCGCAGGAACTTGCGGTGGGCGTACCTCTGCAATTGCTTTCCCGCCGTCCCGATGTGAAAAGTGCCGAACTCTCGCTGGCATCCGCTTTCTACAGCACCAATGCCGCCCGTTCTGCTTTCTACCCCTCCATCACCTTGAGCGGTACAGCTGGCTGGACCAACTCGGCAGGAAGCATGATTGTCAATCCAGGAAAACTACTCTTCTCCGCCATCGGTTCGCTGACACAACCCTTGTTCAACAAAGGGCTGAACGTGGCACAGCTCAAGATAGCCAAAGCACAGCAGGAAGAAGCCAGGCTCGCTTTTCAGCAAGCTTTGCTCAATGCCGGTAGCGAAGTGAACAATGCTCTGACCCAAGTGCAGGTAGCCCGTGGAAAGACGGAGCTCCGCGCAAGGCAGATAACTTCACTGGAAACTACCGTCCGCAGCACCCGGTTACTGATGCAACACGGCACTTCCACCTATTTGGAAGTACTCACTGCCCAGCAGGGGCTACTCTCTGCCCAACTGACACAGGTAGCCGACCGCTTTGATGAAATACAAGGTATCATCAACCTCTATCAAGCCCTCGGTGGAGGGCGGGAGTAAAATATACTCTTTCTCATCTTCATTCTCTCGCCCCTCTATCAATCCGGCATTTCCTTTTTTTGTGGGAATCCGATGGTAGAGGGGCTTTCATATAAGCGGGCTATGGCAAAAAAACTACGGTTTCTTGCCGTCAAACCGGGACAAACTTTATAACTTTGCGGCATACGACATAAAAATCTATCTATTATGAACTGCAAATCCTTGTTTTTTCTGGTTGTTTTTTCCCTGACCCTTATATCAGGGGTGTTTGCTCAAAAGAAAGTTTCTATTCTTGGCGATTCCTATTCCACTTTTTACGGTCATGTCTCTCCTGCCGCCAATCTCTGCTGGTATGGAGTTCCCGGCGAAAAGAAAGAGAATGATGTGACAAAGGTGGAGGAAACCTGGTGGTACCGTTTCATCCATGAGCACGGCTTTCAGTTGGAACGCAACAATTCCTATTCCGGCTCCACCGTCTGTCATACCGGTTACGAGAAAGCTGATTACTCCGACCGTTCTTTTATCACCCGTATTCACAACCTCGGCACCCCCGACATAATCCTTGTTTTTGGCGGTACCAATGACAGTTGGGCAGGTGCTCCCATTGGCGCATACCAATATGATGGCTGGACGAAAGCCGATTTGTATAGCTTCCGTCCTGCCTTTTGCTATCTGCTTGCATCTCTCAAGCAGCTCTATCCTGCGGCCAGGATTTATAATATTACCAATTCTGAATTATCCGAAGAGGTAACTGATTCCATGGATGAAATTTGCCGGCACTATGGCATCGAGAATATTCGTTTGCACGACATTGATAAACAATGGGGGCATCCTTCTGTGCAAGGAATGCAGAGTATCGATGCTCAGGTTTGGGAGTCTGTCTCCCCGATATTGGAGGCTTCTGTTTCTTTGCCTGCCAAGAACTAAGGACAGACTCATTGGGAGTTATCCTTTTCTATCCTAAATGCTAATCTTTCCACTGCCGTATTCTTTTCTTTCCACAGCTGTGGAAAGAAAAGAATACGGCAGTG
>ERZ857882.3777-NODE-3777-length-13905-cov-3.019639_pt1 | contig 13905 bp, 9 predicted proteins | sample MGYA00519697_ERZ857882 | MGnify/ENA primary metagenome ERZ857882 (study PRJEB31778, sample SAMEA3449373) | human gut metagenome | biome: human gut; feature: human-associated habitat; material: faeces | place: United Kingdom | collected 2010/2012 ...
TTGCACACGGTGGGGCAGCTCATTGACGGCGTAGAGAACATGTTGAAGTAACTACCCGCGGTCGCAGTGGCAGCCCAAAACGCCGCTGTGGCCGAATACATAGATGTTGCATGGCGTGCGGCGCTCGCCGGCGGCTGCGGCGCATTTGAGCGTCAGGGAGCCGGAAGCGGGCTGCTCGTAGCACCGTTGCAGCCGGTTGCAGCACCCGCCCGCGATATCGCGCCAGCGGCATGCCCCGGCGTTTGTGCAGTGCTTGATGCACTCCATATCGATGTAGCGCTGGGAAATTTCGCCGCCCGCGTGGTAATCACCGTTGGAGATGAGCAGGTGCGCAACGGCGAGGTCGCCGATAACGTTTGAAAAGTGGCTTTCTGTGCCGTGGTGCGGCGCTTTGACGATATAGTAGCCGTCAAACAGCTTCCCGGAGATGCGGCGCAGCACTTCATCGGACACGTCGCCGGTCATTAGAATATCGAGATTCGACGGGCCGCGGCTTCGGCGATTGTGAAAGACGAGGGAGAGGTCGTTCTGCGTTTCGGTGTAGACGTTGCGCACGACGGATTGATTTAAAATGTCCTGAATATCCGGCGCGGCGGGGGAATGGGCGAGGTTGCTGCGCATATCTTCCATGCGACCTAAGAGGTCGCGGAGAGAATCAAGCAGGATGCGCCGTCTGCCGGGCGTGGCGCGGTCGGACGGCGCGAAGGCCGTTTGACACTGCATGTAGAGCCTAACGAACGCATCCTTCGTCTCCAAAAACTCCGTTTCGCGCCCGGTGTGAAACGGGGAAGAGAGGCAGATGTTGAGGTTTTCGACGGCCTCCGTCAGGATGGCATCGAACGGGAAGGGCTCGTTACGCGCGGGGGAGAGCACCTCGTAAAACGCGCCGTCAAATGTGAAGATGTCGCCGCCGCCGAGCGTGAAAATGCGGTCTGCGCCGACAGAATCATTGAGCGCGTCGAAAATACGCAGGCAGGTGGTGTTCACCTGCGCGAAGTCACTTTGCGGCACGGCGAAAAAATGCGCGAACACGGCGAACTCCAAAACGGGATTTACGCCGCGCTTATCGCACGGGAGGGCGGGGAGGTATACGCGGTCAAAGTAGCCGGGATCCTTTTTGACTTGCTTTAAAAAGCCACTCATATGGTCACGGTGGTAGTGCGTGAGCAGAAACTGGCGCTGGGCGGCGGGCGCATAGCGGCTGAAAATTTCGTTAAAACGGCGGTCAATCTCCTCTTCACCGCGGCGGGCGTAACGGCTGACGGAGCCGCAATCCACCATTAAAATCTGCCGGTTTTGCCCAACGAGGACGGTGCAGTCGCCGTATTCCACATCGTGCAGTTCAACGCGGTCCATTACGCTTTGTCCTCGTTCTGCACGTGGCGGTACAAAATGCCGTTTTCATAGCGGTCATCTTTCCACTCGCCGGTGTAGACGACATTGCCGTTTTTGTCGAACGCCGTGCCGTGACCCTGCCGTTTACCGTTCTGCCAGCCACCGGAATAAATCAAGTTGCCGTCTGCATCGAACAGGGTAGCTTGACCCGCTTTTTCGTTGTTTTCATATTTTTCGACGAACACGCAGTGCGTTTCGGGATCGACGGAGACACCTGCGCCCTGCTTTTGGCCGTCGATGATTTGGCCGTTGTAAATTAAATCGCCGTTTTTATTGAAAATCGTTGCCATGCCTTGCGGTTTACCGTTTTGCCAGTGGGAAATGTGCAGCGCGTGGTCGCTTTCGCGGAACGAAACGCCGAAGCCTTCGCGCTGATCGTCTTTGAAGTCGCCGATGTAGGAGACGGCGCCGCTGCGGTAGTGGTGCACGCCGAACCCCTCGCGCAGGTCGTTTTTGTACTCGCCTTCATAGAGCGTGATGCCGTTGTTGTTCACGGTGCGGCCGAAGCCCTCGCGTTTGCCGTCTTCGGAAAGGTCGCCTGTGTAACGGAGCGGCGCGCCGCCTCTGATGAGCGTGATGCCGGCTTTGGGGTCGTCCTCTTTTTCAGCTTCCTTTGCAGGCAGGAGCTTATCAAGCAGAGCACGTGCCTGCCGGAGCTCTTCCGGCGTGATGTCGGGGGCGGAGTCTGTTTTTGGCGTTTCTTCGGGAGCAGATTCTTCCGGAGCTTCTTCGGGTTCTTCTGCGGGAGTGTCCTCAATGGGGGATTCTTCGACTTCTTTCGTCTCGGGTTCTGTTTCGGGCTGCGGCTCGGCTTCGGGTGTTTCGGAGGCAGCTTCTTCGGAAGCGGGTTCCTCGGAGGTAGCTTCTTCGAGAACGGGATTCTCTTCGGTAGGCTCTGCGGCTTTTTCGGCGGGGTCGCTCAGGAAATCGACAAGTGCGGGCTCGGTGAGGTTCCCGAAAACGGGCAGCTCAGACTCCGGCTCGGTCGTTTCGGGCACATCGCCGTCTTTGACCTCCCAACCCATGGAGAGCATGACGGAGGCGTTTTTATTCTGCTTCAGAAATTTGATGCGGCGCTGCTGCTCTTCACGCGGGCAGTAGGCGTATTCACCGCGCTCATCGGCGACGAGCAGAAGGCGGTCGCCAAACTGGGCGTTTTGCAAACTCTGCTCGGCGGTTTGGAACGCATACGGCACGGGGAACAGCACGGTTTCTTTCGTTTTGCCGGTGGAATCGTTATAATCGAAGCGGATGACGGCGTCGCGGTGGTCGTCCGGCTTAAAGGTAATGCGCGCGCGGCGGTCGTCATCGGGAGAGAAATACTCCGTGCGCATCCACTGCATTTCACCGTCGTAGTACACGCGGGCGCGCAATGCGCCGTAGGCGTTATAAAACGCGATGCCGCGCTGACCGCCGTTTGTGAATGCGGCTTCGAGCGTATTTTTGCCTGCGCGTTTTTTCCATTTTATAGTGCGGCGGGAGAGCTTGCCGTGCACCTCGCCGGAAAGTCCGTCGAAAATGCCGCGGGCGCGGATATGTACGGTTTTGCCGGATCCGAAATAGCTGCGGCGCGCTTCATAAAGGGCATCGTGAAACGAAGACAGCGTATCGAGCCCGGTGTAGCACACGGTGTAGACCTTACGGTTCACAAGGCTTGCGCTGAGAGAAGTGGCGTTATGTTCCGTCATCTGAACGACCTTTCTGCGGGAAACGTGCCTGTTTCCCGTCTTTTCCGTTGATATAGTTTCAGTATACCACGAAAGGACGTTTATTTCAATCACACGGTTCCTTCGGATTTTAACTTGCGAAATGCTTTAAAATCTGCTATGATATTGTATCATCGTTCTATACTATAATAGAGGAAAGGATCGCGCGGCATGAAAAGTGTGAAGAAAGAAGTCTCGTTCAGGCGAAAACTGATGACGGCTGTATTGAGCGTCACGCTGCCGCTGATCGCGCTGCTTTTGTTCAGCAACCTGTATTCCACGCAGGCATTTAACAGGAAAATTGCGGATTCCAACATGCGCACGATGGATTACCGGGCGGGGCGCATGGAGGAGCAGCTCGACTCTGTGAACGATTTTCTCACCGGGTTGACGGTGAGCGACGATTACCGCACGCTGTCGGGCGGTGAGAAAACCCCCTTAAAGGCGTATCTTGCAAGCTATACGCTCATTACGCAGTTGAAAACGGCGCTGCCGGCATACGGTGATGTGGGCGCGTTTTTCATTTACAGTGTGCCGAGCGATGCCGAGCGCGATATTTTTGACGATTCTATCTCCTACGCGCAGAAGGAGCGGCTGCGCGCTTTTGTGCGCGACGCGGTGGAGAACAACACGTATTCGTACAATATGCAGTGGCGGCACGCGGAGATCGGCGGCAAGGCGTATTTATTCCGCTTTTACGGCGGGCGCGGCACGTATCTTGTGGCGATGGTGCCGTTGGCGGCGCTGGCGGACGCGCGCTACATGCAGATTGATACCGATGCGGTGATGTTGTTTTCCGACAAAAACAACGAGCCGCTGACCTCTGTCGATTTCGTGGAGGAAAACGGGATCAATCTGAACGGCGACTATGAGAACTACTTTATTTCGGGCGGGAAGCAGCGGTATATGATCGTGGGCCGCGATTTGGCGGGTACGGATTGCAGGGCGATCCTTGCCGTAAACGAAAGCGGGTATTTCGGCTCGCTCGATGGCTTGCAGGCGGCGCTGCTGGTACTCTCTTTACTGGCGCTGGTGCTGATTCCGGTCATTCAGTGGCGGCTGACGAACTCCATCTCGAAGCCGGTGGAGGGGCTGCGCAGTGTTATGGAGCATATCCGCGCCGGCAATCTGGAGGCGAAGGCTGAGGGCAAGACGAACATACGCGAATTCAACGAGGTGAACGAGACGTTCAACACGATGATGACGCAGATTAAAGACCTCAAGATCGAATCATACGAACACGAGATTGAGACGCAGAAGGCGGAGCTGCGTTACATGCAGCTGCAGATCCGCCCGCATTTCTTCTTAAATTGCCTTAAAAGCTTATATGCGTTGGCGGAAGCGGGCAAATATGACCGCATTCAAAAAATGATTTTGGAGATCTCGAAGCACATACGGTATATTTTTACGGACAGCATGGAGCTTGTGCCGCTTTCGCGCGAATTAGATCACATTGAAAATTACATCGAGATGCAGCGGGGGTCTTCGCAGTACCCGCCGGTGTGCCGGTTTGACATTGACCCGCGTTTACGGGACTTGCCGATCCCGCCGCTTTCTTTGCAGAGCTTTGTGGAAAACTGCGTGAAGCATGTGTACTCGCCGGATTATGTTTTGAAAATTGAGGTGAAGGCAGCGGTGCTGTGCAGCGGCGCGGACACGTTTGCCGACCTGACGGTGACGGATAACGGCGGTGGCTTCCCCGAGGACGTGATTGCGGAGATCAACGAGCCGGACAGCCCGCTGTACGCGCAGAACCACGTGGGCATCAACAATGTGAAAAAGCGCTTGCAGCTGATTTACGGTGACCGCGCTTTATATGCGTTCTTTAATCGGGATATGGGCGAACGCATGGGCAGTGTATCTGAAATTTTGATTCCGATAGACCTCGCAATGCTGCATGCGGCGGAGGACGAGCCGGACGGAGAGGAGGCTTTCAACGGATGAACGTATTGATCGTAGACGACCAGCCGGAAGTTGTGGAGAGCATGGTGACCGGTGTAAACTGGAAAAAAATACCCGTGGAGCAGGTGTTTACGGCGTACAGCGTGAAGGAAGCGCAAAGCGTTTTTGAACGCGAGCGCATAGATGTGCTGCTGTGTGACATTGAAATGCCGCCGACGAACGGCTTTGCTTTGCTGCGTTGGGCGCAGGAGCGGTTTTCCGGCTTGGTGTGCATTTTCCTTTCTGCGCACGCGGAATTTGAATATGCGCAGGAGGCCGTGAAGCTTGGCAGCTTTGACTACATTTTGCAGCCTGCGCCGTATGCGGAGATTGAGGCGGCGGTGGAGCGCGCGGCCGGAAAAGTGCGCGAAGCGGAAAACCAAAGGCGGTACAATGCTTATGCGAAGTACCGTGGTGAGGACGAAAGTGCGGAGAAGGAGCCGGACAAGACGGAGCAGACACCGATACAGCGCGCGATGACGTATATCCGGCGAAACATCGACAAGGATTTAAGCCGCGCGGAGATTGCGGACGCAATCTATTTGAACCCGGAATATCTTTCCCGCTTATTTAAAAAGGAAACGGGCGCCTCTTTAAATGATTATATTGTGACGGAGAAGATGCGCGCGGCACAGTCTTTGCTGAGTGACACAAACATCCCGGTGAGCCTCATTGCGACGAAGGTGGGGTACTCGAATTTCTCGTATTTTTCGCAGGTTTTTAAGAAATACACGGGCATGTCGCCGGTGGAATACCGTGCGGCAAAGCGGCGGTCTAAGCTGTAAAGCACGTTTTCTTTCGGTAAACTGTTGTAAAACTGTCACAAAATGTAAAATCCGTGTAAACGGGTGAAAGACAGAAAATACATCTTGCATTTGAGAGAGGGACACCCATATGGGTTTTCCTCTTTTTTTATCGATATAGAGTATCGATATGCAGGATTGTAAAAAGCATCCTGCAAAGTCTTCACAAACATGTCACATTTTGAATAGGAGATGTCACGAAATTTGCAGAAAAGATGCGGATTTTCTGTTACTATATGTGTGTAATTTGACCGCGAAGGCTAAGAATAAATTTATCGCAGGTCGAAAAGTATGAAAGGAAGTAAGAAAATGGCAAAGAGACTTGTAGCAATGCTCATGGCAGCAGCGCTGACCCTCTCCCTGGCAGCTTGCGGCAACGGCGGTTCTTCCAGCTCCACCGCAGACTCCAGCACATCTTCCGAATCTTCCGCTTCTGACAGCGCTGCAGCTGATAGCAGCGATGCCTCTTCCGAAGCAGAAGATCTGAAAGAATCCGAACTCGTAACGCTCAATATCGTGACGATGTCATCCGGTAAAGAAGAATCCGGTATCGCACAGGTTGAGGAAGCAATGGACAAGATCCTCGAAGAGAAGTTCAACGTGAACGTTAAGCTTTCCTTCCTCCCGTACAGCAGCTATGCTGACCAGATCTCCCTGATGCTTTCCTCCGGCGAAGGCGTTGACCTTCTCCCGGTTTACATGGTCAACTACACGGCTTGCGCTGATTCCGGTCAGCTCTATCCGATGGACGACCTCATCGAGAAGTATGGCCAGGGCATCATTGAGCAGCTCGGTTGGGACAACATCAACTGCGGTCGCGTAGGCGGCGAGCTGTTCGGCCTCACGCAGGGCCGTGACCTTGCAGCTTCCCAGGGCTTTGAGTACAGACTGGACCTTGCTGAGAAGTACAACCTCGACATGGATTCCGTTAAGACTCTCGAAGACCTCCACGATGTTCTCGTTACCATTAAGGAAAACGAAGAGAACTGCTGGCCGGTAGCTGTTTCCGCCGGCGAAAACATCCGTAACTGGGGTTGGGACTCTCTGGGCGACGAGATGGTTAACCTCGGTGTTCTCTCCGACATGGCTACGGACACCACCGTTGTGAACCTCTACGAGACCGAGCAGTACAAGAACCTCGTTACCACAATGTACAACTGGATGCAGGAAGGCCTCATTCAGGCTGACGCCGTGAACACCACCGAGACTGCAACCACTCTGCAGGACGCAGGCACTGCATTCGGCAGCTTCGTTAACCTGAAGCCGTACTATGCAGAAGAGAACAACGCGAACCTCCAGAACCCGATCGGCACGGTTGAGCTGATTCCGGCACTGGCTTCCACCGACCGTGTTACCATGGCTCTGTGGTCCATCGCAGGCAGCTGCGAGCATCCGGAAGCTGCTATGAAGACTCTGAACGAGCTTTACAGCAACCCGGAGCTGAGCAACCTCTACATGTATGGTATTGAGGGCGTTCACTACGAAGTAATCGAAGAAGGCGCTGTTACGAACGGTCAGGACAGAATCAACTATCCGGACGGCGTTGATGCAACGACCACCACTTACAGAAAGTCCGGTACTTGGCTGATGCCGAACCAGTTCATCGGCGACATCTGGGGTACCGATCTCCCGGCTGATTACTGGGATGCAACGAAGACCTTCAACGAAGAGTCTCAGAAGTCCGCAGCATTCGGCTTCTCCTTCGACGCAACGCAGGTTGCGAACGAGATCACCGCTTGCACGAACGTTGTTAACAAGTACCACAAGGCACTCGTTTGCGGCGCTCTTGACCCGGAGACGACTCTCCCGCAGTTCAACTCTGAGCTGAAGGATGCCGGCATCGATGCGATCATCGAAGAGAAGCAGGCACAGCTCGACGCTTGGCTGGCTGAGCAGAAGTAATTTACTTCACAATTAGACTTAAAGAAGCTGGAGCGAGATTCGTTTCAGCTTCCTTGTGAAAATCCGTGTCTTTTTCCCGAAAGGGAAAAGGGCATGGGCGTGTACAGAGAGATGACCCTTCTGTACATGCCCATGTTCTTTTGGAAAATTTCAACGGAGCAGGACGAAAACAGATTGAAAGGGGTTTCTAATTATGCCGAATAAATCTGCCGCACTGGAAAAAGAAATGAAAGTGCGCTCGGCAAAACCGAATAAGTGGCTGCGCTTTTACCGCTGCATCCCGCTGTATCTGATGTTCCTTCCGGGCGCCCTGTATCTGCTCATGGATAAGTATATCCCGATGAGCGGTCTGATCATCGCCTTCAAGAAGGTCAACTGGCGTAAGGGCATCCTTGCAAGTGACTGGGTGGGTTTCAGCAACTTCACCTACCTTTTTAAAACGAAGGACGCTTTCAACATTACGCGCAACACACTGCTTTATAACCTGTGCTTTATCGTGCTGGGCACCGTGATTGCCATTACAATCGCGATTCTCTTAAACGAGATTACGAGCAAGCTGTTCAAGCAGGTGTACCAGACCATCATCCTGATGCCGTACCTGATCTCCATCGTTGTGGTCAGCTATCTGGTGTTCGCAATGCTGAGTTCTGAATCCGGCTTTATCAACAACACGATCTTTAAGGCACTTGGCATTAATCCGATTTCCTGGTATACAGAGCCGAAGTACTGGCCGTTCATTTTGGTCATCGTACATATCTGGAAGGTGTTCGGCTACGACTGCATTCTCTATTATGCAACGCTCGTCGGCATTGACCACGGCTACTATGAGGCGGCGGTCATCGACGGCGCAAACCGCTGGCAGCAGATCGTTCACGTTACGCTGCCGAGCCTTCTGCCCACCATCATCACGCTGACACTGATGTCTATCGGCAAGATTTTCTATTCCGATTTCGGTCTGTTCTATCAGGTACCAATGAACTCCGGTGTTCTGTTCCCGACCACAAACGTTATCGATACCTATGTATACCGCGCCCTGATTGAGCAGGGAAATATCAGTATGTCATCTGCAGCCGGTGTATACCAGTCTCTGGTAGGCTTCTGTGTCGTAATGTTGAGTAACTGGATTGTCCGCAGAGTAGACAAAGACCAGGCATTATTCTAGGAGGATGGAAGTATGACAAATTCAAAAAAAGCAAAACGTTTCCAGTTCTGGATTAATGTAGTACTCATTCTGATTACGTTATCCATTGTACTGCCGTTTGTACTCGTATTTATTTCCTCGCTGACCGATGAAAACACACTGATCCGCAACGGATATTCGTTCTTCCCGGAGAAATTCAGCTTTTATGCTTACTCCTATATCATCCGTCAGGGTGAGAAAATCCTGAGAGCGTACGGAATCACCGTTTTTGTAACGATTGTTGGTACCGCTGCAAATATTGCGATGTCCGCTCTGTTGGCATATCCGCTTTCTGTTAAAAAACTGCCGTACCGCAGAGCAATTACCTTTTTCGTATTCTTTACGATGCTGTTCAACGGCGGACTGGTGCCGACCTACTTGATGTATGTAAATTATCTTCACATCAAAAACACGATCTGGGCGTTGATTGTTCCGGGCTTCCTGTTAAGTGCAAACAACGTGCTGATGATCCGAAGCTACTTTAACACCAGTATCCCGGACGCGCTGTTCGAGGCGGCCAAAATCGATGGCGCAGGACACATGAAGATTTTCACCAGCATCACACTGCCGCTTGGAAAACCGATTCTGGTAACCATGGGACTGTTTTCCGCACTTGGCTATTGGAATGACTGGACAAATGGTTTATACTATTTATCAGGAAATGAAGGCCAGAAGCTTTACAGTATCCAGAACCTGCTGAACCGTCTGATGCAGAACATTCAGGCGCTGACGCAGAACGCCGCCTATAGCGATCAGCAGTTTTCCCTGCCCGTAACCATTGACGGCAAGACCTGGACGATCACGCAGCGCGAGCTGCCCCTGACGCGCAACATAGACGCCGTGCTGGACGAGGCCTACGCCATCGGCCGCCAGGGCATGCTCGATACGCTAAGCGGCAGCGGCACTCCCTTTGAGGCGCGGTATCAGCAGGTTTCCTCCGCCGGGCAGGAGGGCGCGTACCTGTACACCCAAATCACCTATGATAAATCCACCGTGCGCGCGCTGGCTGAAACGCTGGCCGAGCGCGTGAACGTCAAAGCGCAGGACGCAAGCATTTATCAGTTTGATTTTTCCAGCCGCAGCTTTCAGTTTATGCCCGAGCAGGTGGGGCAGGAAATCGACAGCGAGGAGATTTACAACGCCATTATCTCCCGCATGGACGCGCGCAATTACAGCACCGTCACCCTGACCACCAAAAAGACCCAGCCCAATGTCACCGTGGCGCAGCTGAACCAGAGCTTCGGCCTGATTTCCAGCTACACCACCTCCACCGGCAACCTCAAGGGCTACAACCGCACCAAGAACATCGAGTTGGCCTGTGCCGCCGTGACCGGCACGGTGGAAAGCGGCAAAACCTTCTCCTTTAACAGCACCACAGGCCGCCGCACGGTGGATAAGGGCTATCTGCCCGCCGGCGCGATTGCCCAGGGCGCAAGCGTGGAGGAAGTGGGCGGCGGCGTGTGTCAGGTATCCAGTACGCTGTTTAACGCCGCAGCCATGGCCAACATGGAAATCGTCTATTCCAGCCCGCATGCCTGGCCCAGCACCTACGTGGCTCCCGGCCGCGACGCGACGGTGGACTGGCAAAGCTATCAGTCGCTGGAGCAGAGCCTCGACCTTAAATTCAAGAACACCAGCGACTATCCTATTTTCATTGTGGCCTATGTAACGGGCAGCAACTACAACAAGGATTGCAAGTGCACGGTGGAAATCTACGGCGTGGCTTTCAAGGACGGCATCAGCATCGATTTGCAGACCGAACTGGTATCAACCACCCCTGCGCCGACCGAAATTGAGCTTCGTCTGAACACCAGCCTGGCCTATGGCGAAACCAAAACCGTCCGCAAGGCGCGCGACGGCTACGTATACAAGACCTACCGCGTTTATTACCAGAACGGCGTGGAGGTACGGCGCGATTTGCTGCGCACCTCCACCTATCGCACGTATTCCCAGATCGACGAGTACAACTACTGATCCTACACAAGCAGCGTCGAAAGGAGCGAGGCACATGCGCAAGGGCGAAGTGCGCCGGCAATCCATCATCGAAGCCTCCGAAAGGCTGTTCAGCGCCAAGGGCTATCTGGAAACCACGGTGGACGATATTCTGGCCGAGCTGCAATGCAGCAAGGGCAGCTTCTATCACTACTTTGATTCCAAGCTGTCCGTGCTGACCGCCATCTGCGAGGAAAAGGTGCGGCTGTGGTTTGATGCATACAAGAAAACGCGCGTCACCAGCACGCGCGAGCGGCTGAACGTGCTGCTGCGCTGCACGCAGCCCTTCCGGCCGGAGGAGGAGGATTTTCTGTTCATGCTGCTTCGCCTGCGCTCCCGCGGCGAATGCGCGGTGATGGAGGGCGCGCTGCGCGGCGCTCAGCGTGAGCTGGTAAAGCCCGAAATCGAAAACCTGCTGATGATCCTGGGCGAAACCGGGCAGGCGCATATCGCCCGGCCTGGACTGGAAGACCTGGTATTTGAAATTCACATCGCCATGTACGATGAAATCTGCGAAACGCTGTCCCGCTGCGTACGGGAGGGCATAGGCGCGGCCCAGGCTTTCCGCGAGACGGTAGAGGCCGCGCGCTTCCTGTGGGAGCGCGTGCTGGATATGGACTACGGCAGCATGGAAATTGTCAAGCTGGACGAAATGCTGCCCGTGGCCGAGCGGCTGGTGCAGCGTCTTCGGACACTATAAGTATAAGAACGATATAACAAACGCAACGCCCGGAGGAAATTTCTCCGGGCGTTGCGTTATGATAGGTTACAAGGCAGGGTTAGTCCTCTTTTTCCGCCAGGCGCGCAGCCAGCTGATAGCTTTGACGAATGAAAGCGCTCAGCTCCTCGTTTTCCAGCGGACGGGTGGACATGCGGGCAATATCGAAATACTGCTTGGCCAGCAGCTTTTGCAGCTCGGGATCCTTCACCGCAGCCAGCGCACGGATGGCCTCGCACTTGCTGTTAAGCACCACCTCAGCGCGCTCGGGCAGCTTGAAGTTATCGCCGTACATGGCTGCCATCTCGCGGTAACGGCGCATCTGCTCATCCTCCAGCAGCATCAGCGGCAGATCGCCGTCAGCCAGGGGCTGCAGCTTGACCTTCAGCTGCTCGTCGCCCAGCGCATCACGGAACAGCTTCTCCAGCGGTTCCAGCGCCAGCTCGCTGTTTTCGGCATCCTTATCCACCAGGCCATCCACATCAGCGTCCACGCGGGCAAAGGTCAGGCCGTCCGCATCCTCCTGCTGCTCCATGTGCTGCATGAAGCTGATATCGATGACGGAATCCATCACCACCACGTCGATATTGCGCGCGGTGTACAGCGCCACCGACGCAGCCTGGCGCGCGGCGTCCGTGGTGTAATAAACCTTCTTTTCGGTCTTGCCTTCGTTGCGGGCGCGGTATTCCGCCAGCGTCACGGGGCTGCGCTGCTCGACCTTCTCTACAAGAGACAGGATCGTTGCCGCGCGGCCTCGCAGGTCTGCCTCAAGCGCCGCGCCCTCGAGCACGCGCATTGCGGTGTATTTTTCGAGCGCCGCATCCACGACCGACAGGATATCGGCAGTCAGCTTTTCCTCGTCCTCCTCTGCCTTTTCCACGGAAAAGACGTCCGGCAGGCGGCTGAGCGCGGTCACGGTGATGTCATCGCGTACATCATAATCCGCTGCGATGGACTTCATGGCATTCAGATACCCCTCCAGCACCGGACGGTTGACGCAGACACGCATCTGCGTATCCTCCATCACGTTGACCGCGATGAAAACATCGACCTTGCCGCGGGAGATCGAAGCCTTGACGCGGGACTTTACGCCGTCCTCCGCATAGGCGTAGAGGCGCGGCATTTTCACCGTGCAGTCCAGATAGCGGTTGTTCACGGAGCGGATCTCCGCAGTGATCTCTCTGCCGTCGATCGTTGCCACGGCACGGCCGTAGCCAGTCATGCTCTTTATCAAATCAAATTCCTCCGTAAAGCACAGCTCCAGCAGCGGCGCACGCCGCTGCTGGCTATGCGAGTCATTTTTCAGGCTGTCTATCCCTTGTCGTCCGTCTTTTCCGCAAGCGATACCACGATCGTATAATCCCCGATGTAGCCCGCGTCCGGATAGCCGTCAATGTAGATCGTGACCGGAACAGTGTTCGTACCGGGCAGACTGAAATCGGCAAGATCGGCGACCACGCGGATGTTGTTCGCGGTGATCTTCTGGATCTCGGACGTTGCGGCGCGGATGGTGACCTGCACCTGCTTGGTCACGCTGGTCGGCTCCAGCCCCTCCGGAACGTGAATGAATGTGATGTTCGTTGCGCGGATCACAGCCGTCGCCTTGTTGCGGATGGTGACGGTCACATTGGCCTGATCGACGCCGCTGACGTTCTTCGTTTCGTTCGGGATCACGATGTCAAACGGGATCGTTCTCGTGCTGGCTTCAATGTCGGCAAGATCGATCGTGCCGAGCGTGATCTTGTTGATGCCGTCAAGGACGGTTGCATCGCCGGAAAGCGTGATGGTCGGCGGGTCGATCTCGATCTTGGTGTCCTTGCTGGTCGCGCCGCCGCCGTCGATGATCTCGATCTCGAGCGTGACGTCCTTATACTTGACGACCGTGAGCGTGACGTCGATCGAATCCACATCCGTTGTCAGATTCGTGGTATCCACGGGCTTTCCCTTCGCATCGCAGAGGACGAACGGAACGGTATCCGTGACGGACTTGTCGAGATTGGTCCTCGTGACTGCCAGACGGGCGCTTGCGATGCTGCTGACGATGCTCTCAGGTCCGGTGACCTGAACGGTATCAAAATCGAGCGAGGTCTTTTCCAGCAGGTAGCCGTCCGCGACGGTCACGCCGCTGTAATCCGCCACGACCTCGACCGGGAGCGTGACGCGCCGCTCGATGGCAAAGCTGACGGAGCTGGGACTGCGGCTGACGACCGTGATGCCGGAGTCCTGCACAGAGGTCGGGAGCTTGATGTCATAGGCCATGTTGTAGTT
>ERZ857882.3782-NODE-3782-length-13896-cov-4.222816_pt1 | contig 13896 bp, 10 predicted proteins | sample MGYA00519697_ERZ857882 | MGnify/ENA primary metagenome ERZ857882 (study PRJEB31778, sample SAMEA3449373) | human gut metagenome | biome: human gut; feature: human-associated habitat; material: faeces | place: United Kingdom | collected 2010/2012 ...
TATTATATCCAATAGATAAATTCAAACCCAATTTAGATGTAGCGATAAAACGCACACCGACACTCGGATTAAAATAGAACCCCATACCGTCAAAAACAGAATAACCGACTTTCAATCCAATAAAAGGAGCAATATCATTATTCATAAAATACCCCCTCGCATCGGCATATACCGGAATAAAAACTGTAGACCAATTAAAATGATAGTTCACTCCCACTCCAACACCTAAAAAGAAATATGGATTAAACTGATAACCATGAGTAGAAGACACGGAAACAAGTCCGTCACCATAAGTACCCACGCCAAAAGCACCACCTACATCCACAAATCCTTTATAGCCATTTGTTTTAAACTCATCTCTTTCACCATGCCTATTCTTCATCCTCATTGTAGAATTTCGAGAAGAAAATTCCTTCGTGATTTTCAATACTTCTGACATTTGGAAAACCCATACACTACCATCACTTGTTTCTATTTTAATAGTTTCATTTGGTATCTGCTCAAGAATAATACCTTTAATTATACTCCCATTTTTCAAATAAACGACTTCTCGAAAATCCTTAGCCGAGACAAATAAACTGCTACATAAAATTGCACAAATGACAAATATTAATCTTTTCATGCCCATAGATATTAGATAACAATCTCTTATTTTTTCAAAATAAATAATAAAAACAAATGTAATCAATAATATCTATTTAACAAATAAATATATAAAATAAATATTATAAAGAGGTATTTTTGAAAAACTGCTACACTTTGTAAATAGGTCAGCAAAAGTAAAAAACAATAATCAAATGAACAGGATGTGATAACGAAATCAAGATAAAAGAAACAATAGCTTTTTATAGTATTGAAAAAAACTATAAAAATATCTTGATAATATTTTCTGCATCGGAAAATTCAGACATACGCTAAAAACATATTAAAAACAAAAAAGCCTTTAGAAATTGTATCTAAAGACTTTTTTCTGTGACCCCGGAGAGGCTCGAACTCTCGACCCAATGATTAAGAGTCATTTGCTCTACCAACTGAGCTACGGAGTCATTTCTTTTGCTGGTTGCGGTTGCAAAAGTAATGCTTTTCAAAAAAACAACAAAACGTTTTCAATAAAATTTTATTCGAAATTGTAATATTCTGAAGGATGATTTCTTTTGAGAGCAACTAACTGAACATCTTTTCCCACACGTATTCCTTCCTGATAAAGACGATATTCCACTGTTTTATAGGCCAATTCGGGATGATTATTTTCCCGGCTCAAATGACAAAGAAAAATATATCGCATATCTTCCGTAAAATTCCGAGCCAAAAACTCGGCCGTATCGGCATTGCTCATGTGACCGTTCGGGTTAATGATTCTTTGTTTCAAATGCGGAGGGTATGTCCCATGGGTCAACATCTCAATATCGTAATTCGCCTCTATAACCAAATAATTCGCTTTGCGGAGATAGTGTGCCACACCCGGAGGAATATGTCCGAGATCTGTGGCAAAAGCAAATTTTCGGTCTCCGTATTCTATAAAATAACCGACATTATCCGTACCGTCATGGGGAACTTCGAACGAAGTAATCTTAAAATCCCGAATCTCAAAAGGAACTTCCTTACAGATAGGATGACATGCCGTATAAATCTTTTCGGTCATACAATAGCTGCGATTCATTCCGGCAAGAATTTCCTTTGTCGTATATACCGGAATAAAATATTTTTCACCCAAACAACCTGCAGACTTTATATGGTCGGCATGATCATGAGTGATACACAGACCGACAATATTTTCAAACGGGATATTATGTTCTTTTAAGTGCTTCTTTATAGTGCGTATGCCTATACCTGCATCGATCAGAATTCCATATTCGTCATTTCCAAGATAATAACAATTTCCACTGCTTCCGCTGGCAAGGCTCAAAAAACGTAAATTCATCTACAAACTCTCTTTTTGTCTTTGAAGTCTACAAAGATAATTCTTTTGCGTCAAAAAAAGAGGATTGCCAAACTATTTATAAAGTAAAAAGATACACGGCTTTTTACCCAAATCAGGCTTTACCTTATTCCATTCCTTTAATGTCAAGGTACGGATATACTCATCTTCACACGTAATATTCGCTGCAATACACAATTTAGTGAGAGGATTGCATGTCTTTATAAAATCATCTATAATGCGACTGTTCCGATAAGGTGTCTCTATGAATATCTGCGTCTCATTCTCGGCATAGATACGATGTTCCAGATTCTTAAGCATCCGAGCCCGTTCTCCCGCATCTATCGGCAAATAGCCGTGAAAAGCGAAACTTTGACCGTTAAATCCAGAAGCCATCAATGACATCAAAATAGATGACGGACCGACTAAAGGAACTACCTTATATCCGGCTCGTTGAGCAATCGCCACGACATCCGCACCGGGATCGGCAATTGCCGGACATCCGGCCTCCGAAATAATTCCGACGGAAAAACCTGCCGCTAATGGCGTCAGATAATCCGAAACCTCTTCAGGACGTGTATGTCCGTTCAATGTATAAAATGTCAAGGAATCTATATTGATTTCCGGATTCGACTTTTTTAGAAAACGACGTGCCGTACGGATATTCTCCACTATAAAATGAGAGATACCGGATATTATCGTATTATTATAAGCCGGCAATACTCGATCTACCGGCGTGTCTCCCAATGTTACAGGGATCAGATAAAGTGCTGCTGAATGCATAGATACAATACTCTTTGCGACAAAGGTAAAGATTTCCCGGCACTTATCATAAATGCAAAACCGTTTCTTTATATCCGAAAAGTATGTAATTTTGTGCAAATAACAGAAACACGACATGGAATTACCTCTTGCTTTTACCGACCGAACAAAAAATTTATTGAAAGACGAATATCCGGCTTTTGAAAAAGCTCTGCGAGAAGAATCTCCGATAAGTATCCGGCTAAATCCTTTAAAAACCAATTCCGGATTATCCGGACAAGAGCAAGTCCCTTGGTGCAAAAACGGTTATTACTTGCAAGATCGTCCCGCATTCACATTCGACCCTCGATTCCATGCCGGAGCTTATTATGTGCAAGAAGCTTCGTCCATGTTTCTCGATCACGTCATCAGGCAGCATATTACCCGACCAGTTCGTTATCTCGACTTATGTGCCGCACCCGGTGGAAAAACGACATTGGCCTTATCAGCTCTGCCCGAAGGCAGTCTGGTCGTCTGCAATGAAATAGTTCGTAATCGTGCTCATGTTCTTGAAGAGAACATTATCAAGTGGGGGAATCCGTACTGCATCGTCACGAATAACGACTCGGCGACGTTCAATTCACTAAAACACTATTTCGACGTTATTCTCGCCGATGTTCCTTGTTCCGGAGAAGGCATGTTTCGCAAAGATCCGGTGGCTGTACAAGAGTGGTCTGCATCGAATGTCAGAATATGTTCGGAACGTCAAAAAGAAATACTGCACAATATCTGGGATGCTTTACGTCCCGGTGGTATACTGATATACAGTACTTGCACCTACAACACCGATGAGAACGAATTCATAACCGATTATATACAAAATAGATTGGGAGCTACACCTCTACCAGTAAAAACATATCCGGAATGGGGTATTCATAAAGAGTTGACCGGTACTGTTCCTTGCTACCGGTTTATGCCGCATGTTACTAAGGGAGAAGGTCTTTTCATGACCGTATTCCGCAAATCAGAGAGCGAAGATATTATTCCAAGAGAGAGGCTACAGAATAGAATATCAGCAAAAAAGAACAAGAATCGGAATGTATGTTCTATTCCCGATAATATCAGATCATGGATCAGAAACAATGAAAAGTTCTTTTTCAGTTCTAACGCAAATTCGATATTCGCATTTCCGTCAGAATATTCAGAAGACCTGCCCCTGTTCGACTCCCGGACAAATGTTATACATGCAGGAATTCCTCTGGCTTACGCCAAAGGAAAAGACTATATTCCCGAACATGCATTAGCTTTATCAACATTCCTGAACCGAAACATTTTTCCGGAAGAAGAGCTACCTTTAAACACGGCTTTATCCTATTTGCGTAGAGAGTCTTTTCAACTGCAAAGCAATGAACGTGATTATTTTCTACTGACATTCGAGGGAATGCCATTAGGGTGGGCAAAAAATCTCGGAAACAGAGCAAACAATTTATATCCACAAGAGTGGCGTATCCGAAGCGGATACACCCCTACCCAACCCTTACCGATCGCTTTTAAATGAAAAATTAATAACATGCAAGTAGATAATAAAAGATCAGGAAAAACAAGGCTTATCTCAAATATTTTTATAAATTTGCATAGTTCCGGACAAAAAACAAGATGTCCGATTGCTAAATTAAGACACTAAAAAAACAAACATCATGATCTTAGATTCTCTCAGCAACACAGCTTCGATCGAACAGTTGCACCCATTATTTAAAAAAGCATTCGATTTTCTAAAATCGACCGATTTCTCTACCAAAGAAGCCGGGAAAATAGTTCTCGACGGAGATGATTTATATGTTTCCATAGCAGAACCTGTGGGAAAAAGTAAAGATGCTGCTAAAATGGAAACTCACAATAAATATATCGACATACAGATGCCTTTGACCACAACTGAAACAATGGGCTGGAAAGCGACAAAAGAATTGAAAAAGATAACACAACCTTATAATGAGGAAAAAGACATAACATTCTTTGCTGATACCCCGACAACCTACATACAAGTGCAACCCGGAGAATTTGCCATATTCTTTCCTGAAGACGGACATGCTCCCGGTATCGCTGAAGGAAACTTCAAAAAAGTTATCGTTAAAGTACGTATATAAATACCGAAACATAGAAACAGTTTCCCGAATTAACTATGTCCGGATTCGGACATAGTTAATTATAAAAAATCGACATTACGTTTTATCTGCCTTTTATAATACCGATATTCTACGATTCTCCTGCAACTTTATTCTATCTACCACTTTAAGATACAAGACATTATGGATTCTCTCAATTTAATAAAAAACGATCCTTGGCTCGAACCTTATAAAACGGATATCGAACATCGATTTCAACTTTCGGTTTCCAAAGAAAAAGAACTGGCCGGAAAAGGCAAATCTTTATCTGATTTCGCAGACGGATACTTATATTTCGGGCTTCACAAAACAGAGCAAGGTTGGGTCATACGAGAATGGGCTCCTAATGCAACAGATATTTTCCTGATCGGAAATTTCTCGGAATGGAAAGAGAATACTAAATATCGCTTTTCAAAACTAAAAAACGGCGTATGGGAGCTTAAACTAAAAACCGGAGAAATAAAGCACCTCGATTTATATAAATTATCGATGCATTGGAATGGCGGTCATGGTGAACGCATACCTGCATGGGCAACTCGAGTTGTCCAAGATGAAAAGACTTACATATTTTCTGCTCAAGTATGGTCACCTTCGAGGCCTTATAAATTCAAGAAAAAAAAATTCAAGCCTCAAATCTCCCCTTTACTGATTTACGAGTGTCATATAGGTATGGCACAAGAAGAAGAACGAATAGGCAGCTACAACGAATTCCGAGAAAAAATTCTCCCACGCATCGCAAAAGACGGATACAATGCCATACAAATTATGGCTATTCAGGAACATCCTTATTACGGATCATTCGGGTATCACGTTTCAAGTTTTTTCGCACCCTCTTCCCGTTTCGGCACACCTGACGAACTGAAACAGCTGATAGACGAAGCTCATGCTTCGGGCATAGCCGTAATCATGGATATAGTACATTCTCACGCGGTAAAAAATGAAGTCGAAGGATTAGGGCGTTTCGATGGTTCTTACAACCAATTTTTTTACGGAGATCACAGAAGAGAGCACCCTGCATGGGACTCTCTTTGTTTTGACTATGGAAAAAATGAGGTAATTCATTTTTTATTATCCAACTGCAAATATTGGCTTGAAGAATTCAAATTCGACGGTTTCCGTTTCGACGGCGTCACCTCGATGCTTTATTACGATCATGGATTAGGAAAAGCTTTTGGCAGTTATAATGATTATTACGACGGAGGACAAGACGAAAATGCGATCACGTATCTTACTTTGGCAAATAAATTAATTCATGAAGTTAATCCTCATGCAATAACGATTGCCGAAGAGATGAGCGGAATGCCGGGTCTTGCTGCGAAAACAGAAGACGGAGGTATCGGGTTTGATTACCGTATGGCTATGGGTATCCCCGATTTCTGGATTAAGATAATCAAAGAAAAGAAAGATGAGGAATGGAATCCTTCTGCAATTTTCTGGGAGCTGACCAACCGACGGTCTGACGAAAAAACCATCAATTATGCAGAAAGTCACGATCAAGCTCTTGTCGGGGATAAGACAATAATTTTCAGACTTATCGACGATCAAATGTATTGGCACATGATGAAAAATGACACCAATATGGCCGTTGACAGGGGCATGTCTCTGCACAAAATGATACGATTAGTCACTTTATCGACTATCAATGGAGGCTATCTGAATTTTATGGGAAACGAATTCGGTCATCCCGAATGGATCGATTTTCCGAGAGAAGGTAATGGTTGGTCTTATAAATATGCCCGCAGACAATGGAGTCTTGTTGATAGAAAAGATCTTAAATACGAATATTTAGGAAACTTTGACGAGGCAATGATCAAATTGGTAAAAGATGTAAAACATTTTGAACAAAGTCCCATCATCAAATTATGGGACAACGGAGGAGACCAAATTTTAGCATTTATGCGAAAAGATCTATTATTCATATTCAACTTCCATCCGTTCAAATCCTTTACCGATTACGGTATATTAGCATCCAAAGGCAGCTATAAAACCGTATTAAATACCGATTCTTATACATTCGGAGGATACGGATTGATTGACGAATCAATCGAGCATTTCACGATTCCAGATCCTCTATATAAAAAAGAAAAGAAAGAGTGGCTGAAATTGTATCTGCCGGCTCGATCTGCACAAGTTTTAAAACTCCAAAAGAGAAAATAATTCGTTTTTAAGCAAATTTTTAATCACCATAAGGATATAATTTTTATATATATAACACTAAAATACAGAAAATTAATTATATATAATTGTATAAAAGACACTTAAAAATAGGTTATATAACATATATATTTTTTTGCGAGATTCAGGAAAAAGTACATCTTTGCATGCATTAACCTAGAACAATCTTTTTTACCTTAAAAAATTAATACCTATTGAAAACCTTTAAAAAGGGACTTTTGAGAAAAAGCCTCTTTTTTTATTTATAATAGCATAGTAATCAATCTGTTTAATATTTAATTTACTATTAATACACTATTACATTTGATCTAAATTAATAATTATGTTACCCTTACAGCATCCATTATTATGCACTGTCATAATGAAAATCTTTCGATATAGAATTTATTTGAAATTTCATTCGAAACAGAATAAAAAATCTTCCGAATCGTTTAAGAATACCGTAATAGTAAGTTTACCCAAAATCTCAAAAGAGATAAAAGAAGTAGAAATTTTTTATTATATCCGAAATAGACGAATGAAAATAATACGATAAGAAACTGTTTTAAATTTTCCGATAAAAATATATTATCAGGTTATTTTTGTGATTCCTTCCAGTCTGTTTTCCCATTTTCACTTGTCAGATACTCGCTATTATCCTCGTTAAAAGCGACAAAACATTTCCGAAAGAAACTTTCAAATCTGCCCCGAGTAAAATTTAAACTGACTCTAACTCTATTCCATTTTAAAATGTTATATTCGTACCCGATAAATTATTTATATTAAACTATCAAACAATGGACGTTAAACAACACTATTCCGGACTTACCGATGCACAAGTGAAGGAAAGTCGGGAAAAATTCGGAAGCAATCTGCTTACTCCACCTCAAAAAACTCCTCTTTGGAAACTTTTTTTCGAAAAATTTCAAGATCCTATTATCCGTATTTTACTCATCGCAGCATTATTATCATTATGTATTTCTTTCATTCATAACGAATATGCTGAAACAATCGGAATATTTTGTGCTATATTTTTAGCAACCGGCGTTGCGTTTTGGTTTGAAATGGATGCAAACAAAAAATTTGATATTCTGAATCAAGTAAACGACGATATTATGATAAAAGTAATCAGGAACGGAAATCTTCAAGAAGTTCCTAAAAAAGATATTGTCGTCGGAGACATAGTTTTACTCGAAACAGGAGAAGAAGTCCCTGCAGACGGAGAATTACTCGAAGCTATCTCTCTCCAAATAGATGAGTCTTGCCTTACCGGAGAATTGATGATCGACAAAACCACGAATCCCGAAGATTTCGATCCAGAAGCAACCTATCCCTCTAACTGGGTGATGAGGGGAACAAAAGTACTTGACGGACATGGCATTATGGAGGTAAAGCAAGTAGGCGATGCCACTCAATACGGACAAGTAGCCGAAAAAGCGACAGAAATCAGCGGAGAAGAAACTCCGCTAAACCGTCAATTAAACGGGCTGGCAAAATTTATCGGTGTCGCAGGTTTTGCTTTAGCTATCCTTACTTTCGGAACTCTATTTATTAAAGACCTGATAACTCACCCCATCACATGGGGACAATTCGGGTTATTGGGTGCTGTTATGGCAGGGGGAGCCATTGCTTTATCCAAAGTCTGGGTACCGATTCTGTACGATGCATTTTCTCTCGCAGGAAAAGAAAAACCTCTTCCCCGTTGCATTAACCGCTTCGGATGGGTAACATGGCTTATATTCGGTATTATAATCTTCGTCATCTTCTGTGGTATAGGTGTATTATTCGGTGTAAATCCACTGAACTCATCTTCATGGATCAATATTGAAGAAGCTAACAGAATACTACAATATTTTATGATTGCAGTAACATTAATTGTCGTAGCTGTCCCCGAAGGATTACCGATGAGTGTAACTCTGAGTTTGGCCCTCAGTATGAGACGAATGTTGCAAACCAATAATTTGGTACGCAAAATGCACGCTTGCGAAACAATGGGAGCAACAACCGTTATTTGTACCGATAAAACCGGAACTCTCACCCAAAACCAAATGCGGGTTTTCCAAAGTAACTTTTTTCCCTTGAAAAATCAGGAACTGACAGACAACACTGCCAGCAATCTTATTAAAGAAGGTATTGCCGCCAACTCCACAGCATTTTTAGATTACTCCGATCCTCAAAAAATATCGACAATGGGCAACCCCACCGAAGCAGCTTTACTGCTTTGGTTACACGACAAAGCTATAGAATATGCTCCTTTGCGTGAAAATGCCCATGTCGATAAACAACTGACATTTTCTACCGAGCGCAAATATATGGCAACCCTTGTAAACTCACCTCTTATCGGTAAAAAAGTGCTATATATGAAAGGTGCACCCGAAATTGTACTTTCAAAATGCAAGACCGTAGAAACTACAGAAGGAGAAAAAACGGTATCAGAATATAAAAGACAAATAGAGGAGCAACTGCTTGCTTACCAAAATCAAGCAATGCGCACTCTTGGATTTGCATATAAAATCATAAATGAAAACAATGACCAACCTATTTCTGAATTAGCAGAAACCGGACTCATTTTTCTCGGATTCGTTGCAATTTCAGATCCTGTCCGAGAAGATGTTCCGGCTGCCGTAGCCGAATGCTTAAATGCTGGCATTCAGGTCAAAATCGTCACAGGAGACACTACTGCGACAGCACGGGAAATTGCCCGTCAGATCGGCATCTGGAAACCGGAAGACACAGATGAAAACATCATTACCGGTACAGATTTCGAGACACTGCCGGATGATGAAGCTTTTGAACGGGTAAAGAAACTAAAGGTCATGTGCCGGGCACGTCCGACAGATAAACAACGATTGGTAGAACTGCTTCAGAAAGATGGGCAAATCGTTGCCGTAACCGGAGACGGAACTAATGATGCACCTGCCCTAAACCATGCCAATGTAGGACTTTCTATGGGAACAGGTACTTCCGTCGCAAAAGAAGCCAGTGATATAACTTTACTGGACGACTCATTCAAAAGTATTGCGACAGCTGTCATGTGGGGACGTTCTTTATATCAGAATATCCAACGATTCCTCTTATTCCAGCTTACCATCAATGTCGTTGCTCTGGTAATCGTATTTTTAGGCTCAATATTCGGCCATGAGTTGCCGCTTACAGTTACTCAAATGTTATGGGTCAACCTTATCATGGATACTTTTGCAGCCGGGGCTTTGGCGTCATTGCCTCCGAATAAAGAAGTAATGAAAGACAAACCTCGTAAAAACGAAGCATTTATCATCACTCCTCCGATGAGAAATCAAATATTATGGGTAGGATTGGCATTCGTAGCATTCTTAATGGGACTACTTTATTACTTCACCGATGCAGAAGGTGAGATAAACCGTCACGACCTTGCCTGCTTCTTCACGATTTTTGTAATGTTGCAATTCTGGAATTTGTTCAACGCCAAAGCTTTTGCAACCGGGAAATCAGCATTTAACGGCTTACTGCATGATACTGGATTTATTACCGTTGCACTATTGATCATCATAGGACAGTTTTTTATCGTGACATTCGGAGGAGATGTATTCCGTACAGTTGCTCTCCCATGGCAAGACTGGTTACTAATTATCGGCTCTACATCATTAGTCTTATGGATAGGAGAAATTTTCCGTTTATTCGGGAAAAAGAAGAAATAAGATCTCAATAAGATAAAGTCCTCCAAATAGCTCTCCCGAACTTCAGATACTCAGGAGAGCTATTTTTTACTGTTAAGAATTCCTTATTCTATAAACGATGCTTGCCATCGATTGTTTTACGTAGCAGACAAACAAACTTAATGTAAAAAAATTATGGCAAAAGGAAGTCTTGAAATTTTAAAGAATAAAATCGATGTTTCCAAAGTATTGGAACAACTGAATGCTGCACTATCTGAAGAATGGCTATCTTTTTATCAATACTGGATCGGAGCTCTTATGGCAGAAGGCGCTATGCGAGCCGAAATTCAAAAAGAGCTGCAAAAACATGCCGAAGCAGAATATAAACACGCTAAACTTGTAGCAGACCGAATTATAGAACTGGAAGGCGTTCCGGTATTAAATCCAAAAAAATGGTTTGAACTGGCACGCTGTCAATACAGCGCTCCCGATGATTTCGATGTTCAGAAAATTCTATTTCAAAACGTAATTGCCGAACGATGCGCCATAAAACGTTACGAAGATATAGCCTCATTTACCGAAGGAATAGACTTTACTACCTGTAACATGGCAAAATTTATCTTAGCGGAAGAAGAAGATCATGAACAAGATCTTCAAGATTATCTGGATGATATTGCCCGAATGAAAAAAGATATATTGAATAAATAATCTTTTACTAAGAATCTGTTTAAATTTTCCAATAAAAAATACTATCAGATCATCTTTGCGTTTTTTTCGGTCCTTTTCTTCGTTTTTATTCATCAGATAGCGAACTATCTGATGAATAAAAACAGAAAAAAACAGATCGAAGAATGATTCAGGAAGATAGAAGATATGTATTCTCATAGAAAAATTTAGGCAGGCTCTAAAAACACAAACATTACAATTCCAACATTTCCATTGTAACATTCTTTCCTTTAAAATAATTTAGTAGATTTCAGTTTGTTTTATTAGCTGAAATTCATATTTTTAGAAAATAATCTTTAAATCTGAAAGCACAATGGAGAGTTCACTATTCTGGCTGATCCCAGCCTCTTCGATCCTCGCCCTGATTTTAGCGTGGTATTTCTACAAACAAATGATGCACGTAAGCGAAGGTACGGAAACAATGCAAAAAATTGCTTCACATGTCCGCAAAGGCGCTATGTCCTATCTCAAACAGCAATATAAAGTTGTAGGACTGGTATTTCTGGGACTAGTAATCCTTTTTTCTATTATGGCATACGGATTTAATTTACAAAATCCTTGGGTGCCCGTAGCTTTTCTGACCGGAGGTTTCTTTTCCGGATTATCAGGCTTTTTAGGTATGAAAACAGCAACTTATGCTTCTGCAAGAACGGCAAATGCAGCACGTACTTCTCTGAACGGAGGATTGACCGTTGCTTTTCGTAGCGGAGCTGTCATGGGACTTGTCGTTGTAGGCTTAGGTCTTTTCGATATTTCTTTCTGGTATATTCTTCTCGACTATTGTATTCCGGCTGACGCAATAAATCCGGCAAATAAATTATGTATCATAACCACGACAATGCTGACATTCGGAATGGGTGCTTCTACCCAAGCTCTATTTGCTCGTGTCGGTGGAGGTATTTATACTAAGGCTGCGGACGTAGGTGCAGATCTCGTGGGAAAAGTGGAAGCGGGAATTCCTGAAGATGATCCGCGTAATCCGGCGACTATTGCTGACAACGTAGGTGATAATGTGGGCGATGTTGCCGGTATGGGAGCTGACCTGTACGAATCTTATTGCGGTTCGATACTGGCAACTTCAGCACTCGGTGCGGCGACATTTATCGGTAGCGGAGATATAGATATGCAATTTAAAGCCGTCATTGCTCCGATGTTAATCGCCGCAGTAGGTATCGTTCTGTCTATTATCGGAATCTTTTCCGTAAGAACAAAAGAAAATGCAAAAATGAAGGACCTTCTCAAAGCTCTTTCTTTGGGGACAAACCTCAGTTCAATATTGATAATCGCAGCTACATTTCTGATTTTATGGGCTTTACAACTTGAAAACTGGATATACATATCTTGCGCCGTAGTAATAGGGCTATTAGTCGGTGTTATCATCGGACGTTCCACAGAATATTATACTTCTCAATCTTATAAACCGACACAAAAACTTTCGGAAAGCGGTAAAACCGGACCTGCTACCGTAATTATTTCAGGAATAGGTTTAGGTATGGTATCCACAACCATACCGGTATTGGCCGTAGTTTTCGGCATCATTCTTTCCTATTGGTTCGCTTCAGGATTCGACTTTGCAAATATCTCTATGGGACTTTACGGAATCGGAATTGCTGCAGTAGGAATGCTCTCGACATTAGGTATCACTTTAGCGACCGATGCTTACGGACCTATCGCCGATAATGCAGGAGGAAATGCAGAGATGAGCGAATTAGGTCAAGAAGTGCGGAAACGTACCGATGCTCTCGACTCATTGGGGAATACCACTGCCGCCACAGGAAAAGGTTTTGCCATCGGATCGGCAGCACTGACCGGATTAGCGTTACTGGCTTCCTATATCGAGGAAATACGCATCGGTCTGACTCGCATCGGAGAAGAGATTCTTATATTTGCAGACGGAAGTATGATAGAAACGCATAAAGCTACATTCGTAGATTTTATGTATTACTATGACGTAACTTTAATGAATCCCAAAGTGTTGTCGGGAATCTTTATCGGTTCTATGATGGCATTTCTTTTCTGTGGGCTTACAATGAATGCTGTGGGGCGAGCTGCAGCACACATGGTGGAGGAAGTTCGCCGACAATTTAGAGAAATAAAAGGTATCCTTACCGGAGAAACTGAACCGGATTATGCCCGTTGTGTGGCAATTTCTACCAAAGGTGCTCAACGAGAAATGGTATTTCCTTCATTATTGGCAATTATCGCACCCATTGCGACCGGACTTATTTTCGGAGTTCCGGGAGTCATCGGACTATTAATCGGAGGACTCAGTTCAGGTTTTGTTCTTGCTATCTTTATGGCAAATGCCGGAGGAGCGTGGGATAATGCAAAAAAATATGTTGAAGAAGGCAATTTCGGAGGCAAAGGCGGTGAGGTTCACAAGGCTACCGTCGTAGGCGACACCGTAGGAGATCCGTTTAAAGATACTTCAGGCCCAAGCTTAAATATTCTGATCAAACTCATGAGTATGGTCGCAATTGTCATGGCAGGGCTTACTGTCGCCTGGAGTTTATTTTAAGAATATAAAAAATTAAGTCCCGCGGCTGCTGGGATAGTTTAT
>ERZ857882.3785-NODE-3785-length-13888-cov-19.285911_pt1 | contig 13888 bp, 15 predicted proteins | sample MGYA00519697_ERZ857882 | MGnify/ENA primary metagenome ERZ857882 (study PRJEB31778, sample SAMEA3449373) | human gut metagenome | biome: human gut; feature: human-associated habitat; material: faeces | place: United Kingdom | collected 2010/2012 ...
GGTCTCTATCGGCACTCCCTCCTCGAGCGTGACCAGCGAGGCGAAAGAATGCCGTGCGAGGTGGAATATCAGCAGCAAAGCAGCCTATTTCAGAACAAAGCAATGTAATAGATAACGTGTTTGAAATGAGGTGATTTGCTCTAATTTGCCAAGAAGTGGAAGTTCAGAATATAGCGGAATCAGGCAGCTTTTCAGTTACCAAACCGTTAGCCATTCAGTTACCGAATGGAAACAGGTAACTGAGAGCAGATAAAAGAATTTGAAACGCAGTTTAGTTTCGCTGATACACAATGTTTTGCATATCAAAGAGCGCTTATTAACCCGGTAACTTTGCCGACAGGCAAAGTCCACAAAAGTTATAAGCGTATGAAAGAAGAAAAGTTCAAGGTTCTGCTCTACCTCAAAAAAAGCTCTCCCGACAAGTCGGGCAAGACCCCAATTATGGGTCGCATCACTCTCGGTCGGTCGATGTCCCAGTTCAGTTGCAAAATCTCGTGCACTCCCGACCTTTGGAATCCACGGGAAAGTCGTCTTAATGGCAAGAGCCGTGAGGCGGTGGCGACAAATGCAAAACTGGATAAACTGTTACTTTCCATCAATGAATCCTACAACTCTCTTTTGGAGCGCAAGCAACAATTCACCGCAGAGGATGTAAGGAATCTTTTTCAAGGCAGTGTAGATACACAAATGACCCTGCTCAAAAGATTAGACCTGCTGATTGACGATTTGAAATCCCGTGTAGGTGTTGATGTGGCGGTCGGAACAATACCTGCCTATCACTATACACGTAAAGCCCTTGCCGAACTTATCAGGAAGAAGTTCAATAGCTCCGATATTGCTTTCGGACAACTGAACGAGCAGTTTATCCGGGAGTTTCAAGATTATGTATTAGGCGAGAGAGGCTATGCGATGGATACCGTGCGCCACTATCTGGCTATCCTGAAGAAGATTTGTAAAATGGCATTCAAAGAAGGTGTTTCCGAAAAATGCCATTTTGCCCACTACAAACTACCGAGACAGAAAGAGACCGCTCCAAAAGCATTAAGCCGTGAGGATTTTGAGCGGATACGGGATGTAGAGATTTCATCCCGACGCCCCTCATTGGCTCTCACCCGTGATCTGTTTCTTTTCGCCTGCTATACGGGTACTTCGTATGCCGATACGGTCTCAATCACCAATGATAATCTGTTTACGGATGATAACGGAGAGCTATGGCTGAAATACCGCAGGAAGAAAAATGAGATGCTGGCACGTGTAAAACTTCTGCCAGAAGCCATCGCCATGCTGGATAAGTTCAAGGATGATGCACGTGAGACCTTACTCCCCGTACAAGATTACAGGGTACTGAGAGCCAACATGAAAAGCCTCCGTGTATTGGCAGGGATGAAAGCCGATTTGGTCTATCATGCCGGGCGGCACAGTTTCGCCAGTTTGGTAACGCTCGAAGAGGGAGTACCGATAGAGACCATAAGCCGTATGCTGGGGCATAATAATATCCAGACCACACAGGTGTACGCCCGTGTCACCCCTAAAAAGCTATTCGAGGATATGGACAAGTTCATCGAGGCAACCCAAGACCTGATATTAATCCTTTAAAAACAACATTATGAGAAGTACATTCAAACAGCTATACTACATAAACAGGGCTAAGATAAAAGCTGACGGAACTACCGCAGTATTATGCCGTATCACCATTGACGGTAAGAACAGCGTTATCACGACAGGCATCTACTGCAAACCCGAGGAGTTTAATTCCAAAAAGGGAGAGGTCAGGGACAACAAGGACAACGACACGTTGTTGAGGTTCAGACGTAAGATTGAGTCGGCCTATGAGACCATACTCAAAGACAGCGGTATAATCAGTGCCGAACTTTTGAAGAATACGGTTGTCGGGATAAACACCGTTCCAACTACCTTATTAGAAGCAGGAGCAGAAGAGTTGAAACGTCTGGAGATACGCGCAGTTGAGATAAATTCCCGTTCCACCTATCGGCAGTCGATTATATTTCAAAAGTGCCTGAAAGAATATATAATGACATTTGGGAAAGAGGACTATTCATTTTCAGAGATAACGGAACAGTTCGGAATATCCTACAAGCTATTCCTGATGAAGGATTTGGATTGCAGTACGGATAAGGTAAATAAATGTCTGTGCTGGCTGAACAGGCTGATTTATATAGCCGTGGACAGGGAGATAATAAGGACCAATCCATTGGAGGATGTGGCATACGAAAAGAAAAACAGCCCCAAACTTCTCCATATCAGCCGCAACGAGCTGAAACGGATGATGGAGACTCCAATGGAAGACCCCATGATGGAGCTGGCCCGCAGGATGTTCATCTTTTCATCGCTGACAGGACTCGCCTATGTGGATATCTACAGGCTTTACCCACATCATATCAGCAGGACAGCCGACAACAGAACCTATATCCGAGAAAAAAGAGGCAAGACCAAGGTGGAGGCATTCATTCCTTTGCATCCGATAGCGGAGCGGATACTCTCGCTCTACAACACAACCGATGATACAAAGCCTGTCTTCCCGTTGCCCATCCGTGATATCCTTTGGCACGAGATACACGCCGTAGGCAACGCATTGGAGTTCAAGGAGAATCTCTCGCATCATCAAGCCCGGCATACATTCGGAACACTTCTGTTATCAGCGAACATTTTCATTGAGAGTATCGCCAAGATGATGGGACACACCAATATTTCCAGCACACAGATTTATGCCAAAATCACAGACGATAAAATCTCCGAGGATATGGATAAGCTTATGGCAAGAAGAAAAATGATGAATAACGATGCAAACTAAACGACAATGAGACAAGAAACAATCACAATCAGCGACAACGAAATGGTATTCGTTCCCAATAATGTACAAATGAGAGATTTTGAGATAGCTGAACTGTTCGGGGTGATGATTCCGACAGTACGTTCCAATATACGTTCGATTCTAAAAACAGACATTGCAACAGCCGACTGCACCAACGGTGCAACGTTGGTTGGTTGCAACATCGTGCCGGATTATCATGGGCTGGATATGGTGGTGGCTCTCGCTTTTCGGATTCAGTCATATAGGGCTGACATATTTCGCAAGTGGGTATTGGGCAGGGTAACAAGGAAAGAAAAAAGTGTAAGCCATCAAATCTTTGTTTCTACGAATAATCAGATAAATAAGGTACTGAATTGATACGACAATAATTATTGAGTTCATTAAACCAGTACAACGGCACGTCAATAAATCAATAATTATTGTAAATCGGGTCGGTCATTCCCGTTACAGGGGCAAAGATGGTTCCGGGCTTTTTACGGACAGACAAGGTCGAGCCGCAGGCGGTTCTTATAAAAATCTTCCTGCTGAACTTTGTTCAGAGAGTATTTCTATAAAAAACCTTGTCTGACCTAAGCCCTACACAGGGGAAGCCCTTGTAACGAAAACGACCGACCCGACAATGACGCATGGCATCCAAAACCGAAACAGGAACGACCAGATAAATCCGGCCGTTCCTATTTCGATTTAATGCGTCATATCCTAAACGAAAACTCCCTCACCTTCTAAATCTGCATAGCTATTATTACCATGCCTTGCGATGGAATTTCTCAAGCATATTCTGAATTTCTGACTCTCTATACAGCACCTTACCTCCCAACGAGATATAAGCAATCTGCCCATTGGTACGCCAATCCTGCAAAGTCCTGCGACTCACCTTCAATCTTTGGGATACTTCTCTATCTGTCAAAAATCGCTCACCGCCCAATGTGGGACGGTGAGAAGCAACCAATCTTTCAATGCCTGACAGCATTCTCTCCAATGACCCGAACAAGCGCACTACACGCTCGTTATCTTTTGTTATCATCTCACTCATAATTATCTCAATTTTAATTTGTCAATTAACTTTTCCACATCTTCGGGACGGTAATACATCTTATGCCCGATTTGAGTGTAGGCAAGTGTACCATTATCCCGATAGGTTTGAAGTGTCCTTTTCGAGATGTTCAATATCTCGCACACCTCCTGATTGTCAAGCCACCTTTGCAGGGTTTTGTCGCTTGTGTTTTGGCAGAGCGTTTCCACTCTTTGGGCAAAAGCTTCGAGCCTTGCCATCATCATCTCCCACGTTTGGGATTCCACATTGATTATCTCCATAAATTCTATCTTTTAAAATGTTGTTTTCTTTTTTCTGATGCAAAGAAAAAGCGTTTATCCCGTATCTCAATGGATTTCAGCCAAGTGGCAGCTTTTGGCTTCCGTTTGGCGGTATTTGGCGGTTTGCTCCGCCCTGTGAGGTTACTGAACCAGATGATTATCATCAATAATCAGAGCCGAGATAGCCTATTGGCAGAACTACGCAAACTAAACCGAGCGGATGCAGTCGGTAAAGAGAAGTTCAGCGCATAACTTGGCATAGGCATCGTATTGAGCTGACTGGTTGCATTATACAGATTTCATTCTCTTTCTTTGCTGTATGTTACAAGCGGAATATACAGACTTGGCACTGTAGTATTAATATTAAAAACAAGAAAGAAGATGAAAGAGAAGAATGAATTGGAATCATTCGATGTGAATGATTATGTAAATGGGCTATCCGGGTTCAGCAGAGGTAGTAAACAACATGTTAAGAATGACGAATTGGCAACTAAGCAGACTGTGCAGTCTGATAATACAAAAACAATTGAGTCAACCTCACCAAATGTACCGACGGCACCAACAGAATTGACAGAACCCACACGTCGCACCTCCTCCAAACAGCGCAAGGCATCATTGGACGAGTATCGGGAACTGTTCCTCAAAGTCCCGAAGATTACCGACCGACAGCCTGTGTTTGTTAGTCGCAGCACAAGGGACCGTATAGACGACATCGTCCGCAGGCTTGGTGAACGCAGGATGAGCGTATCGGGATTCTTGGAGAACCTTGCCAACCACCATTTGGGAACTTATATAGAGGAGGTGGAGCAATGGAAACGACTGTAAACAAACTATATATAGTTGACATATTCAGTACCCAGTTACTCTGAACAACCTCATTTATGAGGTTTGGGGGAGCAAGTTTGTGTTTCGGTCAGACCGAAACAACTTGCTCCAACTCCCAAAGGATTGGAGACGGACATCCCGATGGTCTAAACATTATAATTTAAGAAGATGAGAACAATAAAGAACAGAAACAATGACGGTCGCCCGAAACTGCCTCTTATCGAGAAGAAAGGCTATAAGGTGACGGTAAAGTTCGCCACCGCCGAGTATTACTCACTAAAATCTAAGGCGAAAGATGCAGGAATGAACATGAGCCTGTTTATCCGAACAGCCTTACAAGGCTCGGAAGTCATGCAACGGTTCTCTGCCGAACACCTGCATCATATCCTGCAACTGACAGGTATGGCAAACAACCTGAATCAGATTGCCCGAAAAGCAAATGCAGGAGGCTATACAAATGCAAGAAGTGAGTATCTGAATCTTGCCGTTCGGATAGATAACCTGTTGAGCACAATGGAGAATGGTAGCTAAAATAGTTCAGGGAAGAGGTTTCAAGGGTGCGATAAGCTATGTTATTGATAAGAATAAGGCGGAGCTTTTAGCTGCTGATGGCTTGCGGTTAAGTACAAAGGATTCGGTAGTGCGGAGTTTTATAACCCAAAGCAATCTTAATTCCATATTAAAACCTGTGGCTCATATATCTCTTGACTTCTCAGCGCAGGACAAGGAGAAGCTGACCAACCGTAAGATGGTGGAGATAGCATGGGAGTATATGGTAAAGATGGGTTATGGCAATACGCAATATCTTATCGTCCGGCATAATGATACCGACCATCCACATCTGCACCTTATTTTGAACCGAGTAGATAGTGAAGGCAAGCGTATTTCAGACAAGAACGAGCGATTACGCAGTACACAAGTGTGCAAAGAGCTTACAATTAAGCACGGACTTTACTTTGCTAAAGGGAAGGAAAACGTGAAACGACATCGCTTGCGTGAGCCTGACAAGGCAAAATATGAGATTTATGATGCGCTTAAATCGGCAGTGCCAAGGGCTTCCGGTTGGCAGGAACTTACGGCTATTTTGGAAAGAGAGGGCATTAAAACAGAGTTCAAAACAAAAGGTGAGACTTCTCAAATAGAGGGTGTAAAGTTCAAAAAAGGAGCCTATTCATTTTCAGGTTCCAAGATTGACAGGCAGTTCAGCTACTTAAAAATTGATTTTGCCTTGCGGCAAAATAGCCGAGAGGAACAACAACAGTCGCCTAATATGCAGACACAACCATCACACCCGAAACAGGAGTTTACACCAACTGATTCAAGCGATTTCGGTACAGGTTTGGGCGGATTATTCAGCGATTTGTTGGATACCAACCCTACTAATGATGCCGAGGAAGATGAGTTCCGCAGACAGATGCAACGAAAGAAGAGAAAAGGAATAAGAAGATAATATTTTAAAATTAAACCAATTATGGCTAATGACAACAAAGACGATATCATTATCGCAATGTTAGAGGAGATAAAGAGCCTTACAAAAAACGGCAAGTCCTCACCGATAGACTTGACAAGGATTGATAACCTTGCGGAAAGGATGGAGAAAGATGCTTCAACCACCTCAGAACTGACCGAACGGCTTGCCGAAACTATTCGGCAAGCACGGCAACCCGTAATCAATGAGCGAAGGCTCACTATTGACATTGTAACGAAAGAGACTATTTTTCTTTTCGTTGGTATGATGATTATCATCTCAGGACTGAGCACATGGCTCTATCTCGCCACTCGTCCCAACTACGACCGCATAGATAATGATTTGAAGTACCGCTATATCAAAATGAAAGGCGAAGCTACGTCGGAGCGTATTTCCGAACTTGAGAACCTATTTGAAATCAATCGTGATAACGACAGAATCCGCCAAATAAGTAAAGACGTGGAGGAGTATGAACGAGCCGTTAAAGAAAAAGCTGCTCTTGACGAACAAGCACGACTAAGGAAACTCGAAGTGGAAAGGCTAAACAATGAGGTGAAGATACTGAAGAATAAGCGATAGCTTTAAATAAAAGCAAATATGGATCCACTTAAAAAAGTCTTTTATCAGAATTTAAAGCCCTACATATGCTTCTGAGAGGGAAGAAAGTGCTAAAATTCACTTTTTAAAGTGGACTCCAATATATGTATATTACTCCAAATCCTTATTATAGAGGGCTTAACAATTATATCATCGCACTCTTATGTACTCAATATAGAATTAGCTTTCTTCGAAATAGAAAAATAGTCAGTTGGCAATTGCAGACAATCTTCATTTTTAGATTCATTTTTCTCATCTTCAAATTTCCTCCAAAATCGCCCTATACTTTTGCACAAAAAACAAGAGTATAATGAATTATAAGTTTAGTTTTTTATTACTGTTCGCAAGTCTGTGTATGCCGCCTCTGTATAGTCAGACAGAGATGAATGATATACGCTCACTATCGTACTATGTGAATGCCGCACGGCAAAACAGTCCATTGATTCAAGATTATCTTAACCAAAAGGATATACAAACCTATGAGGCGCAACGGCTAAAAGCTATATATACACATTCAAGGTTGGAGTTGAACGGAGATGCCCTCTTTGTTCCCATCATATCAAGAGACAATGGAGAAACATCATTTTTGTGGAATGCACAGTCTGCTACAGACTATTACGGCTATGATTTGGGAGAGAACAGCGGTAATATTCATGCTTATGTATCGTGGATACAACCTCTATTAGGCGGAAAATCATATAAAGAAACTCTGCGACAGACAGAAATCAAACGGGATATGTTGGATAATCAACTGATGTTGGAGCAGCACCAGTTGGAATATTCCATAACAAGGCAATATATCTTATGCTTGCAGGATACAAAGCAGATTGCATACGCAGATTCTATGAATATTATAATTGACCGACAATACAATATTGTAGAACAATTAGCAAAACAAGGATTGGTAAAGCAGAGTGATTTACGCTTGCTGAGCATTGAGCAAAAATCAAATGAGGAACTACGTACAACATCTCTACAGTCGTATAAGACCCACCTATCGGAACTGAATATTTTATGTGGGTTAAAAGATGAGCCACTCGTTTCATTGGAGAATATAGTCCTTAGTCCTAATGCTTCTATTGCTACTCATTCAACTTCTCTTTTTATGGAAAGATACAAACTGGACAGTTTGAATACTATGGCAACTTTAAAAGTCTCCAACCTGCAATACCGCCCCCAACTGAACCTGTTCGTAAATTCAGGATTCAGCTCAGGACGTTATACCGATATTTACCGACACTTTGGTGCAAGTGTAGGATTAGCCTTTTCTTGGACACTATTTGATGGAAAGCAAAAACACATCAAAGAGAAACAGGCAATCGTACAATTAAATACGATTGCCGGATACCGAAATGATTTTTATAATCAGAGGGAACAACGCAAACGGCAATATTTGGATGAGCTAAGAACTTTTGAAAATAGAGAAAAATTGTTGAAAGTTCAAATAGATGAATATACTGTTGTATTGGATGCTTATAAAAAAGAAATGGAAAAAGGACAGCTGTCAATCATAGATTACATCAATGTATTGCGAAGTAAATTGCAGACGGACAAAGAATATATGCTGCTGCAAACCAACAGTCAGTTATTGATAGCCGCATTAAATTATTGGAATTGGTAAACGAAAAACAACATTAAAGATGAAAGCAATCATACTATATCTTTCGGTAGTCATATTGACAAGCTGTGTGAATAAAGCAAGTGAAGATGACAAAGTGGAGAAAAAAACAAAAACTATGGTAACTCTAACCAGTCCATCTTTTGGGAACATCCGTGAAGAGATTGTCTTGTCCGGGACAACGACTTATTTGCGCAAAACAATCATAGCATCACCTATCTCCGCATTCATAGTCAAATCCAATGTACAGATAGGAGACATCATCAAGAAAGGTCAGGTTATCTATATTTTGGAGACAAAAGAAAACCGGGCATTGAGTGTAAATGGGGAAGCTGGAAGTGGGCTTTCTATTCCCATAAAGTCAGGAATATCGGGCATAGTTGTTTCCGTAGCGCAGAACCCCGGAGGTTATGTGACAGAAGGAACTACACTTTGCGAAGTGGCGGACTTGAGCAGTCTGGCATTTGAAATTAACGTGCCGTTTGAACAGCGGAAAACTGTATTGCAAAACAATCACTGCACTATTATCCTTCCAGATGACACACATCTAAGAGCGACTGTCAGTCAGTCCCTTGCCACAATGGATGCGGCATCGCAGGTTCAACAGGTTCTCGCCTATGCAAAGGCTCCTTTTCTTCCTGAAGGAATGAACGTAAAAGTCTTGGTAGAAGCTGGAATATCATCTCGTGATAGGCACATGATACTCCCTAAAAGCGCAGTTCTCAGCGATGAGACACAAAGCCGGCAATGGGTGATGAAACTTATCAATGACAGTACGGCGGTAAAAGTTCCGGTAGGGATTGGGAACTGCAACAAAGATAGTATGGAAGTAGTCTCAACTGCATTATCCCTTGCCGACAGAATCATCTTGACCGGAGGTTATGCCATGAATGACACTTGCAATATAATAATCAGTAAATAAGAGGTCATGAATCAGATACAAAAGAAATGCTTTCATCAATTATACAGCAAGCCTATCCTATTCATAGGAATGCTGTTGATGATGGCAGGGGTATTTTGCTATACCCAAACACAGACAAATCTGTTTCCAGAAGTACTGTTTCCGCGCATCACCGTCATAGCTGATGCCGGTCAGCAGCCGGTAGACAGGATGATGATAACCGTGACCAAGCCATTGGAGAGTGCCGTAAAGAAGGTTCCGGGAGTAACGGTCGTGAAGAGCAGTACCAGCCGAGGTAGTTGTGTGGTGGAGGTTTATTTTAAGTGGGGACTGGATATATATGCCTTAAAGAATCAGCTGGAGAGCCGTATTAATGAGATAAAGGGATTTCTTCCGGCAGGTACGGTTATATCAGCTGAAGCTATGAACCAATCCCTTTTCCCCGTTTACGGATATACGCTGGAAAGCAACACCCACAGTCGTATCGAGTTGCGTGATGTGGGTAATCTTGTGGCACGTCCACTGTTCTCACAAGTTAATGGAATAAGCAACGTCGTTGTAAGAGGAGGAAAAGCCAAAGAGTTTGTCCTGATACCCGATGCTGTAAAAATGTCACAATTGGGTATTACTCCGGCACAGATAAAAGCGGTATTTGAAAAGACGAATTTCGTGGTTGGCAATGGGAATGTGGCGGATTACAATCGCCTGTATTTGACATTGACAGATACTCGTATTAACGATATAGAGGAACTACGAAATACAATCATAAGAAACGATGGGGTGCGGACTATCCGTGTGAATGATATTGCAAGAGTAGAGATACAGGAGCAACAAGAGTTTCTGAAAATCAATGCGGATGGGAATGATGCCGTGTTGATAGATCTGGTAAAGCAACCCGGGGTAAATCTTCTTGATTTTGCCAAGGATATTGAATTCAAGGCAGAAGAGGTGCGCTCGCAACTTCCACCCGGCTATGAGCTGAAACCCTACTACAACCAAAGCGCATTTGTAGGCGACAGTATCCATAGCGTCATGCGTACCATCTACGAGGGGCTGTTTCTTGCCATTGTAGTGATGGTCTTGTTTCTCCGTTCCTGGCGTGCAAGTTTGGCTGTGATGATAACGATTCCTGTTACTGTGGCGTTCAGTCTGCTGTTGACCTATCTCGCAGGTATCACCATCAACATCATGTCGCTTGGAGCCATAGCCGCCTCAGTAGGATTGATTATCGACGATGCCATAGTCATTATAGAACAAATATATCGTGAGCATGAGGAACGACCAGATACGGATAGGTTTACGGTGGTACGCCATGCCATCACCAATCTGTTTCCTGCAATGATAGCCTCCTCATTGGCTACAATCGTCATTCATTTTCCTTTTAGATTGATGAGTGGGCTGGCAGGCAGCTTTTTCAAGGAGTTGTCAGACACCATGCAACTGACGATGATAGCCTCCTTTCTTGTCACTTGGTTGCTGTTGCCCGTGTTGCATCTGCTGATAGGTTACAAACGAAAACTGCGTCCAAAGAATATTGACTTGGCAGAGACTGAGGAGAAATCCATTCATAAAGTCTATTGTCTCACCTATTTATATCGTAAACCGTGGATTGCCGTGGGCTTTGTCTTATTATTGATGGCAGGCGGCTGGTACGCATCCTCCCGCCTTACAACAGGGTTCTTACCCGACTTGGATGAAGGTACGATAGTGCTTGATTATCATTCACCAGTAGGTACTGATATAGAGGAGACCGACAGGTTATGTCGCCAGATGGAAAAAGTTATCCTTTCCAATCCGGATGTGGAAACCTACTCACGGCGTACAGCCTTGGGTATGTCATTCAAAACTCGCCCAAGCAACTATGGAGATTATCTTATCCAATTAAAAAAAGGAAGGAGCAGAACTACACCCGAAGTGATAAGTGAATTACGGCAGTCGCTCTCTGCCGCCGTACCCGTGATGACCATTGATTTTGGACAGCGTATTTCAGACTTGTTGGGAGACTTGATGAGCACTCCTAAACCTATCGAAATTAAAATATTCGGAACAGATTATTCCATATTACAAAAAGTCGCATTGCAGGCAGAGGATATAATGAAGATAGTTCCCGGAGTTGTTGATATAGACAATGGAATGATTCCTGCCGGTTCGTCTCTTGTTTTCACACCTGACGAGCAACGACTCTCACAGTTCGGAATCACACTTGCCGATTTTCAGGAACAACTGTCCGCCTACATAGGTGGAATACCACTGTGTCAGCCGTCAGATGTAATAGAGCCGAACCCGGCACAGGCTGCCATGACAGGAGGTTTACAGATAGGTTCTGTACAAGACGGGGAACAAATGCGCAGGATATTACTACGCTTCACTGATTTTCAAGATAATTCATTGAAGAAGATAAAGCAATCATTGATATTCCTGCCAGACGGTAGTACACGTCCTTTGTCATTCTTCTCACGAGTAGAAATTATTCCCGGTGAGATTGAGCAACGGCGTGAAGACTTGAAAAGTGAGGTCGTACTTACCGCACGTTTGGATGGGCGAGATTTAGGAAGTACGATTAAAGACTTGCAACAGACTTTCAGTGAGCGACTTTCGTTGCCGAGTGGGTGCAGCCTGTCATACGGTGGTGCTTATTCTGAACAACAACAGTCATTCAAGGAACTGATGCAGATTCTCTGCCTTGCCACGCTATTGGTATTTGCAGTGCTTATGTGTCTTTTTCGGGAATGGAGAATCTCATTCTCCATATTACTCATATCCGTTATGGGTATATGCGGATGCCTGCTCGCTTTATGGATAACAGGAGTGCCGCTGAACGTCAGCAGTTATACCGGTATCATTATGATAGTAGGTATCATTGCGGAAAATTCCATCTTTACGGTTCATCAGTACCGTATGAACCGCAAAAATGGCGGTGATATATCCTCTTCGGTAGATTATGCGATAGCGTTACGTATCCGACCGAAGTTTATGACCGCTATCGGGGCGGTACTGGCACTTATGCCGTTAGCACTCGGTCTTGGTATAGGGGCACAGATGCAACAGCCATTGGCAGTTGCCGTAATAGGCGGATTTGTCGTAGCTTTGCCTTTGTTACTGATAGTTTTGCCAGGTTTGATGCTGTTTATCTATGGGACAAGCCGTAGGATGAAACAAAATGGCTAAATTTGCAACAAAATATAAGGTTTACAATGTGGAAATATTATGCATTATTATCAGCATTATTTGCTGCTTTGACAGCTATATTTGCCAAAGTCGGTATCAAAGGAATTAATTCTGATTTAGCGACTGCCATTAGGACGACAGTCATCCTGTTCATAACATGGGGAATAGTTGCTTTTGGCAACCACACCTCTGAGATAAAAGATATAGGACGGTTTTCGTGGCTGTTCCTTGTATTGTCGGGAATAGCGACCGGACTCTCTTGGCTATTCTATTTCAAGGCATTGCAGTGTGGGGATGTATCAAGAGTAGCCCCGATAGACAAACTCAGTGTCGTGATAACAATATGTTTGTCTTTCATCCTGCTCAAAGAGCCAATAAGTCCTAAGGTTATTATTGGTGCGTTGTTTATTACATGTGGAAGTATAATAATGGTCATAAAATGAAACTACTAATTATAGAAGACGAGAAAGAACTGTCAGACAGCATAGTATCTTACCTCGGTTCTGAAAACTATCTGTGCGAGCAAGCGTTTGATTACAATGACGCAATGGAAAAAGTCGGTGTTTACGACTACGATTGCATATTGCTCGATCTGATGCTTCCGGGAGGCAACGGATTGGATATCCTTCAGAAAATACGTCAGAGAAAGAATCCTGTCGGTGTAATTATCGTTTCCGCCAAAGACTCCTTGGATGATAAGGTATATGGTTTGAAAATAGGGGCAGATGATTATCTTGCCAAACCTTTTTATTTGCCGGAACTAAGTATGCGTATCTATGCCATAATACGGAGGAAAGAACTCTCTGTAAGTAATATATTGCAGAGTAACGGCATATCAATTGATTTGCTTACAAAAACAGTGACCGTAGATTCTCATGATATTGTATTGACCAAGATGGAATACGAGTTGCTTCTATTCCTCATAGGCAACAAGAATAAGGTGCTGTCCAAAAGTGCGATGGCAGAGCATTTAAGCGGTGACATGGCGGATATGATGGACAATCATGATTTTGTCTATACGCACATCAAGAATCTGAAATCCAAACTTTCAGATACGGGATATGCCGATTGCATCAAAAATATTTACGGAACAGGCTATAAATGGGTGGAATTACTTGAGTTCAACTTATAAATGCAACTTTTTGGGTGCGGATAATAAGCAAT
>ERZ857882.3803-NODE-3803-length-13814-cov-8.551857_pt1 | contig 13814 bp, 10 predicted proteins | sample MGYA00519697_ERZ857882 | MGnify/ENA primary metagenome ERZ857882 (study PRJEB31778, sample SAMEA3449373) | human gut metagenome | biome: human gut; feature: human-associated habitat; material: faeces | place: United Kingdom | collected 2010/2012 ...
CCGTTTCACGGCAGACCGCCTGGGCGGCGGTAAGAAATGTATTGACTTCGTTTTTAAGCGGCAGTGGCCGCTGGCCGCAATCCTGCGGCCTAATAAAACGCTTAAAAGCGTTTTATTAAAAACTCGTATAAGACAATCCCCCAACCCGGATTTTCCCGGGTTGGGGGACATCTTTTTTATTTCAGCACTGACGCATCAGGCGGATGTAGAATTCTACGGCCTTGGCGGCGGTTTCCAGACGGATGCGCTCGTTGTTGCCGTGGATGGTGGAACGCTCTTCGGCGGTCAAGTCCATGGCGGAGAAGCGGTAGACGTGGTTGCTCAAATCCCGGTAATGCCGGGAATCGGAGCACTGCACCATCAGGTATGGGGAGACGATGCAGCCCGGCCAGGTGTTGGCCACGGCGGCGGCAACCTTTTCCCAGGCATCGCAGCCGGTTTCGGAAACGGGGCTGGGCTCAAAGGATTCCAGGGACGTGATCTCCACGGCGGGGTCGTTGACGGTTTTTTCCAGATAGGCCAGGGCGGAAGCGACGCTGTCGGCGGGATTCAGGCGGATGTTGGACACCATTTTTGCTTCGGGAGGAATCACGTTCCGGGCGGAGCTGCCTTCCATCTGAGTAAAGGCCACGGTGGTGCGTACCAGCGCGTTCATTTCGCCGCCGCTCTTTTTGCCGAGCAGGTCAATGATCCAGCCGAAGCACCACATGTTGGCGAAAATCACCCGGTACAGGGGCGTTGAATACCGACCCAGTGTGTCGAACATCTGGGCGGCGGGGCCGTCGATGTGGGCTTTGAAGGGGTGATCCTCCACCCGCTTGCAGGCCGCTGCCAGCACGCCCACCGGGGTGTGGGGCTTGGGGGCGGAGGCGTGACCGCCGGCGGAGACGGTACGGTACTGGGCGTTCAGCATACCTTTTTCCGCAATGCCGATGAGACCGCAGGGCTGCTTTACGCCGGGGAACACATTCTCCACCACGGCGCCGCCCTCGTCCACCACAATGGCGGGGTGGATGCCGTGCTCGGTGAAGTACGCCACAATGTTGGGCGCGCCCTGACCGTTGATCTCCTCGCCGCCGGAGAAGGCAAAGTAAATGTCCTTTTCCGGCCGGAAGCCCTGGCCGATGAGGGAATTGGCGGCGGAAAGAATGCCGTTGAAGGTGACCTTGGTGTCCAGGGCGCCGCGTCCCCAGAGGATGCCGTCCTCAATGATTCCGGCAAAGGGGGGCTTGTCCCACTTTTCCTCGTTGACGGGCACCACGTCATAGTGCGCCATCATAACGGCGGGGTCACCCGCCTGCTTGCCCGGCCACCGAAATAGCAGCGCCCGGTCGGGAAGCTGCCGGAAGGTGCAGGCGGCGAACACATTGGGATACAGGGTCGGCAGCAGGGAGATCAGCTTCTGAAATTCCCCCTCGTCCTCCAGAGAATGGTCGTTGTAGGACACGGTCTTGCAGCAAACCAGCTGGGCGAGGGAATCCACGGCGGCGTCTTTGTCAAAGGCAATTTTTTCCTTGGTGACTTCGGGCTGGGACTTGGGACGGAAGCGGATGGTGCGGACGGCGACCACGGCAATGAATGCGACGAGAACCGCGAGAATCCAATATCCGATCATGTTTACAGAACTCCTCTCTTATAAAGCAGCCGGGAAACGGCAATGGTGAACAGCACGCTCACCGGAACCATAATGCCCACGGTACCGGCGTTCAGGGCAGGGACGAAGATGAACAGAATCAGCATCAGCACCACCGGCGCCACGGCGATTTTCCAGTTCCGGCTGACGAAGGCCACGCCCAAGCCGCCGAACAGGGCGGGCAGCATCTGGGCAAAGGCCGGTTCCAGCACCGGCGCTTCCAGAACGGGGGTCAGGGGGACGATGAGAATCACGCCAAGGATGATAATGACGGTGGTGACGATGGAGGACGTGGCAATGGCGATGGTGGAGATAATCTCGCCCTCCTCGGAGTTGGCGCTGACGTTGTTCTGCTCCAGGGCGTTGATGGCGCAGGGGAGCTTCAGATTGGAGATGTTGCCGGTGACGAAGCTGAGGTAGGAGCCGCCGGCGCCCAGCATGGGAACGAAGGTAACGGTTTCAATGACGCCCACCGCCCAGTACATGGGCGCGGTGGCGATCAGACCCACCACCAGTGCGCCCCAGTCGGGGGCGGCGCCGAACAGGGCGGCCACCGTCAGGGGAAAGGCCAGAAGCAGAATCATCACGGAAATATTCCAGATGGTGCCGCTGCGGTGAACGGAGTCGATGTAGCTAAGCTGCTTTTTCATATCGGCACCTCCTTAACCCAGCCATGCGGTGAGAGGAATGGCGGAGGCCATGCCCAGCACCAGGGAAATGGGCAGCGCGTAGTCGTTGACCCACGCCCAGTTGAACTTTTTCATGAGCAGCCCGCAGACCACCATGATTGCGGCGGATACCGCCATGACGCACACCGGGACAAGTCCGGAGGTGGCGGCATAATCCCCCGGCGTCCACAGGCGGGAGAAATCGCAGAATACGTAGCCCAGGAACGCGGAGATCATGCCGATAAACATGGCATTCTGGAAAATATCCGCCCATTTGGCGTCCCGGTTTTCCAGAACGGTCATGCCCCGCAGCAGCTTTTTGCCGATGACGGGCACCAGCCAGATGCCCACCATGATGGACAGGGTCATTACCAGGGCAATGTTGACGTATTGCTGGGCGGTCAGGGCGCTGATTTTGCCCAGCTCTAAGCCCATGGCGCTGACGGCGTTGGATGCCGCGATGGCCTCATAGCTCAATGAGCCGACCACGCTCAGCCGCAGCCAGGGCAGGGGAATGCCCAGACTTTTGCTTAAGGTAATGACGCTGATGACGATGGACACGGCCGGGGCAATGGTGAACAGCGCGGCGGTTTTGACGGTTTTTTTGATTTTGGCCTGATCCATGCCGATCTCCTTACTGCGGCGCAGAGCCTTAATAAGGAAGAAAACCGACTGAGCCAGAACTACGGCGATCAGGATTCCGGCGAGCAGGTAAAGCACCGGATGGTTGACGCTGAATTCCATGGAAACACCTCCGAAGAAAAGATGGATTCATTATAGCACGGCGCCGTTCCCGAAACAAGGAGCAATCCGACAGAAAAGAAGGGAAACTCTGAATAAATCGTCTGCGGCTGTGAGCGGATCTTTTTCGCCCATTCTTCCGTATCGAAAACGGGAAATACATACAGTATTCCTCCGCTTTCGATACTTCGACTGGCCGAAAAATCTCTCACTCACAGCTCTTGCCGATTTAATCAGAGCTTCCGAAGATTTCCTGCTTGCTATTTCCCGTCGGATAAGGTAAAATGGTGGGGAGTTTTTGGGAAAGAGGCAACGGAAATGACAAAAGCGGCGTTTGATAACAACAAGTACCTGCAAATGCAGTCCGCCCACATCCGGGAGCGCATTGCCCAGTTTGGCGGCAAGCTGTATCTGGAATTCGGCGGCAAGCTCTATGACGACAACCATGCTTCCCGCGTCCTGCCGGGCTTCCAGCCGGACAGCAAGCTGCGGATGCTGCTGCAGCTGAAGGATCAGGTGGAGATGGTGATCGTCATCAACGCCGACGATATCGAAAAAAACAAGGTTCGCGGCGACCTGGGCATCACCTATGACCGGGATGTTATTCGCCTGATCGACATTTTCCGGGGGTTCGGATTGTATGTTTCCAGCGTGGTGCTGACCCGCTTCCATGAGCAGGCGCTGGCAAAGGCGTTCCAGTCCCGCCTGGAGGGGCTGGGCATCCGGGTCTATCACCATTTTGAGATTCCGGGCTACCCCTCCGACACCGGACATATCGTCAGCCCCGACGGCTTCGGGAAAAACGATTACATCGAAACGACCCGGTCGCTGGTGGTGGTTACGGCTCCCGGCCCCGGCAGCGGCAAGCTGGCCACCTGCCTGAGCCAGCTGTACCACGAGCATATCCGGGGCAACACGGCGGGCTACGCCAAATTTGAGACCTTCCCCATCTGGAACGTGCCGCTGAACCACCCGGTGAACCTGGCCTACGAGGCCGCCACGGCGGATTTGAACGACGTGAACATGATCGACCCCTTCCATCTGGAAGCCTACGGGGTCACCACCGTCAATTACAACCGGGATGTAGAAGCGTTCCCCGTGCTGGTGGCGATTTTTGAGAAAATTCTGGGGCACTGCCCCTACAAATCCCCCACGGACATGGGCGTGAATATGGTGGGCAACTGCATCGTGGATGACGAAGCCGCCCGGTTTGCCTCCCGGCAGGAGATCATCCGCCGGTACTATGAGGCCTTGTGCGAGCAGAAGCAGGGCAAGGGCAGCGACGAGACGGTGCGCAAGCTGGAGCTGCTGATGAAAAAGGCCGGTGTGACCCCGGAGGAGCGGAAGGTGGTCGCCCCCGCATTGCAGCGGGCGGAGCAGACCGGCGCCCCCGCCGCCGCTATGGAGCTGCCCGACGGCACCATTGTCACCGGCAAGACCTCTGACCTTCTGGGCGCGTCCTCGGCGCTGCTGCTGAACGCGCTGAAAAAGCTGGCGGGTATGCGGGACAGTCTGCACCTGATTTCCCCGGTGGTGCTTGACCCCATCCAGCATCTGAAGGTTGACCACTTGGGCAACCGCAATCCCCGTCTCCACACTGACGAGACGCTGATCGCCCTGTCCATCTGTGCCGCCACCAACCCCATGGCGGAGCTGGCCATGGAGCAGCTGGACAAGCTGCGGGGCTGCGAGGTGCATTCCTCGGTGATATTGTCCGCCGTGGACGAAAAGACCTTCAAGCGCCTGGGCGTCAACCTGACCTGCGAGCCGAGATATAAGGGGTAAAAATAAGATGCAGAATGCCAAAGGAATGGCATTCTGCATTTTTTGTGGAATAATACTATTTCTTCATAAAATGATTTCATCATTTTATGAAAGCCGTTTCACGGCAGACCGCCTGGGCGGCGGTAAGAAATGTATTGACTTCGTTTTTTAGCGGCAGTGGCCGCTGGCCGCAATCCTGCGGCCTAATAAAACGCTTTTAAGCGTTTTATTAAAAACTCGTATAAGGACTAAGCTCTCTGCTCGCAGTAGACGCATCTATGGATGCCCGCGGCCTTGTCGGTGCAGCGGAACAGCTGGGGCAGCTCCTGCTCGGTTTGGGTGATGCACTTGGGGTTGCGGCAGACGCGGTCGTATTCCAGACCGGTCGTGTCAATGGCTTCCTTCATGGGGTTCCGGGCGGCTTCGCCCAGAAGCTTCAGGATGAGCGCCATACGCATGTACTTGCCGTTCAGCGCCTGACGGAAATAGGCGGCTCTCGGGTCGTCGTCCACCTTGACGCTGATCTCGTTGACCCGGGGCAGGGGGTGCAGGACGCACATTTTTTCCTTCGCCAGCCGCATTTTCTCGGTATCGAGAACGTAGCTGTCCTTGAGCCGCTCGTACTCCCAGGGGTCGTCGAAGCGCTCCCGCTGGATGCGGGTCATGTACAGCACGTCAAGATCGGGCATGGCTTCCTCCAGAGAGGACACTTCTGTATAGGGAATCCCCTGATTTTCAAACACATTGTACCGGATAAATCCGGGAATTTTCAGTTCTTCCGGGGAAATCAGAACAAATTGAATACCCTTGTAGCGGCTCATGGCCTCAATCAGGGAGTGAACCGTCCGGCCGTATTTCAGGTCGCCGCACAATCCGATGGTGAGGTTGTCCAGCCGCCCCATTTCCCGGGAAATGGTCAGCAGGTCGGCAAGGGTCTGGGTGGGGTGGTTGTGGCCGCCGTCTCCGGCGTTGATGACGGGAATGGAGGCCGCCTGACTTGCCACGCAGGGCGCGCCCTCCTTGGGATGGCGCATGGCGATGATGTCGGCGTAGCAGCTGACGATTTTGGCGGTATCCGCCACGCTTTCGCCCTTGGAGGCGGAGGAAGAGCTGGCCTCGCTGAAGCCGATGACGCTGCCGCCCAGCTCCAGCATCGCGGCCTCGAAGCTCAGGCGGGTGCGGGTGGAGGGTTCAAAGAACAGGGTCGCCAGCTTCTTGTGGGCGCACCTGTCCCAGTAGTTTTCCGGGTGGGCAATGATGTCCTTGGCGGTGGCGATCAGCCCATCCAACTCGTCTACGCCTAAATCCAGAATGCTGTTCAGACTCTTCATGCCTTCGCTCCATTCACGGCAAGATAATTTCTGATCCGCGCCACATTTTCGGCGTTGGCGGGATTTTCTTCCAGATAGGCGATGATGTCATACACATCCACCACGGAGTAGACGGGGAAGCCAAATTCCTCTTCCACTTCCTCCATGGCCAGCTTTTCGCCCTTGCCCCGCTCCTTGCGGTCGACCATGATGAAGGTGGCGGCAACCTTGACGCCCTCCAAATGGCTCAAAATGGCCATGCTTTCCCGGATGGCGGTTCCGGCGGTGATGACGTCCTCCACGATGACTACGTCCTCACCGGCCTTGGGGACGTAGCCCACGAACACGCCGCCTTCGCCGTGATCTTTGGCTTCCTTGCGGTTGAAGAAGAAGGGAACGTCCAGCCCGTCCCGGCTCAGGGCGACGGCGGCGGACACGGCGATGGAAATGCCCTTGTAGGCGGGGCCGTAGAGGACGGCCTTCCGCTCGCCCAGCTTTTCCCGGTAGGCGCGGGCGTAAAATTCGCCCAGGGCCGCGATTTCCTGACCGGTTTTGATCTCCCCGGCGTTGATGAAATAGGGGATTTTCCGGCCGGATTTGGCGGTAAAATCGCCGAATTTCAGCACCCCGGCCTTTTCCAGGAACTGAATGAATTCTCTTTTGTAGCTTTCCAAAATGCTTCCTCCTTGATTTAGTCACAGAATTCCGCCACGCACCGCTCGTAGGCGGCGACGGGGTCGGCGGCGGCGGTAATGGGACGGCCGACCACGATGTAGTCCGAGCCGATGGCCTTGGCGGCGGCGGGGGTCATCACCCGCTTCTGGTCGCCCACATCGCCGTCGGCGAAGCGGACGCCGGGGGTCACGGTGAGAAACGCTTTGCCGCAGCGCTCGTGTACCTTCCCCGCTTCCAGGGGGGAGCAGACCACGCCGTCCAGACCGGCATTCTTCGCGGTCTCGGCGTAGTGCATGACCACCTGGTCGATGGGTTCGTGAATGAGCAGATCGGATTCCATGGCCGCCTGATCGGTGGAGGTCAGCTGGGTCACGGCGATCAGCAGGGGACGGGTGCCGTCCTCCCGGGTCAGACCCTCCAGCGCGGCCTTCATCATGGCGGTGGTGCCGGCGGCATGGAGGTTGGTGATGTCCACGTCCAGATTCCGCAGGACGGACATGGCCTTTTTTACGGTGTTGGGAATGTCGTGAAGTTTTAAGTCCAGAAAAATCTTGTGTCCCCGGGCTTTGATCTCCCGGACGATGGCGGGACCTTCCGCATAGTACAGCTCCATGCCGATTTTCACAAAGGGCTTGCGGCCGGTGAACTTATCCAGAAAAGCGAAGGTCGCCTCGGCGGATGAAAAATCGCAGGCAACAATGACGTCCTTACCCATTATTTCGCGCCTCCTATAATGTCTTTCAGATTTTCAATTTTGTATTTTTCCATGACGGCGGGAAGCTCCCGGATGATGTCCCGGCAGGCGTAGGGGTTTACGAGATTGGCAGCGCCCACCTCTACGGCGGTAGCGCCTGCCAGCATCATTTCCACCACATCCTCGGCGCTGCTGACGCCGCCCATGCCCACCACGGGGACGTTTACCGCATTTGCGACCTGATAGACCATGCGCAGCGCCACCGGGAAGATGGCAGGGCCGGAAAAACCGCCCATTTTGTTGGCAATGATGGGTCTTCGGGTGCGCAGATCAATGCGCATACCAAGCATGGTGTTGATCAGGCTGATGCCGTCCGCTCCTGCGTCCTCGCAGGCTTTGGCGATGGACACAATGTCGGTGACATTGGGGGAGAGCTTGACGATGACGGGCTTTTTCATGACCTTTTTCACCGCCGCCGTCACCTCTGCGGCGGCTTCCGGGCAGGTGCCGAAGCTCATGCCGCCGCCGTGAACATTGGGGCAGCTGACGTTGACCTCCAGCCAGCCCACCTGTTCCTCCTTGTCCAGCCTTTCGCAGGTGTAGGCGTAATCCGCCACGGAAAAGCCGGAGACGTTGGCCATGACAGGCTTGTGAAAGCATTTTTCCAGCTTCGGGAGTTCCTCGGATATGACCCTTTCCACGCCGGGATTTTGCAGCCCCACGGCGTTGATCATGCCGCTTGTACACTCGGCAATGCGGGGGGTGGGATTTCCGAAGCGGGGTTCTTTTGTGGTTCCCTTGAAGGAGAAGGTGCCGAGGCAGTTGATGTCGTACAGCTCGGCAAATTCGTAGCCGTAACCAAAGGTGCCGGAGGCGGGGATGACCGGGTTATCCAGCTCAATGCCGCAGAGATTGACGCTCAGGCTTCCCATAAAATCTCCTCCTTCTTCATGACGGGGCCGTCCTTGCAGATGCGCTTGTAGCCCGTGAGGGTCTTGCAGGAGCAGCCCATGCAGGCGCCGAAGCCGCAGCCCATCCGTTCCTCGAAGCTCATCTGGCCGGAGGTGCGGGTGGCTTTATACACCGCCTTGAGCATCGGCTCCGGGCCGCAGGTGTAGAAATAGGAATAATTCAGATCGTTCAGCGGCGTGGTGGCGAAGCCCTTGACGCCATAGCTTCCGTCGACGGTGGCGACGATCACCCGGCAGCCCAGCGCCCGGAATGCCCCTTCGTAAAATATTTCCGATTGGGTGTTGAAGCCCAGGATCACCGTCACCTGCTTGCCCATGGCGAGCAGCCGTTTGGCAAGGTGGTACAGCGGCGGGACGCCCACGCCGCCGCCTAAGAGGACGGGACAGTCCCCGGCGGGGGCAAGGTCGTAGCCGTTGCCCAGGCCGGAGAGAATGTCCAGCTTCTCCCCGGGAACCATCCGGGAGAGGATTTCCGTACCCTTGCCCACCACCTTGTAAACAATGGTGAGGGTATCCCCGTCATAGTCGCACACGGAGATGGGGCGGCGGAGGAACTTCCCGGTGATTTGAATGTTGACAAACTGCCCCGGTGCGGTGATGGCGGAGGTGTCTCCGGAAAGCACCATTTTATAGACGCAGTCCGTCAGAGGAGTATTGGAAAGAATCGTGAAAATGCTCTGTTTCATGGTCGCTCCTTCCGGAAAATGGATTGTACGTCGTGTGTATGCGTAGAGAATCGAGCTGCCCACCCAATGGTGTTGGTCATGGGACGCAGGGAGAAACGCATTGCCTGCGGGCGCTGCCCGCTTAAGCGTCGATGGTGGAGATGGTCAGCGTGGTTTCTTCCAGCACATCCAGCAGAACCCGGATGGTGTCCAGCGCGGTAAACAGCGTCACGTTATGCTCCGTAGCGATCCGGCGGATTTTTATGCCGTCCCGGCCGTTGGAGCCGGGGTCGCGGGTGTTGATGACGTAGGCAATGTGTCCCTGACGCAGGGCGTTGGGAATTTCGTCGCTTCCGTCGCTGATCTTGCCCAGAACATGGGTGCGGATGCCGTTTTCCTTCAGGAACATGGCGGTGCCGGCGGTGGCCTCGATGTTGAAGCCCAGACGGTAGAACCGGCGGATCAGGGGCAGCGCTTCCTCCTTGTCCCGGTCGGCGATGGTGGCAAGCACGGTGCCGTAGTTTTGCAGCTTCATGCCGGAGGCCTGCAGCGCCTTGTACAGGGCGCGGGTCATGGTGCGGTCATAGCCGATGGCCTCGCCGGTGGACTTCATTTCGGGGGTCAGATAGGCGTCCAGACCGCGGATTTTGTTGAAGGAGAACACCGGCGCTTTGACGTACCAGCGCTCCTTCTCGGCGGGGTAGATGTCGAAGAAGCCCTGCTCCTTCAGGCTCAGCCCCAGAATCACGTCGGTGGCGATGTCCGCCAGGCTGTAGCCCGTGGCCTTGCTCAGGAAGGGCACCGTGCGGGAGGAACGGGGATTGACCTCGATGACGGACACGTTGTCCTCGGGGTCTACAATGAACTGCACATTGAACAGGCCGACAATGCCGATGCCCAGACCCAGCTTCTTGGCGTATTGCAGGATAACGCCCTTGACCTTGTCGGAGATGGAGAAGGAGGGGTAGACGGAGATGGAGTCGCCGGAGTGGACGCCGGTGCGCTCCACCAGCTCCATAATGCCGGGGACGAACACGTCCCGCCCGTCGCAGATGGCGTCAATCTCCACTTCCCGACCCTGAATGTATTTGTCCACCAGAACGGGCTTGTCCTCGTCGATTTCCACGGCGCTTTTCAGGTAGCGGCGCAGCTGGCTCTCGTTCGCCACAATCTGCATGGCGCGGCCGCCCAGCACGAAGCTGGGACGCACCAGCACGGGGTAGCCGATCTCGTTTGCCGCCGCCAGGCCGTCCTCAATCTTGGTGACGGCTCTGCCCTTGGGCTGGGGGATGTTCAGCTCCTTCAGGAGCTTTTCAAAGGCGTCCCGGTTTTCGGCTCTGTCGATGGCCTCGCAGCCGGTGCCGATGATCTTCACGCCCCGGTCATGGAGGGGCTGGGCCAGATTGATGGCGGTCTGACCGCCCAGAGACGCGATCACGCCGTCGGGCTTTTCAAAGTCGATGATGTTCATCACATCCTCGGGGGTCAGAGGCTCGAAGTACAGCTTGTCGGCGGTGGTGTAGTCGGTGGAGACGGTCTCGGGGTTATTGTTGATGATGATGGCCTCGTAGCCCGCCTTCTTGATGGTCATGACGGCGTGGACGGTGGAGTAGTCAAATTCCACGCCCTGACCGATGCGGATGGGGCCTGCGCCCAGCACCACGATCTTCTTTTTGCTCGTCAGCCGGGAGACGTTTCCGCCGGTGTAGGAGGAGTAGAAGTAGGGGATATACGCGCCGGTGTGGCAGGTGTCCACCATGCGAAAGGCCGGGAACATACCGTGTTCTCTGCGGAAATCGGACACGTCCGTCTCAGAGCATTTCCACAGCCGGCTTACATATTTGTCGCTGAAGCCCATCTTCTTGGCGTCCAGAAGGGCTTCCGGCTCTTTGACATGGAGCTTTAAGTATTCCTCCATGTCCACGATGCGCTTGATGGCGTTCAGGAAGTAGACGTCAATGGCGGTGATCTCATGAATCTGCTCCACGGTGACGCCCCGGTAGATGATTTCCGCGATGGCAAAAATGTTGTCGGAGCGGAACACGCTGATATAGTCCAGCAGCTCCTCCGTGGTCATGTCGTCGAATTTGTGGTGGTAGACATGGTTCGCGCCCACCTCCAAAGAGCGGATGCCCTTGAGCAGGGATTCCTCCAGATTGGAGCCGATGCCCATGACCTCGCCGGTGGCCATCATCTGGGTGCCCAGGATGTTGATGGCGGAGGTGAACTTGTCGAAGGGGAACCGGGGCAGCTTGGTGATGACGTAGTCCAGCTTCGGCTCAAAGGCGGCGTTGGTGTTGGCGATCTTGATGTCCTCCAGCGCCATGCCCACGGCGATTTTTGCGGTGACCCGGGCGATGGGGTAGCCGGAGGCCTTGGAGGCCAGCGCGGAGGAACGGGAGACCCGGGGGTTGACCTCGATGAGGTAGTATTTGGAGGAATTGGGGTCGAGGGCAAACTGGACGTTGCAGCCGCCCTCCACCTTCAGCGCCCGGATGATCTTGATGGCGGAGTCGTTGAGCATCTTCATGTCGTGGTCGCTGAGGGTCATAATGGGGGCGACCACCATGCTGTCGCCGGTGTGGACGCCTACCGGGTCGATGTTCTCCATGCCGCAGATGGTGATGGCGTGGTCATTAGAGTCCCGCATGACCTCGAACTCGATCTCCTTGTAGCCCTTGACGGACTTCTCCACCAGAACCTGATGGACAGGGGAGAGAGCGAAGGCGTTGAGACCGATCTCCACCAGCTCGTCTTCGTTGTAGGCAAAGCCGCCGCCGGTGCCGCCCAGAGTAAAGGCGGGACGAAGCACCACGGGATAGCCGATGCGCTTGGCGGCCTCCTTGGCTTCCTCCAGAGAGTAGGAAATTTCGGAGGGGATGACCGGCTCGCCGATGGACTGGCACAGCTCTTTGAAAAGCTCCCGATCCTCGGCGCGCTCAATGGACTCGCTGGAGGTACCCAGCAGCCTGACCCGGCATTCCCGGAGAATGCCCTTCTTTTCCAGCTGCATGGCCAGATTCAGACCTGTCTGACCGCCGATGCCGGGGATGATGGCGTCGGGACGCTCGTAGCGGATGATCTTGGCGATATATTCCAGGGTCAGCGGCTCCATGTAGACCTTGTCGGCGATGATGGTGTCGGTCATGATGGTGGCGGGGTTGGAGTTGCACAGCACCACCTCGTAGCCTTCTTCCTTCAGGGCAAGACAGGCCTGGGTGCCGGCGTAGTCGAACTCCGCCGCCTGGCCGATGACGATGGGGCCGGAGCCAATGATGAGAATTTTCTTGATGTCGGTTCTTTTTGCCATGATAGTATATCCTCCTAATTTTTGGCGGTATCTGTTTCCGGAGCGGCGTATACAAGTTTTCCGTCGCAGACGGTGGCGATGCACTTTCCGTTGACCTGCCAGCCGGTGAAGGGGGTGGCTCGGCCTTTGGAAAGAAAGTCCTCCGGGTCGATTGCGTATGCGGCGTTTAAGTCCCAGACGCTGTAGTCCGTTCCCAGAGGGAGGCCAAAGCGCCTGCGGGGATTGACGCACAGAAGCGCCAATAGCTTGTCCAGACTCAGAATGCCCGGTTTTACCAGATAGGTATACAAAATCGGGAAAGCGGTCTCAATGCCCACGATGCCGAAGGCGCTTTTTTCCAGCCCCCGGGACTTTTCCTCGGCGGAGTGGGGGGCGTGGTCGGTGGCGATCATGTCGATGGTGCCGTCCAGGATTCCCTGAAGCAGGGCTTCCCGGTCTTCCTTTCCCCGGAGAGGCGGGTTCATTTTGAAGCGGCCGTCCTCCTGCAGGTCGCTGTCGTCCATCACCAGATAGTGGGGGCCGGTCTCGCAGGTCACGTCCAGCCCCTCGGCCTTGGCCTTTCGGATGAGCGCCACGCTTTCCTTGGCGGAGACGTGGCAGACGTGGTAGGCGCAGCCGGTTTCTTTCACCAGCTCCAGATCCCGGGCGATCTGTCCCCATTCGCTTTCGGAGCAGATGCCACGGTGGCCGTTTCTCTTGGCGTAGTCGCCGTCGTGGATGTAGCCCCCCCGCAGCAGGGAATTGACCTCGCAGTGGGCGACAATGGGCTTCCCCAGGGCTTTGGCGCGAAGCATGGCCTGCCGCATTAAGTCGTCGCTCTGCACGCCCCGGCCGTCGTCGGAGAATCCCACCACATGGGGCGCCATGCCCTCCAGGTCGGAAAGCACCTCGCCCTGTTCGCCCACGGTGATGGCGCCGTAGGGGTAGACGTGAATGTAGGCGGTTTCCCGGATGAGACGGCGCTGAACCTCCAGATTCTCCACGCTGTCCGGCACCGGGTTCAGGTTGGGCATGGTGCAGACCGCGGTGTAGCCGCCCCGGGCGGCTGCACGGCTGCCTGTGGCGATGGTCTCCTTATAAGAAAAACCCGGCTCTCTGAAATGCACATGCACGTCACAAAAGCCGGGAAAAATAACATATTCGGAAGAATCGAACCCGGAAAGACCGGGGACGGAAAGAGAGGAACAAACCCCGTCGGAAAACACGGATCCCAAAGAAGCGGCATAAATCTTGGCTTTCGTCATATCCGTCATGCTGATCTCCTTTCTGTAAAAACTTCATGCATGAGCACCGCTCCACGAAAATGCGCAAATACCGGTGCATGAAGTTTTTTGTGCATCATTTCCGGTTGCCCCGCAGGGGCGAGGAAATGGCACATTTCTT
>ERZ857882.3814-NODE-3814-length-13780-cov-5.941639_pt1 | contig 13780 bp, 13 predicted proteins | sample MGYA00519697_ERZ857882 | MGnify/ENA primary metagenome ERZ857882 (study PRJEB31778, sample SAMEA3449373) | human gut metagenome | biome: human gut; feature: human-associated habitat; material: faeces | place: United Kingdom | collected 2010/2012 ...
GCTCAGCGCCGGCGCAAAGGGCAAGCGCAAGGCGCTGCCCAACGCGGAGATCATGATCCACCAGCCCAGCGGCGGCGCACAGGGGCAGGCGACGGATATCAGCATCCACGCCGAGCAGATCCTGCGCATCCGCAAGCGGCTCAACGAGATCCTTGCCGCGCGAACCGGCCAGCCGATCGAGAAGATCAGTCTGGACACCGAACGCGACAACTATATGAGCGCGGAACAGGCCCGCTCCTATGGAATCGTGGATGAAATCATCCCCGCAAGGAGGTAATGAAAGAACAGATATGGCAAAAAACGACGATAAAACCATCCGCTGCACATTTTGCGGCAAACAGCAGGACGAGGTGCACCGCCTGATCGCGGGCCCCGGCGTCTATATCTGCAACGAATGCGTGGAGCTTTGCCACGAGATCATCGAGGAGGACACCGAGTCCGCTCCGCTGGACCTCACCGAGGTGCCCAAGCCGCAGGAGATTCTCGACAAGCTCAACGAATATGTGATCGGCCAGCAGGCGGCCAAGCGTGCGCTTGCCGTTGCGGTCTACAACCACTATAAGCGTATCAATGCCGCCGACAGCAAGGAAGACGATGTGGAGCTGCAAAAGAGCAATATCGTCATGCTCGGCCCAACCGGCTGCGGCAAGACGATGCTCGCACAGACGCTCGCCAAGATCCTGAACGTGCCGTTCGCCGTGGCGGACGCCACAAGCCTGACCGAGGCCGGCTATGTGGGCGAGGACGTGGAGAACATCCTGCTCAAGCTCATTCAGGCCGCGGATTACGACGTGCAGAAGGCGGAGAAGGGCATCATTTATATCGACGAGATCGATAAGATCGCCAGAAAGAGCGAGAATGTTTCGATCACGCGCGATGTGTCCGGCGAGGGCGTGCAGCAGGCGCTGCTCAAGATCCTTGAGGGTACCGTCGCCTCCGTTCCGCCGCAGGGCGGCCGCAAACACCCGCATCAGGAGTTTATCCAGATCGATACGACGAACATCCTGTTCATCTGCGGCGGTGCGTTCTCCGGGATCGACAAGATTATCGAGAAGCGCATCGGCCAGAAACTGCTGGGATTCGGCGCGGATGTGCAGTCGAACGTCGAGAAGGATGTCGGCACCACGCTCAAGAGCATTCTGCCGGAGGATCTGCTCAAGTTCGGACTCATTCCGGAGTTCGTCGGCCGCATGCCGATCATCGTGACGCTCGAAAATCTCGATGAGGACGCGCTCGTGCGCATTCTGACCGAGCCGAAAAACGCGCTCACACGCCAGTACAAGCGCCTGTTCGAGATGGACGGCGTAGAGCTGACCTTCGATGACGATGCGCTGCGCGCCGTGGCCAAGAAGACCATCGAGCGAAAGACGGGCGCGCGCGGCCTGCGGGCGATTCTGGAGGACGTCATGCTCGACATCATGTTCGAGATTCCGTCGCGCGGCAACATTGCGTCCTGCCGCATCACGGAAAAGACGATCGAGAAGGAGCAGCCGCCGCTGCTGGCGGAAACCGGCGCCGCTGCGCTGCCCGAGGGCAAGGAGCCGAAAAAACCAAAGCGCTCCGCCTGAGACAACGATCAACCGCATACATGAGCCGGCCTTCGGGCCGGCTTTTGTTTTTGCGGCAAAGGCGGCGGGGATGGTCGGGCGGTTGCCCGGCTGCTGCGCATTGTCCCGGTCGTTCCAACGGTCCGGCAGCGCTGCCGGTTCGCGCCGTTTGCGAATTCGGTGGCTGCGCCGGATCGCGTTCCATTGGTTCACGTTGACCCGCCGATATGGCGGCGTTGGTTGGTTTTTGAAGGAATGGGGGCAGCATTCGGCTGGCTTTGGCAGCCCTCGATGGCGCGCCTGACACCCATGAACCGCCAATGCGGCAGTTCAGCGCATCGTGACGCTGCACTTGCCGGATAAACGGCGGTCTCGGACAATTCCAACGTGGGCGGGATGTAGGATCATTCCGCTGCGCTTGTTGGACAAGCGGTGTTCACGGACAATGCTGCCGAAGGAAGTGCTGATTTAAGATGGCGGCATCCCGAAATGCAGGGTTTTGGCGTATTTGTGTGGAATACTATTACCCATGAAGAAGCGCATTTTCGTTTGTCTGTTGTGTTTGCTGTGTCTGGCGTGCCCGCTCTCCGGCTGCGGCATGCTGAACGCGGTGTTCCCGACGCCGGTGCCGACGCCGGCGCCAACGCCAACACCGGTGCCTACGCCCACGCCGAGCCCGACCCCCGTGCCGGTGATTGCCGTGGCCGCGCCGGAGACGGCGGAGCGGTTTTTGGAGCATGCGGCGTCGGCCGCGTTTGCAATGCAGCCGTTTACGGATGGGGCGGGCGCGCTCGCAGCGGCGCAATTTGCCGGACAGGCCGCCGCCATTGTGTACTGGACGGGCGCGGAGGATGCGGAAGCGGTGCAGGCGCTGCTCGCGCGCGGTATGCCCGTGGTCGTGTTTGCGCCGGAGGATGCGGCGGTGCCGGAGGGCGCGGCTTGCGTGCGCGCCGTGTACGGAGAGGCGGCGGAGCGGGTGCTCGAAGCAGCCATCGCCTATCCGCCGCACGATACGCCGGTGCGCCTGTTCGGCATGTTTACCGGCCGCGAGAGCGCAGCGTGCATGGCGTGGCAGGCGGCGGTGGAGCAGGGACGCGTGTTCGTAAAGAGTACTTACTATGCCGGCGAGGCCGAGACGGACGCGGCGGCGTGGATGGCCGGCCGGCTTGAAAAATACTATGAGGGCATGGTTGACGGCATCTATGCCGAGACGGCCGAACTGGCAGTGGCCGCGGCGGAAACGATGCTGGCGGCGGGGCGCACGGATATGGAGATCTTCTGCGCCGACAGCAGCGACGCGCTGCTCAAGCTCATGCAGGCGCACCCAAAGCTGGTCGTGGCGGCGTTCGGCGTGGACGAGGCGGAGGCCGGACAGCGGTGCATGGCGATGGCGGAACAACTGCTCTTTGGCAAGGCGCCGGAGGACGAAGCGCTGGAGGCGGCGCTGCTGACCCCCGGGGCGGAGGGCTGAGGGAGAGGAGACGCCCGCAGCGGGCACAGACATCGGCAACCATCCATAAGAAAAACGTCCGTCCGGCAAGCGCGCCGGGCGGACGTATGGTTATATGGATTCATGCATGCTGTAAGAACGGACGAACCGCGTCGCGCACATGATCGAGAAACGCGGATTCGCCAAACGTGTTGATCTTGAAGAACACCGCCTGGCTGCCGCCGGAGGTGATGGCGGACAGGCGCACCCGCGGCCCATCCTGCACGAGCATCACGCTCAAGCTGACGCGGTTGCTGCCCGTCCAGCTATAGCGCTCATAGACGCTCAAAAAGCAGCGGTTGCCGCCGAGCGAAAAGCAGCTCTCATCCTCACAGGTGGCGGAAACACTGCCGCCCAAAATCGCGCCTTCCAACGCTTGCCGGATCTCGTCGATTCCGCCGTACAGCGTGCATTCCAGTTTCGCCATGGTCACGGGCCTCCTTCGGTCGGTCTTGTTGCGGTTATGCGGTGAACAGCAGCACCAGCGTCATAAACACCAGTGAGCTCAGGATGGTGATCGTGTTCCAGCTGCTTGCGAGCCCGACGTCGCAGCCGCGCTCACCGGTATAGGCTGCGCTGGCAGAGGAGATCGGCGCAAATGCCGCCAACGCGGCGCCGAGCCGGATGTCGCGATCGAACGGCAGCAGATGGTAGAAGGCGAGGCACAGCACGAGCGCGATGCCAAAGCGGATCACAAACGCCTTGCCGATCCACCGGAGCTGCTCGGGCCGGATGTTCAGATTCATGCCGATGCCCAGCATGAGCATGGCCATGCAGCTGTTGGCGGAGCCGACCAGCGTCGCAAACTGCAGGATCGGTTCCGGCAGGCGCACCCGGATCAGCGACAGCAGCAGCATGCCCAGGTAGGCAACGATCGTGGGACTCGTGAAGATGCGCCGAAAGACCGGCCCAAGGCGCAGGCGGCCGCCCTCCTGCATGGAGATGCACAGCGCGTTGGTGCCGCCGGTGGCCCAGATCGCGTTGCCCGCGTCAAACAGGCAGGCCGAAACCACGGCCGACGAGCCGAGCAGGCTCGCCACATAGGGCAGCGCAAAGCAGCCGATATTGTAGCCCGAAAGATTCAGCATGCCGAACACCTGCTGCTCGACGCCCTGCCGCTTGCCGAGCAGATAGCCGGCGCTCACATACAGAGCGTTGCAGAAAAATCCCAGCGGGAACAGCCAGAGCAGCGCACCGGACACTTGAAAATCAGCAAAATTCACGATGACCGCACAGGGGAGCGTCACGTTCAGCACGATCCGGGAGACGACGGTAAACGCCTCCGGCGGCAGAAAGCGGCTTCTGCGCAGCAGATATCCAAGGAATATGGCGGCAACCAAAATGCCGGCGCGTGTCATGATTTCCTGCATGATAATAAAGTATAGCGCATGGTCGCTCCCACGGCAAGGGATTTTGCCGCAAATCAACGCCAAAACAGGAGACAGGCGGCGATGCACAGGCTGGCGAGCAGCGCCTTTATGCGCGGCCGCACGAGAAACAGCGGAGAGGCAAGCAATATGGCTGCATAGAACAGCAGCGCGCCGAGCGGAGAAGGCGGCAAAAGCCGCAGATGCGGCGTTCCGCCCGCTGCGGCCACGCGCAGCAGCACGTCGAGCACCGCTTCGGGGAGTGCGGCGATCGCACGCCCGAGCGGAAGGGAGAGGCAGCTCAGCGGCAGCGCGGCCGCAGCCGGTACGAGAAACAGCGGCAGCATCGGAAGAATCAGCAGATTAGCTGCGACCGAGGCGAGCGGGAGTTCTCCAAAGAACGACGCTATGGGCGGGACGGTCGCAACCAGAACGGCGATGCTGCTCGACAGCGCGGCTGCCGCGCGCTCGCCCAGCACGGAAAGCCGCGCTTTGAGAACGGGCGCAAGCAGCGCCAGTCCAAGTATGGCGGAAAAGGAGAGCTGAAAGCCCGCAGTGCCCAGCGCAAACGGCCGGAGCAGCAGCACCAGCACGAAGGCAAGCGACAGCGACGAGGGAAGATCCGCACGGCGGCGCAGCGGTTCGGCAGGCAGCACGCACAGCAGCATGACCGAGGCGCGCAGTACCGATGGCGTGAACGCCGTCAGCGCCGCATAGGCGAGCAGAAACGCCGAAAATACCGAAAACCGCAGCCAGAGCGGCCGAATCAGCCGGAGCAAAACCAGCAGTGCGGCCGCAAGGATACCGACATGCAGACCCGACACGGCCAGCAGATGCGCAATGCCCGCCGCGCGAAACCGGGAGAGAACGCCTGCATCCATGTGCGAAAGGCGGCCGCCCAGCAGCAGGCCGCAGGCTACATCGGGATGCGCGGGAAAGAGCGCGCCGATCCGATCCGCAATGGCGGCGCGCGCCTCAAGCAGCGCACCGTAGGCATCCCGCTCCACATCGCCGTAAGCAAGGGCGCTCGCGCCGGCGGCCGCGTGGGCGGCGATGCCAAGACTGCGGTCATAGGCAAGCCAGTCCGCATCCGACGGCCAAAGCGACGTATGGACGCCGATATACCGGCCATACTCTGCCCTTGTGCTGCCATGGACGATCAATTCGACGCGTCCGCGGATGGGCGCCCCGTCCAGCGCCGCATCCTTCAACACCAGCACCGTGCGCGCCGACGCGTGTTCCGGCGCTTCCGCGACGCGGCCGGTCAAATAGCCCGCCGTTTGTTCCGGCGCGGCGGGGCATTGCAGCGCGGCGCTGAGAAACGCCAGCACGGCAAACAGCAGCGGCAGCAGGGCAGGCCGGTACAGCCGGAGCGACGCGAGCAGCAATAACAGCAGCACGATCAGCCCCGCACCGGCGTCCGCGGCGCTCGCGCCCGGCGCGCCGAACAGCGCGAAGAACATGAGCCCGATGAGAACGCCGAGCGCAGCAACACACGCCGGCCTTCGGTGGAACAGCGGTCGGTGGACGTCGCTCGACAAGCGCGTGTGCTGTTGTTCTGCTGGATGTTCCATACGGTATTGTTTTAAGAGAGTGGCGCCGCACCGAAGCAGCTCGCGTCGTGCAGCGCGCAGGCGCGCTTGCCGATGCGGTGTCCGCCGCCAACCGATGCGCTGTGAAAAAAAAAGGAGAAATGCGTTCGCAGCCGGCTTTGAAAAAAGGCGCGTCCTACCGCCGACGGCGATGCAGGGGGCTATTGCTCGGGACGGCGCGGGTAGGGGGCTCTTTCGTTGGTCAGCCCGGCAAGATAGTCCATGCTGGTATCGAGCGCGAGCGCAAGCCGACGGCATTGCTCAAAGGTCAGATACCGCCTGCCGCTCTCGAGCTTGGAATAATCGCTCTGGTCGATGCCGGTCAGCAGTTGCATTTGAATCTGCGTATAGCCGCGCAAAAGGCGCAGGTTTTTGAGTCGTTCTTTCGTCTCCACCCCTCTATTATGGCAAATTGACCTATTCAAAATAAGGTGAAATTGACCTATAATGAGTGCATCCGGCGTTGAAGAAAAACGGGGCTTCACAACGGCGCGCGACTATGATATAATACAAATCAATTTATCGGGAAAGGAACCGGCACAGATACATGGACGACGACAGTAGCGACGGAAACGATGCTGCCATCGGCGTGAACTGGATAACGAGGACTACCGGCATGATCTGCCATCGGCGTTGAGCGGATGCGCGGAGCATGTTTTTTTACCTTTTTGTGCGGTTGCAAAACCAAAGCATAGGCCGGGCGGAACCCGGCCAACCCGGAGAAACAGGAGGAGAAACTTGGGAGATTCCGTTGGGCTATCGCTGCTGCTGCAGCTGATCCTGATCCTATGCAATGCGGTGTTCGCGTGCGCGGAGATCGCGGTGATTTCGATGAATGACAACCATCTGGCGCGGCTGGCCGCGGCGGGTGACAAGCGCGCAGTGCGCCTTGCGCGCCTGACAAGCCAACCGGCAAGATTTTTATCGACCATCCAGGTCGCCATTACGCTGGCCGGTTTTCTCGGCAGCGCATTTGCTGCGGACAACTTTTCCGACGGCATCGTTTCGTGGCTGGTCGGTCTCGGCGTCAAGATCCCGCCCGCAACGCTCAATACCATCGCGGTCATTCTGATTACGCTCATCCTGTCGTATTTCACGCTGGTGTTCGGCGAGCTGGTGCCCAAGCGTATTGCCATGAAAAAGGCGGAAAAGCTGGCGCTGGGCATTTCCGGCCTGCTCGCGTTTTTTTCTAAGCTGTTTGCGCCGATCGTCTGGCTGCTCACGGTTTCCACCAATGCGATTCTGCGCCTCGTCGGCATCGACCCAAATGCGGAGGAGGAACAGGTCAGCGAGGAGGAAATCCGCATGATGGTCGATGTCGGTTCGGAAAAGGGCGTCATCGATGCGGAAGAAAAGATGATGATCCAGAACGTGTTTGAGTTTGACGATCTGGCCATCGAGGAGTTTGCCACCCACCGCACGGATATGATCGTGCTCTGGGAGGATGAGTCGGTGGAGCAGTGGAACGAAACGATCTGCGACAACCGGCACTCGCTGTACCCGGTCTGCGGGGAGACGGCGGACGATGTGATTGGCGTGCTCAACGCGAAGGACTATTTCCGGCTTACGGATCGCTCGCGCGAAACCATCCTGCGCGAGGCGGTACGCCCGGCGTATTTCGTGCCGCAGAGCATCCGCGCGGACGTGCTGTTCCGTCAGATGAAAAAGACGCGCAACCACTTTGCCGTGGTGCTGGATGAGTATGGCGGCGTGCAGGGCATTGTGACGATGAACGATCTGCTCGAACAGCTTGTGGGCGATCTGGACGATGATACGGACGCGCCGGAGGAACCGGGCGAGATCGAGCAGGTGGACGAAAAGACTTGGCGCGTTCTCGGCTCCGCGCCGCTCGACGAGGCGGCCGAAAAGCTGAAGGTCAAGCTGCCCATCGACGAGTATGATACGTTCGGCGGATTCGTGTTCGGCTGCTACGGCTCGGTACCGGACGACGGAACGCGGTTTGAGATCGACGCCTTTGGCCTTCACATACAGGTGGAGGAAATCGCAGAGCATCGAATTGAACTGACGTATGTGACGCCCATCGAGCCGGAGACGGAGCAGCAGCCGGCGACCGGCGCGGAATAACGCTGCCGGAACGGGGAGTACAGGCGGAGGACGTGCAAAAATCGAGCGCCGTCCTTCGCTTTTTGCTTGCTTTTCCGGAATCGGCATGCTACAATATACCAGATCGGCCGAAGTGATGGAATTGGCAGACGTGACGGACTCAAAATCTACTTCGCCATCCTCCGTGACATTCGGCGAAGAGCCCACGTTTAGGGCATTTTTGACAATCGAATATCCGATTTTGCTTCTACATCCCTCCTAACATCCCTCCATTTTCCGAGATTTGTTCTCTAAGGGATTGAAGATGCGCCGGTGTGATGGAATTGGCAGACGTGACGGATTCAAAATCCGTTGTTGGCGACAACGTGTGGGTTCGAGTCCCACCACCGGCACCATGCCCGAAAACCAGCATAACATCTAAGGTTTTCGGGCTTTTCTTATCCCTCCAAAATCCCTCGCTTTTAAGAGAAGTACCGCTATTTCGGCTGTATCCCTCCTGTTTTAGGAAAAGTTAAGTCGGAAAAACACTTAAAATCGCATTTGCCGAAGACATTTTTGAACTGTAATCCAAGTGGGTGTAAATGTTGGAAGTCGTAGATATATCGCTATGCCCAAGCCATTCTTGGATCTCTTTCAAGCTCACACCATGTGCATACAGGAGACTGGCGCAGCTATGCCGAAGATCGTGAAATCTGATCTTTTTCAGCTTATTATTTGCAAGGACAATAGCGAAGTTCTGTGTAATGAAGTTTGGTTTTACAAGCTCGCCCAACTCATTCACATAAATGTAGTCCAAATACTTTCGGCAATACGCGTTACCACATACCCGCCGATTGGTTTCTTGCTCCGCTCTCATGCGAAGCAGTAGCTCCTCAAACGGTTTTACCAACGGCAATGTGCGATGACTGGACTTTGTTTTCGTCCGCTCCTTGTCAATCATAGTTACCTTGCCATCCAACATGACTTCTGTGACGGTATGCTTGATTGTGAAGGTTTTACGTTCAAAATCAATCGCATCCCATTTTATACCGACGATCTCACTACGGCGTAAACCGTAGAACGCGCCAAGGATAACGGCAAACTCGATACGTTTGCCTTTGACGGCGGCAAACAGTTTTTTTAACTCTTTTTCGTTGTAGATGGTAGCTACATATTTGTTCTTCTTTGGTCGCTCTACCCTATCTGCCGGATTAAAGTCGATCAAGCCGAGCTTCAGCGCATATTGGAGAGCCTTTCTTATATTGGCGTGACGATGAATCACAGTATTGGCGCTTACCTTCTCCACATTCAAGCTATACAGGTAGTAATCTTGAATATGTTTAGGAGTAAGCTCCGAGAGCATAAGCCCCTTGTCCCTAAAATAAGGATTGATGCGGCTTTTGATTACCATGGCATAATTGGCATAGGTGGTAATCTCTACGCTGTTCTTCATCATTTCCAGCCATTCCAACATAAACTCCGTAAACAAAATGTTCTTTGGATTGTTCTTGCCGTCGCTGGAAGCGCCGTTATCAAAGTTCTGTCGGGCTTCCATGAGCATGGCTTCCGCCCGCTTTTTGTTTCCCTTAATAGGAAGCCCTGTACTGATGGATTTGGTTTTTCGATTGCCAAGAGCATCTTTGAAGCTCAAAACAATTTGAAAAGTCCCGTTTTTTTCTCTTAGGTGTCCTGCTACCATTTTATAATCCTCCTTTTGTTGTAGCAGCCACATTCACCCGTTGTTGACAATTTCAGTATAGCAACAGGCAGATAGCGACGCAAGGATACGAAGTCAGCCGCAACGAATCACATTGAGGTAGACAAAAATGTGAAGTTTCGGGATTTTATAGGTGCGCCCAACTCTGAAATGAGCAATCTTGTTTTCATGTAAAAGCCGATATGCGGATTTTTGGCAGATGCCCAGCATCTCACTCATCTGCTCCACAGATACAACATCGGGATAATCACGAAACAGAACCCGATAAGCGTCTCTTTTGGTTAATGTAGGATTCATGATAACACCTCACAAATGTAAGCTGTAAATGAACGGCGGCCCATGGGTGCCTCACGATGGCAGCAATAGACCGCCGCGCTTATTTCCATATCTTCAACGTGCCTCTATTCGGCACCATTCCCCGAGGTCCCCGAGGCGCATTGGCAGTATATCAGACTGGCGGAAGCGTCCGCCATCATTGGGTTTTCACCACCCCGGCTACGCCCGGGCTGCGCTCTGGAACTTAATCTCGACTGCGCAGAAGTATCATTATAGGCCTCACGGGTCATGGCGACTCTCCCTTGCTTCTCGGGAGTTTAGCAGGCCGCATATTGAGCCATATGCGTTTCTGCGCTCTCTGTGGGGCTAACGTATCTGATAATACTGGTTATGTGGTTTTCAATGTGCATTTGGCTGTCTGCTCGTCAAAGCCCACTTTGAAAGCGGGCTTTGACAGAAAGGCACGCCCAAATCCCGCAAGAGGAGCGCGGAAAGGGACGCGCTCCTGTCCATACGGGCGGAAGAATTAGACTATTAGCTTAAAGTTCAATATGCGGGTTATGAGCTTGGTTTCGAGCCGCCGCCGCATTTCCTCATCAACGCCAAGAAAAGGTGTTCCGTTTTCATCGTAAAGCTGTCTTGTAGCTAGAGCGGTGATATATCCTGTATAATACTTCACTACGGCGTTGATTGCGTCCGCATCGCCATTTATGGCTGCGGCTATGACGGGAAACGGCAACAAATCGGGTTTCGCTTTTGTTTTATTCGCCATATTGGTAATCCTCCAAATAGTCCCTCATCTGTTTGAGAGAGCTTGTCCGCTGATAACAAACCGTCCGACGTACCCGATCCAGGCAAGCGGCAATTTCACCATCATTCATGCCAAGAAAGAAAGCCAGGAGAATGACATCGCGCTTTTCCTTGGGCAGATGAGAAAGCGCCTTGCCAACAGCCTCGCTTCTTATGAGGACATCGTATCCAACAACGGTAAAGCAGTAATATTCGGACGGATAGACATCTTCCACGCAAAGCCACTTCTGCTCTTTTTGCGACAGCTCCGAAAACATTTTTTCATTATTACCTCGCCGCGCAAGCTCCTTCTTCTGCTTTTTTGCTTCACCTGCAATCACCAGTTTTGCAAAACGGTCAAATTGGTGCTGTATGGTTGTCTGCTGGAAAGAAGATAGCTCCAAGAGAGTTCACCTCCTTCCTTCCCCACGGAAGCGGTGTATTTCCCCTTTCGCCCAATATCCCTCTCTGCGGGCGCGATTTTGGCAAAGTCCAATGAATCTTTTTTGCGTAAAGTTTGAAATGTTGCTCTGTATATGTCCGAACGAGTCGTTTTCATCTGTAAACCTCCGTAAAAGCTTGATTTTTATACGAGAATCAAGAGAAAATGGAGGTGATCGAGCGCACCGTGAAACCGGCGGCAAATAAAAAGCGTCGTGAAGCCCTACGGCTTTCACGGCGCTCGGCAGACGGGGTTTATGCTCCGTGCTGTGTTCTTTTACGGGAAAATGATTTCACTCACCCATATTGGCTGAGCATTTGTATTTCTATAGAAATTCAAACTGTAATTTGTCACAAGCTCTGATATGGCCGCCAAAATGAGAGAAGCGCGATGCAGAAGGTGCCGCAACGGCAAACAAAGCATACTTGCAATCTGCTAATTTGGCTCGCCTCATAATTATCTCCTTTGTGAGAATGACAGATGGAAGGAGAGAAACTCCCTCCATCTGTTTCCTCACTTAAAGGCAAAATTGTGCTTCCAATGTTAAAAATAGTTTCATTCTACATGCCTCACCAAAATGGCGGACGATGGCCATGCATACGACCGGAAAGTTGTAAACGTGCCGCTCGCACATTGCCACTCGTCTGTGTCCATCGCACAATCTACATGGCCGGAGCAGACCACCACTCAGGAAGGTTTACGTTTGGCCACCCAAACACAAACTTGTCAGGAATATTCCTGACACCTTTCTCAATGATGACGATCATTTGGCGGCACACCATCTATTGCAATAACGCAAACTTTGCTATCAATCGAATAATGAAGGATTGTTTCCCTCAATTCTTCAATTGAAATATTGTTCTTGTTGCCAATATAATAGTTTTTATCAAAAAATAGTGTATTTCCCGGGCGACAGTCTGAGGAAGCACCTAACTTGACAGTTTGATCGTTTGATAGAATAGATAGCTCAATAATATCATTTTCCTCTAACAACGACAGAATGCAATCAACACTATATATTTTGCTGTGCATTTTAGCATTTTCTATATTTATTTTATCCTCTTTCTTACGCTCATTTAGTAAAAGCATCTCACCGACCGATAAATAAATACACAATATTGACAATATAACCGCCTGAAAACACACTATGTCTATAATAGCCTTCCACAAGGTATTATTTATATGAATAAAATAATTTCTACTAATCAGTAGGACAATCAGCAAACTACATAAAACAATTTTGATCACTGGTATTTTATAGGTCGTTATGTTTTCGTCACAACTAAATAATTTCATGTCTATCAACCCGCATATCATAATATATGATCCCTTACTCGATTATAACCATACTGTTTTACCCCATAATATCCATCCATTGCAAAACCACCAACCATACCAGAAACCAGCCCTTTCCCAATAACTATTTTGCTCATATGTGATACGGTATTATTTCGCAATTTTGTCAGTCCAGATCTGTATACTGCCGACATATTATTTCTTCCCTTTGTTACATTTTTCACACCAGGGAGTTTACCTAACCCATAACTAATAGCTCCGTCTGCCACAGCATTTACTCCTATTTCTGCCCAAGATTTATCCGAGGCGCCTGTCGCCTTTTCCAAGGACATGCCCACACCCGTTGTTACAAAACCAGAAGCCGCATTAGCCAAGCCGACATTGCCTGTGGCTCCCAATATTGCGCCTCCGACTGCTCCTCCAACTGCAGCGCCTGTATATGTCTGCCAATTACTAAAAGTCCACTTGCCATTTAAAACACTGGTTGCTAAATCACTGATGAATTGACCAGCTATGCCAACCACAGCTCCCACAGCGGCACCAATTATAACATTCCAAAAATCTCCACCATCGTCCGCGCGAGCGACCGGGTTATTGCCGCAGTACAGGTACATGTTGTTCCCCAGCACGCCCTGCCCCGTGGAAACATAGATATCGGCGTTAATGAAACGACCGATAGCAGGGTCATAGTATCTGCTTTGCAGGTAATATAGCCCGGTCTCGGGGTCATAGACGTAGCCGCGGTACCGGAATGGATTTTGTGTTCCCAAGGTGCTTGCGAGCGAGCCGGTGCAAGCGATTTGCTCGCCCAGCTGTCGTAAGAGTATTCTACTGCCGTATTGTTATTGCCGTCAATCGGGCGGATGGCGCACAAGGACAAATCCCTCATGCAGCAGCTTGAGATAACCTACAAAGGTGAGCCAATCAACATCGAATCGCACATCAACTTCTGCCGCCAAACTCAGAGCATCCACTTCGGTTTCTCCGCGAATGAACGCAAAATTATTGTTGGGCACTGTGGTGAGCACCTGGAGAACTATTCGACCGGAAAGCGGAAGTAAGGCTTAACCGCATGGTGCGGTTCGATACTGACACTTTCGCCTGACTGCTCATCGTCCTTCCTTATAATTACCTCCTTCATGATAACAACAGAGATAGTGTCAATAGTTTTGCGCAAATTGGTTTGCAGATCCTGTCATGAATGAAGTCAGTTGGCAATGGA
>ERZ857882.3817-NODE-3817-length-13779-cov-6.015739_pt1 | contig 13779 bp, 6 predicted proteins | sample MGYA00519697_ERZ857882 | MGnify/ENA primary metagenome ERZ857882 (study PRJEB31778, sample SAMEA3449373) | human gut metagenome | biome: human gut; feature: human-associated habitat; material: faeces | place: United Kingdom | collected 2010/2012 ...
TCAGCTTACGCTGACCAGAATCACGCGCCAAGTCTCGCGGCTGCTCGACTTGAATATATTAAGTATTAAGGTAAATGCAAATAAAACGATTGTGATTTTGAAACGAATATACTAGGTTATATTGATCAGAATCATGCGAAGTCTTAGGTGCATTCGATTTGATTTTTATGAGTAGTTACAGTATATCAAATTTTATGGAACAGGTGAAGAAAAAATTACTAAAAATATAGTAAAATATTTAGTAAAGATTTCTCTTGATAAATTTACTAAAATACTTTACTATATGAATAACACGAGAATAACGACTGGAAAGAACAGACGGACATGTGTGTATTGCAAGGTATAGTGAGTATAGTAACCGTAGGAATCAGGAATGAAGAAGGGTCGGATTTTAAGAAAAGGAGTTCAAGGTAATTATGAAAACAACAGAATTAAAAGCAGGGTTTCAGAGCGGAAAATATGCAGAATTATTGAAAGATATTTATATTGATGAAAGTGTCTTAGAATATCAGAAAGAGCGCTATGTTAAGGCGATTGAAAGTTTTGAAGAAATGTTTGGAGTAAAAGACGTAGAAATCTACAGTGCACCGGGAAGAAGTGAGATCGGGGGAAATCATACAGATCACCAGTGTGGAAGAGTTCTCGCTGCATCTATTAATTTAGATGCGATCGCAATTGTAGCCAAAAAAGAAAGTGGTATTGTTTTAAAATCAGAAGGATATCCAATGATCAATGTTTCTTTAGCAGATCTTCTCCCAAAAAAAGAAGAAGAAGGAACATCCGCTGGTCTGATTCGTGGTGTTGCTGCAAGATTAAAAGAAGAAGGATATGAAATTGGTGGATTTGAAGCATATGTAACAAGTGATGTTTTAAATGGAGCAGGAATGTCTTCCTCTGCCGCATTTGAGGTGCTGATAGGTAATATTTTATCCGGTCTTTATAATGAGGGAAAGATTTCTCCAGTATTAATCGCCCAGGCAGGACAGTATGCGGAAAATGTTTTCTTTGGTAAACCATGTGGTTTGATGGATCAGATGGCATCTTCCATTGGAGGTCTGATCAATATTGATTTTGAAGACCCTCAAAGTCCAAAGATCAAAAAGGTTGAAGTGGATATTAGCGGGATTTCTACCACTGAACTTAAGACTTTGAAGGCTAGCTATAACAACCCTGATGCCGAAACCCAAACCACAGTTAATGTTCTGGACGCAATTGCTTACGCATTGTCTGACACTAAATCCGGAGCGGCGTTGGGTTATACTGGTGGATGGGATACTTGGAATACCCCCAATGGCGGTTATATTAGCTCTGTAGATGGGTATACTGGTACTCCGGGCAGCGAGAGTGTTAAGATCGGTACTACTTGGTACACGAAGTACACCGGGAGTGGTTGGAACATTGCGTTTGGAACAGGAACTACTCTTACTCCCCCTGAGTATTATGGCACCTACTACGACGTGACCAATGGCATGGTTATCGTCTTTGATTTCAGCGAATACGAGTTGTATTACGCACAGTAAATAGCTTTATTCCAGCGGGAGGGGCATCAAGCCCCTCCCGCTTTTATTTTTCGAGAGGGGCTTGAATGCGTTGCTAAGACGAGTGTTATCTTTATTCCTCGCTATGACCCTCCTGCTCTCCAATGTGCCTGTAGTTTCGTTTGCTGAGGAACTTGATGCCGTCAACGAAAATTTAATAGTTGCACAAAACAGCACAGACTTGTCTGACAGCGATGGAGGCATCGATGAAAATATCGATATCTCAGGAACTGCTGACAATGATGTGCATCTGGAACAGCAGGATGAGCTGGAAATTAATAAAAGCGATGTCGCTCCAATTTTGGAGGGGACAACTAATAATGAGCCATCGGATGCCTCCAACGAAGGCTTTGAAAATGAATTTGTTTCGGTATCTGGGGTTTACTTAAGCGAATCGGAAATTCATTTAACGATTGAGGACAAGCCGATTCAACTGCTGGTTACAGTCGTGCCAGAAAATGCAGATAACCAAACAATTGCATGGAGCAGTTCTAATCCAGAAGTCGCTACTGTGGTAGACGGCGTTGTAACTCCGCTGACAGCGGGCATGACAACAGTCACAGCGGTAAGCAATGACGGGGATTTTTCTGCTTCATGCCTAATTACTGTTACAGACCCTGTAGAAACTGAAGAATATAGTGAAATTGCCGCCGAAAGTATATCATTAGGCGAAAGTGAACTGATACTGGCCGTAGGTGAAACAGCGACTCTGACGGCAACATCTGAAAATGTTACCTGGACGAGTTCTAACGATGCGGTAGCAACCGTAGAGGATGGCGTAGTTAAAGCTATTGCTATGGGCAAGGCTACCATTACCGCAACAGCTGGTGAGGAAAGCGCTACCTGTAATGTTACTGTAAACGGGGTATGGGGCGATCAAGTACAGTGGTACTTTGATGTGGATACTGGACTACTGACCATCAGTGGTAGTGGAGATCTGCCAAACTGCAAATCATCTGGGTCTGATGCTCCATGGTATCAGTACAAGAGTTCTACTGTGAAGGTAGAAATTAAGGAAGGTATCACTTCTATTGGCAACAATACGTTTAGAAGCTATACCACTCTTGAAGAGGTGGCCCTGCCAGATACACTCATAAAAATTGGAACCTATACATTCTCCGGCGCAACGAAGCTGTCCAGTATTCCGCTGAACAAGGTAGAGAGTATTGGAAACGCGGCCTTTTCTGGATGCGCGAAGTTGACGAGCGTCTCTTTGGATTCTGTACGGACAATTGATGCCCAGGCGTTTGCAACATGTAGCGGGTTAACCTCTGTTACATTGGGCAGTGAAGCACACCGTGTGGAAACTATTGGGAAGCAGGCATTTGGCAAATGCGCGGCACTGGGCACGGTTCTATTTAAGAATGTCAAGACAATTGGAGAAGAAGCTTTTGTGCAGAGCGGCCTTACGAGTGCTGACCTCACAGGGGTAGAAACAATTGGAAAGAAGGCATTTTATCAGGACAAAAAGCTTACGACTGTGACCTTTGGGACAGATGCCATTAATATCGGCAGTTGGGCATTTGCCAGTACAGGGTTGACGAGTGTTGCCATTCCTGGTACAGCGACTGTTGGGATGTGCGCGTTTATATCCTGCGCTCAGCTTACAGAAGCTGTCATAGGAGAAGGAGTTACCACAATTCCGGGAAGCTGCTTTGAGAGTGATGCGGCACTGGAAAGTGTAACGCTGCCGGTTTCTCTTACGACAGTGGAGGCAGATGCATTTTGCGACTGCAGCGGCCTAAAGACAGTACATTACGCAGGGACACAGGAACAGTGGAATACTGTATCTGTTGATTCTGGCAATGATTCGCTGACCGCGCTCATGAATAAGGGAAGTGTAGCAGTCACTGGTGTATCTTTGGATAAAGCTAAACTTGAACTAAAGGTTAATGACGAACCGGAGCAGCTCCTAGCTGTGATTACTCCAAGTGATGCAACGAACAACAGTGTTGTGTGGACTTCCAGTAATGAACAAGTCGCAACTGTAGATGCAATTGGAAAAGTAACCCCCATTGGGATTGGGGATACAATCATTACAGTAACGACAAATGACGGTGGCTTCCAAGCAACGTGTAATGTGAAAGTTATTGGCGAAGACGGCGACTTAAAGGATGTCGATTTAACCAAGTTTCTTTTCACGTTGTATAATTCGGAAATTGGTGATTCGATTTATGCTGATAGTTCGTTGACGATCAATCCGCAGGATGATGGATCTTATACATTGCGCGCCCCATCGTATGCTGTTGAGTACACACGTGGAACTATGTCACTTACGGTGCAAGCACCTGAAGATTTTCAAGTTCCATTTTCTGTGACCTATACTTGCTGGGACGATGGAACAGGGACCGAGAAAACGATACAATCGGATAATGGCTCAGTTTGTATTACAGGGTATTATAATGGTCGTGGCAAGCAGGAAGATGGGCTTGTAGATTATGCAAACGGGCTGTTGTATTCCGACTTCACTTTTGAATTTGAAGGAAGCGATACAAAAATACCGGTGTCGTTTTTGCTGTACAATACGCTCCGAACGGTTATCATTGAAAATCAAGCTACTTCTGAACGTCCGAATAACATCAGCAGGACAAACGCAACGACTTTCGAGCTGCATCTTTTCCGCGGTGAATCGTACATGATTTATGTGGAAGGTGGATTTAAGCGATATTTTGCAGCAAGCACTTGCTCTATAAGTGATGGGACGGACACGGTAGAAAACGTCCGCAATGCAAAAATCATATACACACCTGGTGAAGAAACAAGCAAAGATTTCGAGGTGCGTATCACTAGTCGGGAACCCTCTTATGGTATTGTGGACGGTGTTTATAAGCTTCATGTCATTGTAGACGATGCTCCGGAAAATAAACCCATTTTTGAAAAGTATATCTATACACTAAACGGACAGGAATATGAGCCAGAGTTTGAGGAGACTTTCAACCGATACTGTATTCCAGAAATTGCACAGTTTGATAAACTGTCTATCAAGGCAGTCGTGAATAATGTGGATGCTGGTGCGATTTACAATTGGACGGGTAGAGTAACCACTCCTGGATCAACAGGAGATACAATTGAAGTGGATACAACTTCTTCGAGCAATGGATATGGATTCGGATGTACGGTGGTACTCCCTAGCGGGTATACACTGAAGCTTCCTAGAATTTATGTTGGGTCCATTAAGGTTACAAGTATTCCGGCCCCTACAATTATCACAGAACCTGTTGGTGGTGAATATCCCGTCGGCGCACAGGTATCACTGTCTGTTTTGGTTGCATACCCCGAAAGCGGTGTTCCTCAATTCCAATGGTATCAGTGCGATGATGAGAATGGAAATAATGCGGTGGCAATTGAGGATGCTACGAATTCGACCCGTAAACTAAACGGATATGAATCCATATATCTCGCACCATCCAACGAAGTAGGTGCAAAGTGGTATTATTGTGAAGTATATAGTTCTTACGGTGAACTTAGTAGCACTAAAGTGACGACAAAATGCGTCAAAGTTGAGATCGTCAAAAATATGCTTCCGCTTCAAGGCGAAGGTACATCCAATAAACCGTATCTGATTACCTGTGCGGATGACTTGATTGCGATTCGGGAAGCGGTTGCGGATGGAAACGCATTTGTCGGGCAGTACTTCCAATTCGAGAAAGATGTGACACTCCCGGATGGCTGGCAGCCCATTGGCTGCACGAAAGATGGCAGTGACCGCATTGACAGCGGCAGCAATCTCAATGCATTCTCTGGCATTATTAATGGCGCTGGCCATACTCTGACGGTTCCGGTTGGCGGGCTACCATTGTTAGGCTATGTTTGGGGTGCAACTGTTCGTGATCTAAACATCTATGGTACACAGATTGCTGGGTATGGACTTGTCAACAACTATCATGGCGTCGGCTTGAATGGAACTGCAATTGTCATTGAAAACGTTACATTGAAGGAAGGCACGCAGACGCTGAAAGCGGGACTGATTGGCGCTGAACTGAACAGTGAAAACGGTTTCAGTGGTGCCAGCGCTTCCTGCCAGGTAACGATTCGCAATTGTACTGTGGAAAAAGGTGTTGTCATTGGATATGCCAAAGACCAGAGCATGATCGGTGCCATTGCGGGACGTCTGCACGGCGTAATTGAGAACTGCAAGAGCAGTGCAACGGTCTATGGTGTAAACTATGTTGGCGGTATCCTGGGCTGCCGCGATAATGCAATGGGCCTATGCTCCGTCAGCGGGTGCTCCTTCGATGGAAGTGTGGTGGCCAGCGGTGATCACGCAGGCGGTATTGTCGGAGGTGGTTACACCAACCAGACAGCACCTAACGGCATTAAAGTGACCGCCAACAACAATACGGTTACTGGTTCTGTTACCGGACGTGACAAGGTTGGCGGCATCCTTGGCGGCGACACCTATGTAGCTCAGGCTTGGAATGGCTACAGCTTTAAGGCAAATAGCTTCTCTGGAACAGTCAAGGCTACTGGCGGCAGCTATGTAGGCGGTATCATCGGCTATTACAAGAGCCTGAATATGTACGATGATATTCTTGGAAATACCTACTCTGGGACAGACAGGGGTATCGGATTCGTCTGGTATGTGGACACCAACTGTGAAACGGCTACCGGAATGGATGGTACAGTTATCATCAATTCTGGAAATGGCACGGATAATCTACCTAAAGTAGAAGGCTGTGCATGGCGGGCAGACCACAATCGTACCGACGATCCCCTTGGTAAAGATGTCGATAAGCTGTTCAGAAAAGTCGGAAGTGGCGAGGTTGTTAAGCCTACCTGCTATGAAATCAGAGTTTCCGGTTCTTATCAGACGGAGTACACTGTTGGCGACGAGTTGAACCTTTCCGGCATCAAACTGACCGCAGTCTGGACGGACGGCACGACTACGGAATTGAAGCTCTCTGATGTGGAGATTTCCGGCTACGACAAGAATAAAGCGGGAGAGCAAACGATTTCTCTGTCCTACGGTTTGGGCAAGGCTCAGATCACAGTGACGGTCAAGCCGAAATCCTCTAAGATCACGGTATCTGTTTCCATCATGGGTGATGCGCAGCACACCAATCCCAACAGCAACGGCGGCCCCCATGGCTATGCAAGAGGTGGATTAACGCCCTGGCTTAGTGAAAGCAATGTGGAAGCCGACACTGCAGAAACTGTTTGGGATGTCCTTAAGAGGGTTGGACAGAAGAAAGGCATTACGTTCAACGCAAGTGACAACAACCAATACAACACCGTATATATCTCTGCTGTGAATGGTCTGGGCGAGTTTGACAACGGCCCGAAGTCCGGCTGGATGTACACAGTAAATGGCAGCCATCCCAATGTAGGCGTTTCTGCTAAGTATCTGTCCAATGGAGACAATATTATCCTCCATTATACGGATGATTTCGACTACGAGGAGGGCGGTGTCAAATACGGTCAGCCCGTTGAGGACACCAGCACCGCAAAAGCCGTTATCGACCTTATCGATAAGATTGGGAACGTAACCTATACGGACGAGTGCAAGCAGAAAATTGATACTGCCCGGTCCGCTTACGATGCCCTGCCCAAGGCAGAAAAAGATAAGGTTACGAACTACAAGAAGCTCACCGAGGCTGAAAAGAAGTATGAAGAGCTGAAAGTGGCTGCGGATAAGGCAAAAGCAAAGAGTGTCGATGATCTGATTGACAAGATCGGTACGGTTACGATCAACAGCGGCGTAGCCATTACCAATGCGTGGAATGGTTATAACGGTCTGACTTCGGACCAGCAGCGTTATGTAACCAAATTGGATAAGCTTCGGGAAGCGACCCAGAAGTGGAATCAGCTGAAGGCCGACGAGGTTATCAAGCTCATTGATAAGATTGAAGACCCTGTTACGGAAAAGAGCAACGCCAGCATCGGCGCGGCCCGCAAGGCTTACGACAATCTGACTTCGGATCAAAAGAAGCTGGTTACGAACGTTAAGAAGCTTACGGATGCCGAAAAGGCTTACGCACAGTTGACGGCCACCCCGGAGGATAAGGAAAAGGCGCAGAAGGTCATTGATCTCATTAACAAGCTGACCGATGTGACCCTGGACTCCGAAAAGGACGTTGAGGCGGCACGGAAGGCTTATGACGCTCTGACCGACCTGCAAAAGCTGCTGGTTGACAACTATGACATCCTCGTTACTGCGGAAACCAAGCTTGCCATGTTGAAAGCTCTGGGTAAAGTCAGCGATCCTTACATTACTACCGGCGATTACATGGAGGCCCTGGGTACTCCCGGCGTTGGCTCCACCGGCGGCGAATGGATGGTCATTGGCCTGGCAAGATCTGGTCGAAATGTTCCCGGTGTTGAGGACTACTACCAGAAGGTTGTGGAGTATGTAAAGAGCAACATTGATCCCGATACCGGGCGGCTCCACAAGGCCAAGTCTACGGATAACTCCCGTATCATCATGGCTCTGACTGCCATCGGCAAGGACGTGACCAACGTTGGCGGCTACAACCTGCTGGCTGGTTTGAGCGACTTCGAGTACGTCAAGTACCAGGGCAACAACGGGCCTATCTGGGCGCTGCTGGCGCTGGATTCCGGCAACTACCCCGTTCCCAGCGGCGGCACCACTACACGGCAGGCTCTCATTGAGGAGCTGCTGCGTATCCAGACTTCTGACGGCGGTTGGGCAGTTTCCGGGGACAAGGCCGATTCCGACATGACCGGCATGGCTCTGACAGCTCTTGCCCCCTACTACAAGAAGGACCTGAAGGTACAACAGGCCATCGACAAGGCCATTACCTGTCTGTCTGAGATGCAGGACGATGACGGTGGATTCTCTACCACCTATAGCAATGGCGAGCATCCCGCTACCAGTGAATCTATTTCTCAGGTAGTTACTGCTCTGTCCGCCCTGGGCATCAACGCGGACACTGATCCCCGGTTCATCAAGAACGGCAGCTCTGTCATTGACGCATTGCTGCGCTACTATGTAGAAGGCGGCGGCTTCCGGCACATCATGGATGGTGATCTGGACGGTATAGCCACCGAGCAGGCGTACTACGCACTGACGGCCTACTACCGATTCCTCACTGGACAAACCAATCTGTACGACATGACTGACATCATCGACATGGGCGGCGATCCCGTGGAACCCACCGTTCCTGCCACCACCGAGCCTACTGAAGTGGAGCCTGCCAAGACTGGCTTCCCCTGGTGGATTCTCGTGGTCTGCGTTGTCGGTGGCTGCGGCCTGGGTATGGTCATCGCTATCGTCATCATCCCCAAGTTCGGTAAGTTCAAGAAGAAGGACTAATTTGACCCTGCTGGGGGCGGGTTACCTGCCCCCAGCAAAACAAGGAGCGCTGCTTTTGAGTAAAAGAAATATCCTGTGCCTACTGCTGGCGGCAGCCCTGCTTGTACAGCCCATTCCTTTGAGAACCTGGGCCGACGAGGCAGCAACGGAGGAGACACAACAAGAAACAATCGCCCCGGAGGAGGAATCCACCGAGGCAACAGAAGAAACCGAAGAAATAACGGAAGAAACAGAAGAAACGGAGTCTGCTGAGGAGGAAACCGTACCGGAAGAAATTCCAGAAGAGACGGAAGAAGAATCCTTTGAGGAGGATTCAGATGACCGCTTCTTCCCGGACTACACTCTGGATGATTACGCTGATGTAATGTATGGTGACGGCACCATTAAGAATAACGGCTGCAGCGTCTGCTGTATGGCTGTGGCCGCTACCTATCTGACAGGCCATCAGTATTACCCGGATGAATTGGCAAAATGGTTTGGAAGCAAGGCAAACAACAACGTAGATCGCCTGCGGTATATGGCCAATGCGCTGCATCTGCTCATGACCGAGGCGGAGAACTACAATTTTGTCAAGGAAGCCCTGTGGGAGGGCAAGATCGTCATTCAGCTGATGAACGGCAAATCCCTGTTTACAAAGTCTCAGCACTTCATTCTGCTGAAAGGCTTTAATGAAGATGGCAGGATCATGGTCTATGACCCCTCCAATACAAACCGGAGCAGCTGGCGGCTGGCCCAGGGGTTTGAGGATGGCTTTTCTACCGATGAAATCTGCTGGGGCTACGACGGAGCCTTCATCCTGGACCCCGCAGCCATGCCGGATAATCCCTTTATCTACGAGGAGCCTGTCCGGGAGTATGTGGAGCCCCGGTATGAGGGCCTGAAGCTGACCGACGAGGAAACCACGCTTTTGGCAAGGCTGATCTATGTGGAGGCTCGCGGAGAGTGCGAGGACGGCCAGCAGGCTATTGCCGAAGTCGTTTTGAATCGCTATACCTCCGGCCTGTTCGGAACATCCCTCACCGCCATGATCAATGACGAGGATGCTTTTGTTCCCCAGAAGCTCCTCAAAGAGGCAAAGCCGGGACAGGCGCAGTATGAAGCTATTGATCGAGCGCTATACGGGCCTTACGTTCTCCCCAAAGAGGTCATGTTCTATGGCCGTGTCCGCACCACGGACAGCGTGTGGGGCGAAATCGGCAGACATATCTTCTGTTATCCCAGAGGCTACCTGACCCAGGAAGCCAATTAAGCAAAAACGAAAGCCGGCACGTCCTTCGCCGCTCAGAATTTCCCCCTCTGAGATTGCCCAGCGAAGGATGACCGGCTTTTGTCCAATGAGGTGGAAACATGAAAAAGAAGAAAACAGCGAACCTAATTATGGTCCTCATTATCGTGGCCATCGCAATTGCAGGTGTGGTAACTGCGTTCCTGCTGAAAACCAATACCGGCGATGGCCTGGGCAGCCAGTATAAGATCCAGAAGCTACAAGACAATGCCGTGATCACCCCTGGCCAGGAGGACCACGTTTGTACCATCACCATTGTGTGTGATACCATTCTGGATAACACCGACAATCTCAACGAGGAAAAGGCCCCCTTTGTGCCCAAAGACGGCACGATTCTCCCCAAGACGAAAGTCAGTTTTGCCGAGGGGGACACCGTATTTGAGGTGCTGAACAAAGTCTGTGAGGCGGCGGATATTCAGATCGAGTACAGCTATACCCCCATGTACGAGAGCTATTACATTGAGGGCATCAACCACCTGTATGAGTTCGACTGCGGCCCGGAGTCCGGCTGGATGTACAAAGTGGACGAGTGGTTCCCCAACTACGGCTGCTCCGCTTACAAGCTGAAGGACGGCCAGGATATTGTCTGGTGCTACACCTGCAATGGCCTGGGTGCTGACGTGGGCGAAGTGTGGATGGGCGACTGATATGGAGGACGCCTTCGCCAAGCGACACCCGGCGGTGAATTTCGCCTTTTTCCTGGGGGCCATCGGCTGCGCCGTAGTCATTCAGCACCCGGCCTATGTGGTGCTGGGGATCGTCTGCGGGTGCGCCTATTATCTGCTGCTCCATGGGAACAAGGGGTTGCGTGGAATTGCCGGGATGCTGCCTGTCTGCTTCATCCTGATTTTCGCCAACCCCCTGTTCAACACCTATGGGGACCATGTGCTGTTCTGGTACTTCGGGCGGCCCTATACCCTGGAGGCCCTGCTCTACGGCCTCGCCATCGGCGGCGTGTTTTTGCAGATGCTCCTGTGGTTTGGGTGCTATAATGCCGTGCTTACCAGCGATAAGTTTACTGCCCTGTTCGGCAACCTCATTCCGGCACTGTCCCTGCTGCTGGTCATGGTGCTGCGGCTGATTCCCAACTTGATGCGCAAGGCCGCCCAAATCGCCGGGGCCAGAAAGTCCATCGGCAAAGGAGCCGCCGAGGGAGACACCAACCGTGAAAAGCTGGAGGACGGAATGTCCATCCTGGGTGCTTTGACCTCCTGGGCCTTGGAGGGCAGCGTGGTCACTGCGGACTCCATGCGCAGCCGGGGCTATGGCACTTCAAAACGCACCAGCTTTATGATCTACCGCATGACCGGCCTGGATGTTGGTCTGCTGGCGGCGTTGGTGGTCCTGTTCCTGCTGGCCGTTTTTGTGGGCGACAAGACGGCGAATTTCACCCCAGTTATGGATATAGCAAAGATAGACGGCTGGAACAGTCTGGGGCTCGTTGCCTACGCAGCATTTCTATTATTGCCCACCGCACTACACATAAAGGAGGCCATACAGTGGCACATTTCGAGATCAAGGATTTGACGTTTTCCTACGCTTCCGCCAAGGGAAAGCACAGTCTGGAAAATGTCAGTCTGTCTATTGAGCAAGGAGAATTTGTTACTCTCTGCGGCAAGTCCGGCAGCGGCAAGAGTACCCTCCTGCGGCAGCTGAAAACCGTCCTCACCCCCAACGGCAAACGCACCGGCGAAATTCTGTTCCGGGGCGTTCCGCTGAAAGAGGTTTCGGACCGGGACCAGTCCGAGAAGATCGGCTTCGTGATGCAAAACCCCGATGACCAGATCGTCACGGACAAGGTCTGGCATGAGCTGGCCTTTGGCCTGGAAAGCCTGGGCTGTGACCAGAAAACCATGCGAGGCCGGGTAGCGGAAATGGCTTGCTACTTCGGCATCCAGGATTGGTTCCACCGGGACGTGGCGACGCTTTCCGGTGGCCAGAAGCAGCTATTGAATCTGGCGTCCATCATGGCCATGCAGCCGGAGGTGCTGATCCTGGACGAGCCTACCAGCCAGCTGGACCCTATCGCGGCTTCGGACTTTCTGAACACTGTCCGCAAGATCAACACGGAGCTGGGTACGACGGTGATTATAACCGAACACCGCCTGGAAGATATTTTCCCTTACGCCGACAGAGCCGTGGTCATGGACAAGGGCCGCATTATCGCGGACGATGCCCCTGGTAAGGTCGGCCAGCTTCTTTTTGAGCAGAGTAACCCTATGTTCGCCGCTATGCCCACCCCTGTCCGGGTGTATTACGGTGCGGGCGGCAAGGGTGAAAGCCCCCTGACAGTGCGCCAGGGCCGCAGCTGGCTCAGCTGGGAGTTCCCGGAGAAACCCCAAAAGAACGCCATCCCCGCCCCGTCCCTGCCGGAGGAGATCGAGAATCCGGCACTTGTGCTGAAAGAGCTGTGGTTCCGCTATGAAAAGGACAGCCCCGATATTCTCCGGGGTGTCAGCGCCGAGATTCCTGCCGGGAGCCTGTACGCCATCCTGGGCGGCAACGGTGCCGGCAAGTCCACAACCCTGAAAGCCATCTCCGGCATTTGCCGCCCCTATCGAGGCAAGGTGACGCTGTTCGGAAAGCCCGTGGAGAAATACAAATCTTCAGAGTTGTTCAACGGCTGCCTCGCCATGCTTCCCCAGGACCCCAAGAGTTTATTTGTGAAAAAAACGGTCCGGGAAGATCTTTCTGAAATGACCAAAGACAAGGCGGCCATTGACCGTATTGCGGTGCTTTGCCAGGTCACGGAGCTGCTGGACAGCCACCCTTATGACCTCTCCGGCGGCGAGCAGCAACGGGCGGCGCTGGCGAAAGTGCTGCTGACCAATCCCAAGCTGCTCCTGCTGGACGAGCCAACCAAGGGCATCGACAGCTTCTTTAAGGAAACTTTTGCCGAGATTCTGGCTGACCTGAAAAAACAGGGCATCACTATTGTTATGGTTTCCCACGATGTGGAGTTCTGTGCCCGCTACGCCGATGTGGTCAGTATGTTCTTCGATGGGCAAATCCTGACCACTGACACTCCTCGCCGCTTCTTCGGCTCCAACAGCTTCTACACCACCGCTGCCCACCGCATGAGCCGCCATATCTTCGACGGTGCGGTAACTGCGGAGGACGTGATCAACCTCTATAAAGAAAACAAGGAGGCAGCAACATGAAAAAATCTCACATTGCCACGCTCCTGATTTTCCTCCTAATCATCCCTGCCACACTGTACTTCGGCCTCCGGCTGACAGGCAGGGCCTATTACCTGACCAGCACTCTTGTGATTATCGAAATCATCATCCCGTTCCTGCTGGCTTTTGAAAGCCGCAAGCCCCAGGCACGGGAGCTGGTGGTAATCGCCGTCCTCTCCGCACTAGCCGTGGCCGCACGGGTGGTGATTCCCATTCCCAATTTCAAAGCGATTTTCGCCATTATTATGCTCTCCGGCATGGCCTTTGGCCCAGAGGCGGGCTTCCTGGTGGGGGCTGTCTCCGCCTTCGCAAGTAACTTCTTCTTTGGTCAGGGTGCCTATACCCCCTGGCAGATGTTCGCCTACGGAGCCGGTGGAATGCTGGCGGGCTTCCTGTTCGCCAAAGGGCGGCTTCCGCAAAAACGCTGGGTCATGGCCGTGTTCGGCTTTCTGGCCTGTGTCCTGTTTGTAGGGCCTTTGCTGGATACCTGTACCGTATTTCTGA
>ERZ857882.3822-NODE-3822-length-13761-cov-9.508755_pt1 | contig 13761 bp, 16 predicted proteins | sample MGYA00519697_ERZ857882 | MGnify/ENA primary metagenome ERZ857882 (study PRJEB31778, sample SAMEA3449373) | human gut metagenome | biome: human gut; feature: human-associated habitat; material: faeces | place: United Kingdom | collected 2010/2012 ...
TTCGTTAGAAATATATTAAGTTTTCTATCAAATGTTATATCTATATCATACAAGGAGGGGAACATTAATGTTAAAGGTAAATACAGTATGTGTAAATGGAATGGGATCAAGCTTAATATTAAAAATTACAACAGAAAAAGCTTTTAAAGAACTTGGTATTGAAGCTGATGTTAAATGTGTTGATGCTGGTCAATTTAAAGGGTGTCATCCAGATGTTTGTATTACCACACCTTCATTAGCAAAAACTATAGGAGAAAGAGAAGGTATGATATTAATTAAGACCACAAACTTTACTGATGTAAATGCATTAAAAGAGAAGATTAAAGTTGCTTTAAATCTTGATAAATAAAGATAAGTTTATAAATTATAAGAGGGGAGGATAAAATGTGGCTTAAAGAAATATTTGGAGAAGAAAAACCTGTAATCGGAATACTTCACATAAAAGCATTACCAGGTACCCCACTTTATGATACTAATATGGGATTAGAAGGAATTATGAAGTTAGCTAGAGCTGATTACATTAGCCTTGTAAGAGGAGGAATATCAGGTGTGATTTTTTGTAACGAATATGATAAGCCATACTCAAAACAAGTAGAACCTAATATAATAGCTTGCATGACTTCAATAGTAAAAGAGTGTTTAAGAGATAATGAAATTATTCCATTTGGAATTGATGTGCAGTGGGATCCAAAAGCTGCCTTAGCTATTGCTTTAGCTACAGGAGCATCTTTTATAAGAGGAATAGTATGTGGAACTTATTGTGGAGATTATGGAATGTACTGCCCTAACATTGAAGAAATAATTAATTATAAGAAAAAGATAAAAGCTGATAATATAAAAATATTAACTAATTTATCACCAGAATTTTCATATTCTATTGATAATAGAGATATAAGTCTTAGAGCTAAAACTGTTACAAAAAGCTCATTAGTAGATGCTTTATGTGTATCAGGAGTTATGGCAGGGGTACAAGCACCTTATGAAGAAATTAGAAATATAAAAAACACTGTTGGAGATTTTCCGATTATAGCAAATACAGGAGTAAATTTTGAAAATGTTAGAGACATATTAGATATTGCAGATGGATGCTGTGTTGCAACATGTATAAAGGTTGATGGAAATTCATTAAATTCAATGGACGAGAAAAGAGTTAGAAAGTTAATGAAAATTGTCAGGGGGAATAACATATGAGATATATTGAAACAGTATTGGGAAGGAAAAGCCCAGAAGAGATTGGAAGGACAAACTATCATGATCACTTAATAACTATTGGAGGAGGAGAAGAAAAGGCTGATAGAGATTTAAGGTTAGATAGAGTTGACTATGCAATTGATGCTATGATTTCCGCTAAAAAGGCAGGATGGGACATGCTTGTTGATATGAATCCAATTGATTGTGGAAGACAAATTGAAATGCTTAGAGAGATTTCTGAAAAGTCAAATATTAATTTAATATCTTGTACAGGATTCCAAAGAGCAATATATTATGATGCTGAACATTGGGTAAACAAATATGATTTAAAGGATGTAGCAAGATTAATAATTGAAGAAATTGAAGAGGGAATAGAAATTAATAATTATAATGGACCTATTATAACAAGAAGCAAATCTAAGGCAGGAGTTATAAAAGCAGCTACTCATTATAATTGTATAAGACCTATGGAACTTAAGGTTTTAGAAGCAGCATGTATAGCATCAAAAGAAACTGGGGCTCCAATATCAACCCATACTGAAAGAGGAACTATGGGATTAGAAGTTATAGAATTAGTTAAGAAGTTTGGTGTTAATCCTTCTAGAGTAACCTTAGGACATGTAGATAGAAATCCAGATCTTCAATATCATAAAAAGATGGCTAAGCAAGGAGTAACTTTAGGTTATGATGGACCATCAAGAGCAAAATATTGGCCAGATTCAGTTTTAATTGAGTTGATAAAAGGTATGTGTGAAGCTGGCTTTGCAGATAATATTATGCTAGGTGGAGATAATGGAAGAGCTTCAATGTGGCCTCAATATGGTGGTGGATATGGACATAATTATATTTTAGATATTTTTGTACCTAGATTATTAGAAAATGGTATTTCTCAAGAGGATGTTGACAAGATGCTTATATATAATCCAAGAAGACAATTTTCTATAGAAAAATAATATTATATAATTTTGTATAATTCAAAAAAGGAGCTGTGCACTAATTTTTAGTGCGACAGCTCCATTAATTTCAGTTATTAATTATTATTTTTTTTAATTTTCATTACAATCTCGTAAAGAATAAAGTATATAATAAATGTTTTGATAACACTTATTATTATCATTATAGTATTATATGGGAATTTTTGGTCTCCATATATATCTATTTTCAGCCAATTATCAGTTACTGAATTTATAACTAATGACATAAAAAATATTAAATAAAAATATTTATTTGGATCTATTTTTTTCTATTCATTTTTTATTATCCTAACTTTATTTTATTTTACTTAATGACATCCAAATTGTGAATGAATTGGGTTGCTTGTACAATTGGTAGATGGAGCTATAGTACTTTTATCTCCACATTTATTAGCAATAACAAATAAATCATATGCTATTGAAGCAGCTGAAACAAATGGAAGTTTTTTTGCAATAATTTTAACTGCTTCTTTATACGATGCTTTTTTTATGAAGGCCATAACTCCTCCTGTAACAACAGCTTTTTGAACACCAGCTCCCCATTTGTTTTTTAATTCATTTAAAAAACATTCACCAAAAGGACTAAGACTTCTTTTTCTTCTTGTTGTAGTTTCTTCTTTAGATAAATAATAGTTATTTAAGCTTATTACTTCTTCTAGTTCATTTAATATTGGATCTTCTCCATAAGTTTTTCATCGAATCTCTCCTTTATGATTATTTTATATATACAATAAATATAGTTAAATTTTACTTAAAAAACAATTAAAGTAAAAGCCTATAATTTTATGGTTTTTTTTGATAAAATAGTATTTAATGGTTTATCTAATATGAATATTTTGAATTAAGGAGCAAGTAGCTCCTTTTTATTTTTGTAGGAACAAAGAAAAGACAAATTTCTAATATACATTGTGATAATGTTGAGTGTAGTAACAATAAAAAAGGAGATGAGATTTTGTGATTACAAAAATTTTGAAAGAAGAAGTTATAATGATTAGAATAGATAAAAATTTAAAAGTTAAGTTAAAGAAAATGTGTGAATGTAAAGATATTAATATCTTATTTTTTAAAAAGTGCAGGTTTTAGATGGATTTCATCTGCTGGGATATATTTTAATGATAATTTATCTAGCAGAGAATTATCTAATAACATTTGGGCTAATTTAAATGGTGTATTTTCGTTTAAACTAGCTCTTGCTGTATTATTAATATGATTCATCATTAAAGTTATCTCTTCTTGAGTACGATTATTTAAAGATATTCCTTTGGGTATTATATACCTTATGTATTCATGATTCTTTTCTATGTAGGGCTTCTGATAAGAAGCCATGGGATTACAGTAAAATATTTTAGTTCTTTGATTTCCTTCATTATCTAATTCTAAAGATTCAGGATCTTTAAATTCTGAGCCGTTATCTGTTAAAATAACAGGGAAATATCGCTTAAACTCTTCATGTCCTAATACCTCATATAGCTTATCTATAGCTTCTTTTACAGCTAACTCGCTACAACTATCAATAATAAAAGCTATCATTAATGAACAATTTCTAAAAATAAATGTTAAAAGAACTTTGCCACGACCTGTGCCGTGGACAGTATCCATTTCTACTATTGTAGTATTTGGATTATCTTCAATGAATTTAACAAAGTCACTAAATGTTCTTCCAATTCTATAATTATAATCTTTAGTTACAGAAGTTGTAGATTTCTTTCTAGGCTTATATTTGACTTTTCTAGGCAAATCAATATTTCTAGCGTTGAAAGCATTTTTATCAAAATAATTATATAAGGTTCTTTCACAACATTTAATTTCTTTTCTATGATGAGTGAAAATATGGAATAAAGATTGACCTTTTAAAACTAGTGGAGATATTATATCATCCATCTTTTTTAATTCTGTTGAAGTTATATTAAGACCTTCTCTGGATGACTTTAAAAGCTCTTTATACTTTGTATCTGCTACTCTAGCTTTATAGTATTGTTTTTCAGCCGTACACGTAGTAGCTGTGCTACATCCGTTGCAAACATAGGGGTAGCGGCTAATTTTAGAACATTTCTTAGTAGAATATTCATTACAAGTTCTATAACAATTTATAAATCTACATTTTTTACATTGCTTAGTACAGGTATTATTACATAAGCTTGTTTTAGTGCAACTTCTTCGATGTTGGCACGGTTGTATATCGTTCCCTTTTTTCTTACTTACTTTAAGAAATCTATTTCTTTTAATTTCTTTAGAAATTGTAGTGGGATCTTTTCCAACTCTTTCAGCGATTTCTTTCAATGTATAATTCTGATCTAACCCATATTCAATTATAAGACGATCCTCAATTCTAAGGTGTTTTCCTTTGCATAATTTATAATTTGACATAACTAATCCTCCTAATATGCTAAGGACAAATATCAAACTAATTATATCAAACACTTTGCAAAACTAACTTCTGTTTAAGTAAAAAAACGGAAATTACTCTTTCAATTTACAATATAGACTATTTCTAGCGCATAACTTTTTCTAGTTGTTAGTATTAATAGTTATTTATGTTTGAAATTAAAATTTTTTACAAATTTTTGTTGACTATTTTTTGTATAAAACATATAATATTTTTGTAAAGGAAATAGCAAATATTTGATATTAAGGAGGTTTTTAGTATGTTTGATATTGTTCCTTGGAGAAAAAATAATTCACTACAAAGAAAGGGAGATGACTTTGAAAACATGGTAAATAGTTTCTTTAATGATGACTTCTTTAGTTCATTAGGAGTATTAAAGAATAATTTCTCTGTAGACTTAAAAGAAGATGATAATGATTATATTATCGAAGCTGATTTACCTGGAGTTGACAAAAAAGACATAGAAATAAGCTATAAAAATGGTTATTTAAATATTGCAGCAAAGAGAAATAATCATGTAGAAGAAAAGAAAGATAATTACGTAAGACAAGAAAGAAGCTATGGAGAATTTAAGAGAAGCTTCTATATAGATAATGTTGAAGAAGAAAAAATTAATGCAAACTTCGATAATGGGGTTCTTAAAGTAACTTTACCAAAGTTAAATAAAGAAACTCATGAAACTAGAAAAATAGAAATTAAGTAAAAGATAAACTATAAAAAATAACTAAAAAGGTTCTATAAAATGTATTGACTTATTTAATATCTATGGTAAAATTATGATAATTTAAAATAGTGAATAAGAAATACTTCGTATAACCCTAATAATATGGTTTAGGGGTTTCTACCAAGAACCAATAATTCTTGATTACGGAGAAATCATTTATGTGTGATTTCTTCGTAATCAAGAATTTTTTTTATACATTTTGATATATTTTATTTATTTTAAATTTTACTAAACAAAGGAGTGATTGTATGGATATTAATAAGTTACCAAAAATAGAATTACATTGTCATTTAGATGGAAGCTTAAGAGTTGAAACTGTAATAGAACTTGCAAAAAAAGAAGGCGTAGTTTTAGATAGTTATGAATATAATCATGTAAAAAAACTATTAACAGTTGGAGAAAGCTGTAGTTCTTTAGATGAATATTTAGAAAAGTTTGATTTACCTAATATGGTTTTACAGACTAGAGAGAACTTAAAAAGAGCAGCCTTTGAATTGTTAGAAGATGCATCAAAGGAAAACATTAAATATATAGAAGTGAGATTTGCTCCAATTTTTCATATTAAAAAGGGCCTTGAATTAGAAGAAATAATTGAAAGTGTTATTGAAGGTATTAGTGATGCTGAAAAACTTTATGATATAAAAGGAAATGTAATAATTTCTTGTATAAGAGGGTTAGGACTAGAACACGTATATGATTCTATAGAAGCAGGTTCAAAGTTCCTTGGAAAAGGTGTTGTTGCAATAGACTTAGCTGCTACAGAAAAAGAAGATTTCGTATATGAATATGTAGATGCAATGAAATTAGCTAAGGAAAAAGGCTTTAGAGTTACTATTCATGCTGGAGAAACAGGCTTTGGAAAGAATGTAAGAGATTCTATAAATCTTTTAGGAGCTGAAAGAATAGGTCATGGTGTTTTTATTTATAATGATAAAGAAGCGTATGATTTAGTAAAGAATTTAGGCGTTACTTTGGAGATGTGTCCAAAGAGTAACATTGACACAAAAGCTGTAAATATGTATTCTGATCATCCTATATATAATTATCATAAGGATGGTATAAAGGTAAATATTAGTACTGATAATAGAACAGTTTCTAACATAACTTTAAATGAAGAAACTAAAAATGTATTAAATATTTTTAATATAACTTTAGAGGAATATAAAGAAATATATATAAATAATGTACAAGCATCTTTTTGTGATGATAAGACAAAGGAAAAGTTAATTGAATATATTAATTACTAATATTAATTATGTATTATTTTAAAGTTTCTCCATAAAATATTATAGAAGTATTTTAAGGAGAAAGAAAATGAAGTGTAAAAGATTATTTAATTTTGAAATAATAGGTGTATTTGTAATTTTCACTTTAGGAGTATTATGGCATTTCCTTTATAAAATATCAAATGAAAATATCATTGCAGGACTTATAGCACCAGTAAATGAAAGCATGTGGGAACATTGGAAACTTGGATTATACCCAATTTTAATATATTCCATTGTAGAATATGCTTTTGTAAAAAAAGAAGCAAATAATTTTTTATTTAGTAAATTTATTTGCATTATAGTATTTGAAATTATTTGCTTTTCAATAACTGCTTTATGGAATTTCTTCTTTAAGGAACTTGGAGCTACTAATGAAATGATAGTAGATATAGCAGCTTATTTATTAGGAATATTGATTGGGCAAACAGTATCATATATTATAGCTTGTATAAGTTTACCTAATAAAAAATTGAAATATATTGCAATAATAGGTATATTATTTCATATAATAATATTTATAATTTTTACATTTAAGCCTCCTATTCAAGAATATTTTAAAGATACAAATACAGGAGAGTATGGTATTTATAAGATGAAGGGGTAAAGTAATAAGGTATATAATAACATAAAATATGACTTCCAAATTTTTAGGCCTCCATAGAGGTCTTTTTAATATTTTAAATTATTTAAAAAAGGAGATAATTATGAGAATAAGAATTGGTTATGTAGCAATTTCAAAGGCATTAGGCAAGAAAGTAACTAGCTCTAGCACTGTTACTTTTACAAATTACAATAAAATTTTATCAGAAGAAAAAAGGTTAGAAAAGCTAAAAACAGTAACTCTTTCAAATTTAGAAGATCTTGAAAAAATACTAAAATACAATATAGAAAATGAAATACATTTTTATAGAATAACTTCTGCTCTAATTCCATTAGTAACTCATCCAGAAGTGGGGTATTGGGGACATAGGGAAATATTTGAAAATGACTTTAAGTACATAGGAAAACTTGTTAAAGAATCAAATATGAGAGTTGATACTCATCCTGATGAATTTAATGTAATAAATAGTATAAATCCTAAAGTGGTAGAAAATACACTTATAAATTTAACTAGACAAGTGGAATGGTTTGAAGATATGAATTATAAAGAGGGAAAAATGGTAATTCATGTAGGTGGAGCCACTGAAGGAAAGGATGCAGCATTAAAAAGATTTATAGAAAATTTTAATAAGTTTCCTAAGTATATAAAGGAAAGACTTATAGTTGAAAATGATGATAAAACCTATACAGCTAAAGAAACCTTAAGTTTATGTAAAGAGTTAAAGATACCAATGGTTTTAGATATACATCATCATAATTGTAATAATGATGGTGATGATATTACAGTTATTTTAGAAGATATATTAAATACATGGAAAAATGAAAGTTTACCTCCTAAAATGCATTTTTCTTCTCCTAAAGATAGAAATTTAATAGGTAAAGTTGATAGGAAGCATTCAGATTTTATAGAAGCAGAGGATTTTATAAAATTTATTGAATTGTTAAAAGTATTTAATAGAGATGTAGATATAATGCTAGAGTGTAAGGAAAAAGATTTAGCTTTATTTAAGTTAGTTAATGAAATAAGAGAATTGAGGCCAGAATTTAAGTGGATTGATAAAACAACTTTAGAATTGTAGTTACTTTATCTTAGGTATATTTAAAAACATATAATAAATATTGTTAAAAAGTTGTTGCTTAAGAAATAACAGCCACAGTTAGACAAGCCACAGAAGCAATTCAAAATATATCTATCTTTATAAGAATCACCTAAAAAAGCAGAAGAATATGTTTTTGAATATTTTGTCCAAGAAAAAGGCATAATATAATTATCTTTACAAAAGAACACATGTTCGATATAATTAATTTAGGGATTTCCAAGGGAGGGATATATTTGAAAGTTGTTGCTAAACCAATACAAATGATAGCATGGTTTAATAAGGATGGCTCTATTAATCCTCTTAGATTTAAGTTAGATGAAGATGAAGTTAAAGTAATAAAAATAGAAAAAATACTAAAAAGAGAAAAGGAAAGATTGGCTGGAAATATAATGGAGAAGTTTGTATGTAGTAGCTGTATAAATGGGGAAGAAAAATTATATGAGATAAAATATGATTCCAATACTTATAAGTGGATACTTTTTAAGTATTAGAAAGGTAGGTTAATACTTTGGATGAAAGAATAATATTTCATATTGATGTTAATTCAGCTTATCTTTCATGGACAGCTATTAGGATGTTACAATTAGGTGAAATTACAGAAGATATTCGAGAAATCACATCTATTGTAGGTGGAAATAGAGATGAAAGACATGGAATTGTCCTTGCTAAATCTATACCTGCCAAAAAGTATGGAATAAAAACAGGAGAAACTATTGTAGAAGCATTAAAGAAATGCCCAAACTTAAAAATATTTAGACCTAATTATAAGCTGTATGTAAATTGTAGTAATGCTATGTATAACCTTCTTTATGAATATTCACCTATAATACAACGATATTCAGTGGATGAAGTTTTTATGGATATGAGTCATTATAAAGAAATTTATATGGAAAAAGCATTAGAGATAAAAAATAGAGTAAAAAATGAACTTGGTTTCACTGTTAATATAGGAATAAGTAGTAATAAGTTATTAGCTAAAATGGCTAGTGATTTTGACCCTAAGGATTCTGTACACACTTTATTTAAAGAAGAAATAAAAGATAAGATGTGGCCACTACCTGTAGAAGATTTATTTATGGTAGGAAGGGCAACTAAAAGAAATTTAGATAAATTAAATATAAGTACTATTGGGGATTTAGCTAATTTTGATTTAAGCTTACTTCAAAGTATTTTTAAAAGTCATGGTAAAGTAATATATAATTATGCAAATGGAATAGATGAATCTTCAGTTAGAAAATATAATTATATAGATGTTAAAGGTATTGGAAATTCAACTACTATAGCTTGGGATGTTACAAGTAAAGAAGAAGCATTAAAGGTAATATTATCTCTTACTGAATCCGTTGCTAGTAGATTAAGAAATAATGAAAGCTTGTGCAAAGTAGTTGCAATATCAATAAAAGGATTTAACTTTGAAAGATATATTCATCAAAAAACTTTAGAAAATTATACAGATTCAACGGAAGAAATCTTCAATGAAGTATCTAAAGCCTTTGAAGAATCCTGGAGAGGCGAAGCTATAAGACAAATTGGTGTTAGAGTAACTAATCTATGTAGTAATGAATTTTTCCAAAGTTCTTTATTTGATAATAAATCCATAGAAAAAAGGCGTGCTTTAGATAAGGCTATAGATTCTATAAGAAATAGATATGGAAATAATTCAGTGATAAGATCAACCTTTCTTCATTCTGGAATAAAGGCTATAAATGGAGGGAATGGAGAAGAAGATTACCCAATGATGGGAAGTATTTTGTAATCAAGCCTTTATTCAAGGAATACAGGTAATGATATAAAGTGGATTAATAAAGTAAATGAAATATCTCATGGGAACTTTGCAGTAATAGAATGGAAAGCAGAAGAATTAAAGGGAGATAAATTATTAGAAATAATTAAGTAGAAGGAGAAATTAAATATGAAAAAGAAGGTAGCATTTATATGTGTTCATAATTCCTGTAGATCACAAATGGCAGAAGCATTAGGAAAGTTATATGGAAGTGAAATTTTTGAAAGCTACTCAGCAGGAACTGAAACTAAACCACAAATAAATCAGGATGCAGTAAGTATAATAAAAGAAATATATAATGTAGATATGAATGAAACTCAAAAATCTAAATTACTTACTGACATACCAGACGTAGATATTGTAATAAAGATGGGATGTAATGTAGTATGTCCTGTAATATCTGCAAGTCATGTTGAAGACTGGGGATTAGAAGATCCTACTGGTAAAAGTGATGAAGAATTTATTAAGGTTGCAAAAACTATAGAAGAAAAAGTAAAAGATTTAGTAGAGAGAATTAAGAATAAGGAGATATAGGAGGAATTTATGGAAGAAAATAAAGGAGAAGGATTTCTGTTGCAGTAGCAATTTTTCTTTTTGGATTACAATCAGGAGCAGCACTAGCAACTGTTGTAGGGGTTTTAGTTGAAGTACCAGTGATGTTGACATTAGTAAAAATTGCAAATAGAACAAAAAGATGGTTTTAAAATTATACGAATTATTAATTATATATTGAAAAAATAATTCGCATAAAATATAATATGTATATAATTTATATTTTTACTGTAGAAATATTAGTATAAATAGTTCTTTAAAGTAGAATGATTTTAAATTTTTATTTTGAGAGGAGAGAATATATGAAACATAAGAAAATTGTAGCATTAGCTACTGCATTTTTAATAACCTTTGGGATGGTAATTAAGCCAAAGGTAAGTTATGCTGAAGAAATAAATACTAAAGTTATAGAAGTATTAAGCTTTAATGATTTTCATGGAAATGTAATAGAAAGTGGAAAGAATATAGGAGCTGCAAAGCTTGCAGCTGTTATAAAAGGATATCAAGCTAAAGAATCTTCAGATTACGGAGTTATTCCAGTAGCAGCAGGAGATCTTTTCCAAGGAACAGCAATATCAAATCTTACAAAGGGTGCACCAGTAGTAGAGATGATGAAATCTGTAGGAATAAAAGTTTCAGCTGTAGGTAATCATGAGTTTGACTGGAAAAGAGCTGATTTTAAAACTTGGCAACAAAATGGTGATTTTAATTTCTTAGCAGCAAATATAATAGATAAGAATACTAAAAATGTAGTGGATTTTGTGAAACCATATGAAATAATAGAAAAAAACGGAATAAAAATAGGGTTTATCGGAATATCAACAACAGATACAGTAACAAGCACAAAAGCAGAAAATATAGATGATTTAGAGTTTTTAAATCCAGTAGAAACCTTAGATAAATGGTCAGAAGTTGTTAGGAAAGAAGGGGCTGATGTTATTATTGCATTAACTCATGCACCAGCAACTGAAAATAAAGATGGAAGTATTACTGGTGAAGCAGCAGATATAGCAAAAAAAGCTAAGGATGTAGATGCTGTTATAAGTGCACATAATCATGCTTTTGTAGATGGTTATGTAGGAGATGTAGCTGTTGTGCAAGCAGGATATAATGGAAGAGGTCTTTCCAGTTTAAAATTTACTTTTAACGAAAATAAGGAGCTAGTAAGTGTAGAACCATATACTCAAAAGTTCCAAGGTTTAGAAAGTACATTACCAGTAGATAATGATGTACAATCTGTAGTTGATAAATATAATAACGAGTTAACACCAATATTTGCAGAAGTAATAACTCCTTTAGAAAATAAATTAGGTCATGATAGAAATGACGGACTTACACCGCTTGGAGTTCAAGTATCAGATGCTATGAGAAATGTTGTAGGAGCACAGATAGGAATAAATAATGGTGGTGGAATAAGAAGAGCATTAGAAGCAGGTAATATCACAGTTGGAGATATGTATGAAATACTACCATTTGATAATACAATAGTTAAATTAGAAGTAACAGGTAGTGAGCTAGTAAAACTTATAGAGCATGGAATAAATCCAGAAGGTTTTGGATGGGGACAATTCGCAGGTATAAAGGTTTGGTATGATGAAGCAACAGAAAAAGTTACATCAATAAGATTATTAGATGGAACTAAGGTTGAAATGGATAAATATTATTCCGTTGCTATAAATGACTTTATGCTAACAGGTGGAGATTCATATGACTTTAGCAATGCCATAAATGTTTTAAATACACAAATAGTTATGAGAGAATCTATACAAGAATACTGGAGAGTAAATGGAATTCAAGATTTAGATAATAATCTTCTTATAGCTGGTGAAGATACAACAGAAAAAGCTAATGAAGAAACAAATACAGAGATTAATTCAGAAGTAAAAGCAGAAGTTAAACCAGAAGTTAAACCAGAAGTCAAAGAAGAGGTAGTACAAACAGAAAGTGGTAAATATGATGTTTTACCAGAGACAGGTTCTGTAGTTGGAACAATTCCAATGTTAATGCTAGCATTAGGAGCAACTTCACTTGGTGGAATATTATTAAAGAAAAAAGATGACGTTGCATAATAAATAAGAAAAAGAGAAGTTATATACTAAAGGAAGTATATAGCTTCTTTTGTTTAGAATATAAAATACTGTGACTTTTAAAATTTAAATAGTATAATTATTTCTATGCATAATATGTAGAACATAATTTGAAAGGAGTAAGTAGTTATGAATAAAGAAAAAATTTTTACTAATAAAATAAATATAATTATTATTGCTATAATTTGTACGTTTTTATGGGGAAGTGCTTTTCCAGCTGTAAAAGTTGGATATGAGCTTTTTAATATCCTAAGTAATGATGTAGGTGGAAAGTTAATATTTGCTGGATATAGGTTCTTCTTAGCTGGAGTCTTTGTTCTTATATTACAATTATTACTGAAACAAAATATTTTTAAATTATCTAGAAAAGACTTAAAGGAAATAACAATATTAGGAGTTGGACAAACTACCCTTCAATATATATTTTTTTATTTAGGTATGACATATACCACTGGAGTTAAAGGTTCAATTGTGAATGGAACCAGTACATTTTTTAGTATTATATTAGCTCATCTTCTTTATAAAAATGATAAATTAAATTTTAATAAGATTTTAGGTTGCGCAATAGGATTTCTAGGAGTTGTACTTGTGAACCTTACTGGAGGAACTTCAGCTTTATCAGGTGGATTTTCATTTAAAGGAGAAGGTTTTATAATGATAGCAGCATTTATGCTTTCAGTTTCATCATTATATAGTAAGAAAATAAGCCAAAATAAAGATGCTTATACTGTAACTGGTTATCAACTAGCTATAGGTGGATTAATCTTAACTATAATAGGATATATTTTAGGAGGAAATCTTACAAACTTTAATATTAAATCAACTGTGTTATTAATATACATGGCATCATTATCAGCAATAGCTTTTGCATTATGGTCACAGCTTTTAAAATATAATAAAGTAGGAATAATATCTGTTTTTAATTTCTTAATTCCTGTCTTTGGAACAATATTATCAGCAATAATACTTAAGGAAAATATATTTGATATAAAAATATTATTAGCCTTATTATTAGTATGTACAGGAATTTACCTAGTATATAAAAGAAAAGATAATTAAATTATATTTAGATAAAGTACTTCAAATTAAAATTGGA
>ERZ857882.3836-NODE-3836-length-13711-cov-3.935486_pt1 | contig 13711 bp, 20 predicted proteins | sample MGYA00519697_ERZ857882 | MGnify/ENA primary metagenome ERZ857882 (study PRJEB31778, sample SAMEA3449373) | human gut metagenome | biome: human gut; feature: human-associated habitat; material: faeces | place: United Kingdom | collected 2010/2012 ...
GGCAGACTTCTTGAAAGCTCATCCGGATATGAAGAGAAATTATTCAAGAGAGATGGTTGAGAAACGGGTCGTTCGAAAGAAGGTGTAGATATGTGTAAACATGCATACATGACGAAACAGCACATTTATTACGATAAAGGATGCAGGATCATACGGGAATATGATACCTGCATTTTTTGTGGCCGCAAGACAGAAGAACGTCTCAGCTATATGAATGATCCACCGAAGCGGAAGCTGCCCTATTTCGGGCCTCATTTACCATGACCTGAGCATGTCGTTTAAACTGCATCATTACTCAATGGCAAGAGATATAAACTGCCGGCCTATTCCCGGAGAGAACCGGATATAAAAAACACAGGAGGAAATAATGGAATTTTTAAAAGAATTTTTAGGTGATGATCTGTATACTCAAGTTGAAGCAAAGCTAAAAGGCAATGACAAAGTAAAACTTGCAAATCTAGCTAGTGGAGAATACGTATCAAAATCTAAATACGACGATGAAATCAAAGCCAAGGATACGAAAATCACAGAGTTATCTGATACTGTCAAAAAATTCGATGGTGTGGATGTAGCGAAGCTGCAGCAGGATGTAAAAGACTGGGAAAAGAAGTATCAGGATGACCTTACATCCGCTAAGAAAGAAGCTGCTATCAAACTGGCGATTGCAGAGGCGAAGCCAAAGAGTGAAAAAGCACTGATGGCTTTTCTGGATACTGACATCGTTAAACTGAACGAGGATGGTACAGTTACCGGATTGAAAGAGCAGCTGGAAAATATCAAAAAAGACAACGGTTTTCTTTTTGAAGATGATGATCCACAGAACGTGAATCTCGGAGGAGACCATGACAATAAGCCAGAAACAAAAGAATTGACTTGGGAATCCGCCCTTGAAGAACACTATGGCAAAGAATAGGAGTGATGAATAGATGCCATTAACATTAGCACAAGCAAAGGTCGGCATGGCCGACAAAGTAGACCAGATGGTCGTAGACGAGTTCCGCCGGGACTCTTTTCTTTTAGACAAATTGATATTTGATAACGCAGTATCACCTGGTACCGGTGGTAGTACGATGACGTATGGCTATACACAGCTGCTTACTCCATCCACCGCCGAAGGACGTAGATTGAATGAAGAGTACATACCGGGAGAAGCATTGAAAACTAAGAAGACTGCCGATATCAAGATCTTTGGTGGTAGCTTTCAGGTAGACCGTGTACTTGAAGATACGGCCGCAAAATCTGAAATCACATTTCAGCTGCAGCAGAAGACGAAAGCAGCTTCCAACAAATTTCATTACGATTTCATCAATGCAGATTCTGAAACTGACAGCGCTGATTTTGATGGACTAGAAAAATTGGTAAAGGGTACTGATACAGAATATACCCCTTCTGCCGCTATTGATTTGTCTGATGAATCGAAAATTGCGGCAAACAGCAAGAAATTCGTATTTGAACTGGACCAGTGGCTGGGGACATTGGATGGACGTCCGGATATGCTACTCATGAACCGTCGTATGAAAACGATTATGAGCGCAGTCGCTCGTGAACTGAAATATTTCACGCAGACAGAAGACGCTTTCGGCCGCAAGGTTGACAACTATGACGGCATTCCTATGGTAGACATGGGTGAGTATTATGACGGTTTGACCACTGTTCCTTGCGTAGCTACAGACACATCCGGAGAAACCTCTATCTATGCTGTCAAGATCGGTCTGGACGCCTGCCACGGCATCAGTCCGAAGGGAGAAAAGCTCATCAAAACGTATCTTCCGGATATGAAAGCACCGGGAGCTGTAAAGACTGGTGAAATCGAAATGCTGGCAGGTATCGTGCTGAAGAACAGTAAGAAAGCCGGCGTCTTCCGCAAGGTGAAGATCTCTGCTCCGGTAAGTGTAGTGAAATTAGCAAAGGGCAGCCTCGGTACTGCAGGGGATAAGACGATCACCGGATTAGAGGCAGGAAAGACATACCGTGTCCAGAACGCATCTACTGTGAAGTTTACTGCTGCAGATGGAACACTTACAGAGGAAGCGGAAAAGGCAGCTCTTGGCGAAGGTGTTACAACTATCACAGGGCTGACGAACGGTCGCATCTATCTCGTAGAGGAAGTGTAACAGGAGGTAACCATGATCACATATCCGCAGTATCGGAATTGCGGTGGTACTCTTGATGAAATAGAATTCAATCAGCTGGAACCAAATGTATGCCGGCTGATTGATTCTTACATCAAATCAAAAGTACCTTACTGGAGAGTGAGACCGATAGAAGAATATGGTATAGATTTCACTGAAATAATAACATTAGAGATTGACTTCATTTCTAAGAATGGAGGGCTTCTTGCATTCAACGGAAAATCGGATTTTCATTTTAAATCAGCCAGTACAAGTGGGTTTAATTTTGAAATTGATGATGCAAATATTCAGTTTGTGCAAGGTGTTCCGTTCTCTACGATCGCAAAGCAATTTCTCGATTACGAATTACTAAATGCCGGCTTAACGGTGGCTTGTCTATGATGTCACCTAGATTCTTAAGACCCCATCAGATTGCTATTAGATATAGGCTTGGTGAGGACGATAGTGGGAAATTGAAAGAAGCGTCTGCGATTATCAAATATGTTAAAGTGGATGAAACATACGGAATCAAGTTATCGAAAAGAGGAATAACATCAGACGATAAAGCTTTGATCACGATAGATTGTAATGATTTTATCGCTGATAAGAAACTTGTCGAAAAAGTCTCTAATGCTGAAACAGAATTTTCCATTCATGTGGATGATACCATCGTATATAACGACAAGGAATATCTGATCACTTCTGTGTCTAATATAAATCCTCTACGTGATAAGCCAGAATTCATCGAGATCATATGTCAGTAAGAGTAAAAATAGACCATGACAAAGTGATGAAACGAGTTGATAAAGCAAAATGGAAAACGATACTAGCATTGAAATCACAGATTGCAAAGGATACGAACGCAAACGTTCCTAAAAGAGACAGCTTTTTGAGAAATTCTGTATTTCGCAGCACATCCAAGAAAGACAATTTCTTAAAATGGGGAGGTTTTGCAGTCTTGTATGCCCATTTCCAATGGAAAGGAAAGGTCATGGTCGGAAAAAAATCCGGTAGTCCGTGGGCGAAACGTGGAGAAACGAAGATATATACATCAAGGAATCTATCTTATGGTACAGGTAGATCGGATTGGTTCGAAGTGACGAAGAAAGTCAAGAATAGTTCATGGATACGGTTTGCGAAACGTGTTTTCAGAAAGGAGTTTTAAATGAATTCAACGGATATTGTACAAGTAGAGGATGGATTGTACGAGTATGTGAAAAATATCAATGTCGATAGTATACCTTGGTGTCTCGAGTATTTCAATGATTCTAAAAATACATCTCTGTGTTTCAAAAGAAATGCAGACCCGGTGATAAAAGAAAAATACATATCGGGTGCATATAAAGCTGAGTTTAACTTTAGTGTTCTATTGCAATCATCAAAGCGAGATACAAAAGCAATGCTTGACTTATCTAGGGTGCTATATGCATTGGCGAACGTGTTCGAAGAAGAAGAAAAACAAGGCTTTCCATCCTTGAAATTAGAAGGAGCAAGCCCAATCGGGTTAGAGATGACAGATTTGCCAGCTGACTATGAAGGAGAGGGCGTCAAACTTTCCACTTTCATGGCCGGCTTTAAACTAACTTATGAGAAGAAAGGAAGGTTTGAATAATATGACAAAAGCGATACCATCTAGAGAGCTTAGAACGGAGGATAATCTTCACTACGTTAAATTTGGTTCTGAAGAATCCTTTATTTTGGCTAATAAGGGTCTTACAGATTGGACACAAGCCATGAATCCGAATGTTGATGATGGGGTGCAGTATATCGGAGAAAAGAATGCAGAAAGCAATCTGATGGGGTATGCGCCAAATGTTTCGTATGGCGGAACAGCATACCCATCTGACAAATTCGCTGCATGGTTATATTCTGTAGGAAAAGAAGAAAAAGTCGGCGAAAAATTCACTGAAGTAGAAGTTGAAACTTGGAATGAGATGGAAAAATCCGGAGAGTTCAAAGCATATCAGCGTATTTATGAAGTACAGCCTGATAATCCGGGATCAGGAGAAGGCGGCGGAAAGCTAGCATTAGAAGGAACATTTGCGCAAAAAGGAAGTGTTACGATTGGTAAGTTTAATATTTCAACGAAAACATTCACAGCTGATGGAGAGTAAGGAGTGATTACATGGAAGAAAGAATAATCACAGTCGAATCAAATGGGCTTAGAAAACTAAATGTCGATGGAAAGATATTTAACTGTGATGTCCTGGACTTAGATTCAAATGCGGTACTGGAAGATTTTAGGCAGTTCCAGATGGAAGACATCAAATTTAAAGATGGGCTATTGAAAGAGTGTGAACATGCGATTGATACGGTTTTAGGTAATGGCGCTTACAAGAAGATATTTAAGAGCGAAAGGTCTTTGCGACCATATTATCTAGTTCTGAAGTTAATGGAAATCTATCAGGATGAATTCATGAAGGAGCAAAGAGAAAAACAACTTCAGCTTGCTAGAGAAGAGAGGGAACAGGTAGAAGATATCTTAAATAATTTTAGTAAGTTTACGAATGAACTCCAAAAAGCCCAGGATAAATACGGTATAAGAAATGTGGTTAACAAGAGAAGATCTTCCGGATACCATAAGAATAGAAGATAGATGTTATAGAATAGATACAGATTTTCGTAGTTGGATACGTTTTGAATTGATCCTATCGGATGATTCCATCGACCCATACTATAAAACTTCTATTTGGATAAATGCTTTAGAAATAGACCCGGCCATACAGCGTGAAAATCAGGAGGACATACTACGTGCCCTTTTTTCTTTTTATCGGATGGGGAAACCTTCTAAAAAGGGGAAACCATGTAAAGATATTCCGTATCGCTTCGACTTTGACATGGATCTTATTTATGCAGCATTTATGCAACAATACCATATTGATTTGCTGACCGTGAATTTACATTGGTATGAATTCAAAAGCTTATTTGACGGATTAACTGAAAACACACAGTTAATAAAGGTTATCGGTTATCGAACAACAGAAATTGATAAAATGCCAAAAGAGCAACGGAAAGAAGCGTTACGCTTGAAAGAGTTTTGGAAGATTCCGAATGATTTTATGTGTCAAGAGAATGATAGGACCCCACAAGAAATTGAGGCTGAATTACTTGCACGTATAGAGAAAGAGGCGGGTGATAAGCATGGCTACAAATGATGGAGAGATCATCATTGAATTGCAACTCCAACAGGATGATTTTGAGAAGAGATTAAATGCAATCGAGCATAAAACGCAATCCTTTGGTTCAAGCATAAAGCGAACTGTTGCAGCGCTTGGGCTTGGAAAAATTGCAAAAGATTTCGCCTCTGCAGGTATCAGTTTTAACGCTAGTATCGAGCAATATCAGACCTCATTTGAGGTCATGACTGGATCTGCTGAAAAAGCTACACAAATAACACAACAGCTTAAGCAAATTGCAGCAAATACACCGTTTGAACTGCCACAGCTAGCGGATACGACACAGCTACTCATGAATTATGGTTTCACCGCAGATGATGCAATGAAAAAAATGCAAATGCTCGGTGATATATCACAAGGGTCTGCGGACAAGATGACACGTATAGCTACCGCTTACGGTCAAATGTCTTCAGCCGGTAAGGTGAGTCTAGAAGATGTAAAACAGATGATAGAGGCAGGTTTTAATCCATTACAAGAAATCAGTAAGAGCACAGGTGAATCTATGGCCAGTCTTTATGACCGTATATCTGACGGTTCGCTTTCTGTTGATGAGATAACTGCTTCTATGGAACGTTCTACATCAGCAGGCGGTAAGTATTTTCAGTCAATGGACAAGCAGTCACAAACATTGAATGGTAAGATTTCTACATTAAAAGATACATTTAATGAATTTGCAGGAAAAGCGATGCAGGGGCTTAGTGATGTTTTGTCTAATACGGTTATTCCTGCACTTACTGGGGTGTTATCACATAGTGATGAAATCATGGCAGTTTTGAATGCTTTGTTACCTGTTATTGTAGCTGTAGGTTCTGCATTTGCTTCTTGGAAAATTGTGAATTTCATTCAAGATATCCCTAAAATGATAGGAAGTGTAAAAACAGCAATACTTGGTGTAAACGCGGCTTTAGCAGCGAATCCGGTGGGAGCAGTGATTGCCGCTATCTCAGCACTTGTCGCAGTGTTCCTTTATCTATGGAATACCTCTGAGGAATTCCGGCAGTTCTGGACAGATATGTGGAACGGCATTGTAGAATGGTTCTCCGGTATCATAGAAAGCATAGTCAATTTCTTTACAGTGACGATACCGGAAGCATGGGAATCTTTTAAAACGAATTTACAAGAATTATGTGACAGCATCGTTCAATGGTTCCAGGATGCATGGAACAGTGTCATAGCTTTCTTCACAGAAACGATTCCGGCGTGGATCCAGAGTGTGATCGACTGGTTCAATCAATTACCGTATAACATTGGTTATATGGTCGGACAAATCATTGGCCATTTCATCCAGTGGGGCATCGATCTGAAGAACTTCGTTACTGAAGATATTCCGGCATTCATAAACTCGGTAGTAGAATGGTTCAAGTCATTACCAGGAAAGATATGGGAATGGTTGAAGAGCGCCTGGGAGAAAGTCAAGACCTGGGGAAGCAATATATATACCAGTGCAAGAGATTGGGTATCAAAAACAATTGATAGCGTTGTCGATTGGTTTAGGTCTCTGCCAGGAAAGATTTGGACATGGCTCACAAATGCAGTGTCTAAAGTAAGGGACTGGGGTTCTAATTTATGGAACACTGGTATCAACGCCGCAAAGCAGCTCGTGGATTCTGTTGTCCAGAAAGCAAAGGAATTGCCTGGCAAGATGGTAGATATCGGTATAAACCTTATCAAGGGGCTGTGGGAAGGTATAGGAAGTGTAAAGGATTGGATCTTGGATAAGATCAGTGGATTCTGCGATGGAATCGTAGATGGTATGTTGGATTTCTTCAATATAGGTTCACCGTCCAAACTGATGCGGGATATGATTGGTAAATGGTTACCACCAGGTATTGCCGTGGGATTTGAATTGGCAGCCCCAAAAGCTTCCAAAGATATGACCAAAGAAGCTGGCAAAATGGTAAAAGACATTCAAGGTCAGTATGATGCATCTATTGGAGGATTTACATTGGAAAACCAACTCAATGTCGCAAAACAGGCAACGATAACGAACGCGTTCCCAAAGACCATGCAGCTAGTACGTAATGGTGTTAATGAGTTTAGATTCGTATTGGATAACGGTGCAGAAGTTGCGCATTGGCTTGCACCTGAAATGGGTGTTGAGCTTGCAGAGCTTAGATAGGAGGGTGTGACATGCGAATAAACAACAAACGGATGGAACGATTCCATATGAGAGTAAATTCTTTTACATATCAGCCCTATGCAGTAGAGCGTGAGGTCTTTCAGCCGGAGCGCTCCCTGCGGCCTGTTCTTGGAAAAAGAGTGTTGACACCGAAGAGTATGCAACTGATAGCTGAGTTTCGCAGCAAGAAGGATATATCTGATTTTCTGGCAGAGCTATTGAACCATGAAGAGAACATGATCGACATCGAAGATGGATTCAAATATCGGTGCTATCTATCCAAACTGAGCCAACCCGTAGACGAATACTGGCAGGGCTGGTACAGGGTGACGATCCCGTTGTCCGTCATACAGGAAGGAAGCAGACGCCAGTTGTTACTCAGTAAGGTTGACAACCATATCGTTGTCGCAGGTAATTGGCAAACAGAATGTGTGTATGAAATAACGCCAATGGCAGCTATGGATTCCTTCACTATTGATGGGCACACCATCCGGAAGCTGTATGCAAACAGAACGGTCTATTTCGATGGTGAATTGAAAAAAGTTTATACAGATACAGAGCCGAATAAATATCCGGATTGTACGCTGAAACAGAACAGCTTCCCTACATTGGATCCAGGAAGTCAAAATATCAGTATGAGCGGTACGTCTGTAAAAGTCGTATTGAAATATACACCGATTTTCGTATAGGAGGGACAAGATGCTTGAAATTTACACAAAGGGAGGTTGGTTACCGATTACCAATCGGCAGAATTACTATACAGCATATGAATATGACGGTACCCAGACTTTATGCTTTGACATTTCGCCCAGTGATGAAATGTACCGGTATATCGCCAATGAAACACCTGTCAGAAATGAAGAGAACCGCTATCTGATCAAAGATATCAACAAGCGGAAGACAGCATGCACGATAACCTGCAGCCTGGATATGGATGACTGGCATCAAAACGAGCCTTATCTCAACACGAAGGATATAGCAAAGTTTCAGACAAAGAGCCTATCAGAGATTCTGGAAGCGATCAAACCGTCTGGTTGGTCTATCTTAAACGCAGGAATACGGGATTATCGAAGGACCTTGGAGATGGAAGATGCGTCTGATTATGAAGTGTTATTCAAATGTCAAGAGATATTCAGTGTTACATATGAGATCCGAACACTTGATAAACAGATCGTTGTGAAAGACCCTGAACAGGTCGTAGATAAAGGAATCTACATCACTCCACAGTTGAATCTGGAAAGCGTCACGATGAAAGGCAATTCAAAAGATTTTGCCACCAGGATCACAGCATATGGAAAGCAGAACGAGGATGGCAGCTATGTGAATTTTGCATCCATAAATGGAGGGAAGACCTACGTTGAAGATAATGCATATGCAGGCAAGGCGCATCCGATCTGGATCGTATGGAAGGATGAGCGGTATACGATACCGGAGAACCTACTTGCCGATGCGAAGAAGAAGCTGAAGGAACAGGCATATCCGGTATTATCCTTTGAGGTTACTGTCAATGACCTTGCGGAAACAGATGATAGGTACAGCTTCCTGAAGATGGGGCTGTATGATATTGCACACGTCATTATTGACGAGCACACTGAGATCATTGAAAAGGTGATCAAGCTGCAGAGGTATCATGATTCACCAGAGAAGAACAAGATCACGTTATCCTCAGAACCACAGACCATTACAGGGAAGGTGAATGATGCGATATCCATTCTTGGCAACGATGGTGAAAAACTGAAAGAATCAGTGCTGCAGCAGGCGCAGGAGATGGCAACGAAGCTGATAAATGCATGGGCAGAGAAAGGATATATCTACCAGACACAGAATGAGATCTATATTTTGGATGCATTACCGAAAGAGAATGCAAAGTATTGTATTAGGATGAATCTTGGAGGTATAGCATTCAGTCAGAATGGATGGCAGGGACCGTATAATTCAGCTTGGACGATCGATGGAAAGTTCAATGCAGATTTCATAACAGCCGGAACATTAAGAGGTATCCGGATCACGAATGGTAACAAATTTAATGTGGATGCGGATGGAAATGTTACAGCAAATGGATTAAAAGCGACTAATGCGGAAATCACAGGTAAAATATCTGGATCAACGATAACAGGAACACTATTCGATGGTGGAACTATCAGGACAAATGATGGAAACATAGGAGGCTGGAATATAGATTCCGACGGTTTGTATAATGGCACAGTAAAGATAAAGAATAGTGGAATCACCAATATATATACGTGGGCTGACGTTTTTATGGTTCGCATGATTGTTTCAAACATTGTAACAGCAGATGCAGATATGATATCTCATTATGATTTCAATGGTGATGGTAAAATAACTTCCGCTGATTACGTTGCTTTGAAGAATAGATTAAAGGCTATGTAGGAGGCGATTAAATGGATATAGTAGTAACACAAATCAAACAGATTGGTAGAGAGATAATGCTTGACGGGAACAGTCTTATAGGTTATCAGCACTCAGCCAATCTTTTTATTAAGCTTATTAAAGACACATCAGAAACAAATCCATTTAAGGGAATGGTGTTATCTGGTTACTGTAGCAGCTGGAAATCAGATATGCCGATTGTATGCCCTCTACAAGAAAAAGATGATGGAACATACATTTTGTTGCCTGATGGGGTGTTTGAAAACGAAGGCGATGTATATTTGTCTTTGGCAGCGATCAATGAAAATAAAATCGTCATTACATCCAACCAACTGACACTACAGGTGGATGGATCTAATAGAATTGTATCTAAAGTATCGCCATCTGAAAAGTATTGGGAAATCGAAGTGCTGAATGCTATGAAAGTGTGGTATGCCAATGTAGTTGACCCGACCTTCAACTCCAGTAATGAAAAACTGAATCAGCTGATCAGACGAACAGAAGAACACGAAGAAAAGGCGGAAGACCTGCAGAAAAAAGCAGAGGAGCAACAGACAGCAGTCGATCAATCCACTACAGCTGCAGCGCAGGCTACGCAGACAGCGAATACTGCAGCAACCAATGCCGACGAAAAGGCTGCAGCAGCAAACACTGCGGCTCAGGCAGCGAACAAGGCAAAAGGCGATGCAGATACAGCTGCAGGAAAGGCAAATAAGGCAGCATCAGATGCTAATGCCGCAGCTAGTAATGCAAACACAAAAGCCGGAGAAGCTGCGGCAGCTGCGTCGGAAGCGAATACCGCAAGAGATAGTGCAAATACACTTACACAGACAGTGCAGCAAAAACTTGCAAATGGTGATTTTAACGGCCGTACTACCTATAACGGTATTGGTGATCCTGCTGCTGTTTTAGGGAAAGATGGAGATACATACCTCAACAAATCAAATGAAGGTCAGCACCCTAAATGGCTATATTTAAAAGAAAACGGCAAATGGACTCCTCTTTGGAATACACAAGGTATTGATGGTACAGACACAGTACCGGTAGGAGCTGGATATCTAGTATCCGGTGATACTGTTCCTCCGGGTTACAAGGAGACCACTCCCCCATTCAGCAATCCTAATCTGTTGATCAATGGAGATTTCCAAGTCTGGCAAAGGGGAACAAGTTTAACAAAACCTAATGCCATTCACAACGAGTATTTGGCTGATAGATGGATGATATTAACTTCTGCAAACATACAGAATTTAGTAGTATCCAAATCTAATCTTGGAGGAATCAGATTTCAAAACAATGGAGATAATGGATATTTTTGTATAATTCAACATGTCGAATTAGATGGGAAACAGACGTTCATGAATAATGCTAAAAAAATTACTTTGAGTTTTGAAATAGATAGTAATATGAGTTTTAACACTCAATGTACAGTTACACCCAATAGAGATATTGAATATGAAGTTAAGCAAGGAAAACATAAATATGAATTCGAATTTGACTTTATATTAGATGAAATAATGATATCAATAGGTTATTTTAATGTCTATCCTTTTAATTCAAATATAATGATTCCAAATGGCGCTGATTTTACTGTTAAATGGGTGAAATTAGAAGTAGGTTCGATAGCTACTCCTCTTGTCCCTAGACCGTATGCAGAGGAACTGATGCTATGTAAAAGATATGGAAGATATATATATGTCGATTACACGATAAACGCTGCATCAAATTCGTTTTCTAATATGATGTCCGTCCCTATTGACATGCGAATAGCTCCGACATTGACATTGAGTGTAGGCGGAACAATGTCTAATCTCACTGGTGAGAGAATTACGTATTCAGCATTTACAGATCATATACTATTCAGTTTCACTGCCTCTGCAGCAGGAATGATTAGAGTGTACGGAAGAAAATATTGGGCTGATGCAGAAATCTATTAAGGAGGAAGAAACATGGCAAAAGTTTATGTTAAGACAGATTCAAATTCAGTGATCACAGAAATCAACAGTGATATTTTTCTTTCATTAGTAGAAGGATACATGTTGATTGACGAAGGTGAAGGTGATAGATATGCACATGCACAAGGAAACTACCTTGAAAACGGGCTAATGGATGATAGAGGAAGATACAATTATAAACTGCAAGATGGAAGTGTTGTTGAGCTGAAAGAAGCAGAAAAAGAGGAGTTATTCCCTTCTTCAAATCCTCTCCCCTCTGATATAGAAATTCTCGGTCAAATGGCTACGGATGCAGAAATCGAACGAATGGAACTTGGCCAGCGAATGACAGACATCGAGCTTATGATATTAGAAGGAGGTGCGCTGAATGTATGAAACGATTAAAGAGCGTTATCTAAAAAACTGGGTTACAGATACACAGCTTGAACGGTACGTCACTTTGGGTGCTTTAACAGAGAAACAAGTTGCAGAAATTAAGAGGTGTAAAAAATGAAATGGGTTGTTAAAGATGCAGAAAAAACGGCTACAAATGGGACAATTATTGATTCTCTAGATTCTGGCAGCACTAAAGATGCACCAAGCATCAATGCAGTTAATGAAGCTTTGAAAGAATATGAACTTATGAAATTAAGTGCACTCTTTTACCTGTCAGAAACAGATGGAGGAAAATATTATGGTAATTACGAAGAGTGGGTAACGGCAGGAAAACCTGTGGCCCCTGCTAATTAAAGGAGGATAAAAGCTTATGACAAAACTAACTACAAATAGTGGGGGGCGGATTTTACCGTCTCTTTACAATCTCCGAAAGGGGGTGCAGGATGTAACTTCCTGCACCCACAGAAGGGTGGTGTCAGCTATATAGATAGCATGACAGGTGATGTATTATGGTGAGACTGCCGATAGGAACAACAGAATACGGTGAAAGCTATATCAAATGCTCTGATGGTATAATGATTTGTTGGGGTAATGCTTTGATACCGATAGATACAAAAGGTCAAACGAACGGCAATACTAAAGTAAATTTCCCGAAATCGTTTCGTACTGTTGGGCATGTTACATTGACTAATGCTTATGTTAATACAACAAGAATAATGTGGACATCATCAGATATAACCACTACAGGATTCAATGCTTATTTTTTCACTACTGCCACACTTGAAGCAGGAAATAAGGCAATGGCTAGGTGGTGTGCCATCGGACGTTGGAAATAATACATCACGCTATCAATAGCGTATTTATGTTTAAACTAACTTTAAAACCTACTATTACAAAGTCTTATGTTGTATCTGCTACTGAATTTATAGCTGGAGAAGCCATGATGATAGGTACAGCATCCGATATAGGTATGGATATCAATAAACTGGCGTCAGACATTGGTATCTCTTATTTTAGTGGAGTATCAAAAGACACAAGCTTTTTATATAATCTATATGCTTATACGGGAGGAAACAAAATATATTTTGTAACAAACATTACACAGAGGTTAGGGTTTAGGATTATTTGGCTGGAATATATCTGACACCACAGCAGGAACAGCATCCGCTGTTTATGTTTAAATTACCAATTAGCAATGATACAGGATGGGAAAATTTATACGGATCAAATATCAGAGGACGGATTAAGAACGGTATAGCCACGCTTGTGTTTGAAGGATTTGCATTTAATGGAACACCCGGTGCAGATACACTAATGTATACCCTACCTCAAAGATATTGGCCGAGTGCAGCGATATATTTTAGTGTCTTTTCTAATAGCGCCGAGCCAGTAGCGTATGGATGCAGGATACAACTTACAGGTGACATCAGAGCATATGCAAGAAATGCCACTGATAATGTTATAGGCTGTATATCTTATCCTGTGAAATAAAGGAAGTGATCCAAAGTATCTCGCATGGGCGTGCGTTAAACGCCCTACATATTGCCAAGAATGGCGGAAAGGAGAATCACAATGAAATATGACTGG